>Ga0114959_10004172_pt1 | contig 11162 bp, 6 predicted proteins | sample C_130625_EF_Meta_FD_87317 | JGI IMG/M metagenome (GOLD analysis project Ga0114959, IMG submission 87317) | Freshwater microbial communities from Lake Croche, Canada to study carbon cycling - C_130625_EF_MetaG | ecosystem: Environmental > Aquatic > Freshwater > Lake | place: Lake Croche, Canada...
CAGACCACGTTTTTGCCCTTTATTTGCTCTTTCATAAAATCCAAAGCGGCAATCGTCAACGCTCCGGCGGGTTCGGCTACGATGGCGGATTCGTTGTATAATTCCAAGATGGTGGTACAAACTTTTCCTTCGGGAACGATGATAATATCGTCCAAATTTTGCTGACAAATCAGAAAAGGGATTTCCCCAACTTTTCCTACGGCCGCCCCATCCACGAATTTGTCAATTTTCTCCAATTCCACGACATGGCCTGCCTCAATACTTGCCTTCATGGACGCTGCTCCCGCAGGTTCAACACCAATAATTTTGGTGTGTGGAGAAAGTTGTTTGAAAACCGTAGAAATACCCGCCGAGACTCCTCCCCCACCAATGGCTAGAAAAATATAATCAATTTTGACATCGGCATCTTTAAAAATTTCCAAGCCCACCGTTGCTTGTCCGGTAATGACATCAATGTCATCAAATGCCGAGACAAAAGTGGCGTGATGTTCTTCGCAATATTGTTTGGCAGCTTTGGCGGCATCGTCGTAAGTGTCCCCAACCATCATGATTTCAATATCTTCCCGACCGAACATTTTTACTTGTTTAATTTTTTGATTAGGCGTGGTCGTAGGCATGAAAATCGCCCCCTTCACCCCCATTTTATGACAGGCATAGGCCAAACCCTGAGCGTGATTACCCGCCGAAGCACACACAACACCCTTGGCTAATTCAGCTTTTGAAAGCCTTGACATTTTATTATACGCTCCTCTGATTTTGTAGGAACGAACAATTTGCATATCTTCTCTTTTCAAGAAAATAGTTGCCTCGTAGCGTTCGGAGAGGATAATATTTTCCATCAGAGGTGTGTGAACGGCAATCCCACGTAGCCTTTCAGCGGCTTCATAAACACTTTCTAAACTTGGGGAAAGGAGTGTTTTTATTTTGTTACTCATGGTTTTATGTGTTGACAATTCTTGAGTCAAGGAGTTTAATGGATTGATTTTTCGGTATAAATAACGCTGACTGGGCTTTTGAACTCAGTCAGCGTTAACAGAACTACGTTTAAATTTAATTCATCCGCAAATTAACTATAATAATCCCCATTTCAAAAAACCAACCCTTGTCCGATTACAAACAAAAATTATTTCAAAAAAGAACTATATTAACTAAAAAAATTATTCTCAAAATACTTATAATCAGTTACTTATCTTTTTATTATAATGTTTTAACCATAAACGATCACTATTGAGATATTGAAGATATAAAATTGATTGCTCAATCCTTTCAAATCACAATTTGCCGCACACACAAAATAATTAAAATCATGTAAAGCGAGATAGAAAAAGAAGTGGTCAATGAAAAAAAACATCCGGTCAAGGAAACCGTTGATTCGAAACCAGCGACGTTTCTTAATATCAGGGGCAAACCCAATTTGAACCTAAAGCAAGACCGTTAGATAATTTTAATGTTACGAAAAGGTGATTTTTAAGCATTTAATCCGATTCACGAAATCGTTTTACCAATTCAAACGTTTTACATAGAGGCGAGCGAAGACGGACGGATTGAGGAACTTTAAAACAGAGATGGAGCGAGATTAAAGAACTGCCAACCCATTAAAAAAATAGCGAATACGGATTTAGAATTATCTTGAGAAAAGCAGGAAACTTCGGTTTTTGGAGCAAGCCGAAGTCATATCCTAAAACTGATAAATGGACTTGATCTTTGCCTTTGTCTAAGAATAGGATGTAACCCAAAGAAAAGCTAGGTTGGTGAGCATTTTCAATCGGTAGACCTATTAGTACAAAGGATTAAATCTTAGATTTAAGGGTTTTATTTGAAAGTTTCTCCGACCGATTTACATGCTAGTTTTTGCGAATATTGTTCTCGTTTAAATAGGATGATATTTTTTGATCACCTGATTTAGAAAATGATTTATACAAACCAAATGCCTTATGAATCGTTTTCTGAGGCAATCAGTGGCTAAGTCATAAATCTAATTATTTTGTATTCATCTTTAACAACTTTATTGTCGGAAAAAAATGTTTTTATCGTTGTCGTTTTTTTGATTTGTTACCTTACCGCAATGAAGAAAATAATGTTTAGCGTTGGGTCTTGACGAAAAGCAGGGGAAAAGGTTATTTAAGGATATTAAAACTAATACAAGGTATTTCTTTGACAATTGAGATATGGACGGGTGGGGAGAAAAATTATATTCAAACAAATTCGGAATCAATTCCATAGCCAACAATGGATGTTAAATGACAGACTTAGCAAAAAATTAACTTGAGTGGAAAATTGTAAATATTTCAACTTTCTGGGATGATAAAAAGGTGATTCCTGCTGATCGTTTGAGTTGCGTTTTTCGATGTTTGATGTTGCGTTTTCGATATTGGGTTTTCGAGTTTCAAATTCGAAATATTCGAATTTCATTATTCACAAGAAAGCCCTCTAAAAATCAATTTAGAAGGCTTTTTTATGTAAATTGAACTGAGCGTGTTGAGATCAAAAATCGTATATCAAAAACCAAACATCGAATTAGGCTAATTTTCCTCTCAAAACGCATTCATCACGATCTGGACCAGTTGAAATGAAGTTGATGGGCAAGGCTAATTTCTCTTCCAAGAAGGCAATATATGCCGATAATTCAGCTGGCAATTCCTCAAAATTTCTAAATCCTTGCAACGAACAATTCCATCCCTTCAAGGTCTCATACACGGGCGTTACGATGGTGTCCGTCATGTCGTAAGGCAATTGTTCGGTAATTGTTCCATCGGGTAACTGATAAGCAGTACAAACCTCAATATTTTCAAAAATATTCAAAACATCTGCCTTCATGATGATTAATTGCGTTACGCCGTTAATCATCATGGCATATTTCAATGCTGGTAAATCTATCCAACCGCAACGTCTCGGACGCCCCGTCGTTGAGCCAAACTCTCTTCCTTCCTGACGCATTTTTTCGCCCACTTCATCCATTAATTCAGTTGGGAATGGCCCAGAACCAACACGGGTTGCATAAGCCTTGAAAATTCCATAAACTTCACCAATATTTTTTGGCGCAATCCCCAAGCCAGTACAAGCACCCGCCGTAACGGTATTTGAAGACGTTACAAATGGATACGAACCAAAATCTACGTCTAATAATGAACCTTGTGCTCCTTCTGCCAAAATGGTTTTATTGTCAGTAAGTGCTTGATTTACTACGTATTCAGAATCAACTAATTGAAACGTTTTCATGAATTCAACGGCAGCAAAAAATTCTATTTCAGCCGCTTCAAGGTCGTATTCAAATTTATAAACCTCCAAAATTCCTTTATGAATGCTAACTAATTTGTCATATTTGGTTTTGAAATTGGGCGAAATAATATCGCCCACCCGCAAACCTTGACGAGAGATTTTATCAGTATAAGTTGGTCCGATTCCTTTCAAAGTCGAACCGATTTTGGCGTCTCCCTTTGCTTTTTCGTAGGCAGCATCCAACAAAAGATGCGTTGGCAGAATGATAGAAGCCTTTTTGGAAATCTCTAAATTTTCAAGGATATTAAGGTTATATTTTGCCAAACCATCAATTTCTTTTTTGAAAATGATGGGGTCGAGTACAACGCCATTACCAATGATATTTTGCACTTCCGAACGAAAAATTCCCGAGGGTATTTGGTGCAAAACGTGCTTAAAACCATCAAATTCAAGTGTATGTCCCGCATTTGGGCCACCTTGAAAACGAGCTACTACTTGATACTTAGGGGCTAAGACATCAACAATTTTACCTTTACCTTCGTCTCCCCACTGTAAACCTAACAATACATCTACTGCCATTTTATTAGAAGCCCCCAACCCCCAGAAGGGGCATTTTATGTTGAATTTTAAAAGACTCCCCCTCTGGGGGTTGGGGGGCTTCTTTTCAAAGTTGTAAAGATAAACAATCTGAAAAGAAAATATTTACTTTATCATGTCCTACATTGATAAATCTAATCGAAACTTAAAATTATCCTTTATGATTTATGAATGCGTCGATGGTGCACCAATCAGATGGCTTAGACACGGATGATCAGTTTTTTCATTCGCTATCCAATCGCTGTGCCAATCAAATTCCAACCAAAACCCTTCCAATCGATCCGTTTTTCGTTGGAATTAATTCAAAAATCTTTTGCGGGAGAAGCCCCTCCTCATTTTGATGTGAAACGTACACAATGGCCGTATTACTTTCATTCGCAATTTTATTAATCAGCGCAACGACCAACGAACTATGGTAATCGTCGAGGCCAGCAATCGGTTCATCCAAAATCAATAAAGGAGGGTGCTTTATCATGGCACGAACCACTAAAGCCATCCTTTGTTGTCCTGCCGAAAGCGTACAAAATAGCATATCGGATAGATGTTCCATGCCAATTAATTTCAACCAAGATTTTGCCGTCCGTACTTCCGAATCCGTTGGATAGACGTATAATCCAATCGAATCATGAAATCCAGAAATCAACATTTGTTCCAATGTGTGCCGTGTATTGAACAAATCTGTCATGCTTGGTGTAACATAACCGATATTTTCCTTAATCGACCAAACGCTTTCACCGCTGCCTTTTTTTATACCAAAGAGGGTCAAATTTTGTCCGTAACCTTTGGGATTATCACCCGTAATCATGGATAAAATCGTTGTTTTACCCGACCCATTTGGTCCTCTTAAATGCCAAAAATCCCCTTTCCGAATCGTCCAAGTAATATCTTGCAAAATTGGTTTTTCTCTGTAACTGACGTTTACATGTTGGAATTTTATTAGCGCTTCATGCGCACCATCAAACATCCGCAGAGGCACAGGAATTTCATCAGAAAAATGATTTTCTTGCGAAGCGTGATAGTGTTGGAGAAAGGCTTTTTTGTCGGGTTGGAATACAAAATTATTTCTATTCTCAACCGTAAAAATATGGTCAATAAAAGGCAATAAATCACGTTCACGATGAACTAATTGAATAAAAATAGTCCTTTCGGAGGCATCACAAAATAACGTTTTCAAGCTTTCACGAGCAGCAATATCAAGGTTATCATAAGGATTATCCAAAATCATAAAATCGAAATTTTGAGATAGCAAATAATGAAGAAAAACCCTTTTTTGCTCCCCACTCGACATAGATTTGAGACTTCTATTCAACGTATTTGTAACCTCCGTAAATCCATGACGGTCTTCGTCTTCCAAAATTTTAGTAATACTAATTTTAGAAAAAAGTACACCTTTGATTTCGTTAAAATTGGCTAGTATTCCCGATAATTTTTTGGATAAGAGTTGTTCTAAAATTGCGTTTTTATCGCTCCCATTCGATAGGAAAATGGCATAGTGATTCAATGAATTCATAGTTGTTTTAAATAGTTAAACTACAATGGAATACAATTTTAAGCTAATTTACTGTATTTCAAGCCGATAGCTAAAAGCCAGTTGCTGACAGCTACTTATTTTACGCCATTTCTCGTTTATCTACTACCATAGCTTTTTTAAATTCGCAGTCTGTTTTGGTACACGAACCGTAAAAAATCAAGGAATGGTGCATGACATTAAACTGCAACATCTCGCCCACCATGTTTTGAATTCCTTGCACTCGTGGATCGCAAAATTCTGTAACGTGGTGACAATCGGTGCATATCAAATGATCGTGTTGTTTACGACCGTATGATTTTTCGTACTGTGCTTGGTTACCTCCGAACTGGTGCTTTGCCACTAAGTCACATTCTACCAAGACGTCAAGGGTATTATAAACCGTTGCCCGAGAGACTTGATATTTTTTATTTTTCATGGAAATATACAATTCCTCGACATCAAAATGGTCGTCACGAGAATAGATTTCTTCCAAAATCGCAAAGCGTTCGGGCGTTTTACGAAGTCCCTTATTTTCGAGGTACGCCGTGAATATTTTCTTAACTGAATCTATGTTCAAGTGTGGTTGCATATTTTACAAAATCATTATCCTTTAATTTGGACTAATTCTACATTATAACACAAAATAACTCAATTTTATTCAGAATATTGGATGGAAAGTTTATTTAAAGGATGTGGAGGTTAGATATTTTATAATGACTTACTCGTACTAAAAGAATTTCAAGAGTTTTAAAAGTATTCAAAATATGAAGTATTTCTTTTTAAATTTGTATAATAAAATTTTTGAGATAGGACAACAGATGTTGAAGAATTAGAAAAAATAAATTTAAGCGAAGATGATAACTCCGATGTTCCTCCATCTGAGATTGTTGCTTACAATGAACTTCGTTCCTGTGCGGATTTATTTCGTTTATACAATGATAAAATATTAGACATACATCCTGATTTTCAGAGGGATATTGTTTGGAATTTGGAGAAGCAGACAAGATTTATCGATTCCCTTATTAAGCAATTACCTATTCCAAGTTTATGTTTGACATTAGATTATAAGACGGGGAAAAGAATAGTAATAGATGGTTTGCAAAGAATTCAAAGTATTATTAACTTCTTGAATGTAAATGAAGACTGGAAACTGGCAAAATTAGAAGATATTGATGATAGAATTTCTGGTAAAAAAGTCTCAGAAATAAAAGAAAAAAACTCTTTTTTAATAGAGAGAGTGAAAAATGCAGCATTACCTATTACAATACTTCGATGCGATTTATCGAAAGAAAGCCATGCTAATTATTTATTTACTATTTTTCACCGCCTTAATAGCGGAGGAACTAAATTAAATAATCAAGAAATACGTAACGCAATCTATTCAGGTAATTTCAATAATTTTTTAAAGGAAGCTAATCGTTATGATAAGTGGAGGGTTATTACAGGTATGAATGATATTGATGTTTCAAATCGCTTTTTGAAAGAAGAACTCATTTTAAGATTTTTTGCATTCTTTGAACATCAAAACCATTATACTGGAAAGCTTGCTAAATTTTTAAATAATTACATGCATGAAAATCGAAAGATTTCAGGAAATATTTTAGCTGATAAATCATATTACTTTTATAAAACAGTAGATTTAATATTTGATAAGGTAACTAATGAAAGTGTAATGGATAGAACGACGAATACCATCGTTGAATCAATAATGGTTGGAGTTGCAAAAAATTTAGAGAAATTGAGTGGAGAAGGCAATGAAAAAGTTAGTATGCTTTATGATAAAATAATAAATAGTGATTCTTTTTCTCAGGAAAATTTAGCCTATGGATTATCTGGAAAAGAGAAAGTAAATAATCGCTTAAATACTTCTATTAACCTATTTTCTGAATAATTAAATGGCTATAAAAAAGGGGAATATTGTACAAAATATTAATGAATTAGAGACACTTTTTACCAAATCACTCTCTCGTAAACGTGAATTTTTTTACGCCAAGTTAGCTGTTTTAGAAGCCTGTGGTTGGATTGAAGAAACTATGGATGAAATAATGAGAGATTATTATGTTAACAAGCTTTTAAAAGTATCCAACCAGAATGAAATGAGAAATATTGTAAAACGCAATTACGGATTTAACTATGATAATAATTTCAGGAAAATGATTGTTTAAATTGTAGGTCTTATTAATACTGAGAAAATCGAAGCGATTTTAGATAGTAGAAGCATTTTGCTGAATTTAAAGGCAAGACTTGATACTTTGAAACATTATAGAGACGAGTTTGCTCATACCCATACCAGAAAAGGCGTTATTCCTAATTATCCACATCCAACGACTATAAAAAATGAAATAAATATTATTTGTACTTGTCTGAAATCATATCAAAAGGAACTTAGAAAAATAAAGTAAATAAGTCATTTACCATCACTCCCCACGCTCCACCTCAATCACCCCTTCCACTTGCTCTAAAGAATTTACTAACTTCTCTAAATGAATGGTATCACTCACCATCAGGGCAATTTTTCCTTCAAAAATCCCTTCCTTTACCCCAATTGAAAGGCTATGAATATTCACTTTTAATTCCTGAGAAATTACCCTCGTCACGTCATTCATCAGGCCCATTCTGTCCATACCTCTGATGACTAAATGTGCCAAAAATGACATCTGAATCTGACTTGTCCAGAAGGCTTTCATCACTCGGTCGCCGTGTCTGGAGAGCAATTCTGTGGCATTTGGGCAAGAAGTTCGATGAATTTTAATGCCCTCGTTAATGGTTACAAACCCAAACACGTCATCGCCTGCAATGGGGTTACAGCATTTGGCCAGTGTATAGTCCACCTTATCCATGTCTTCTCCAATCAGAATTCCATCGGCGTTTTTCTTGTCACCGTGCAGTTTTTTCAAAGCCTTCGTGATTGATTTCAAATCCGTCAGCGGCTCTTTGATTGACTTCGCTTCTTGTTTGCGTTCGTGGGCTTCACGGTCGGATTTCCAACGTTTTAACTCGTCCAGCTGCACATATCCTTTTCCGAAACGATAGAATAGATCATTAGAATCTTTGGCATTGAAATAGGCTCGCAATTGGTTGGTCACTTCCAAAGTCAAAGGTGAAATGCCCAACACTTTCAAACGATGTTCCACCATATCACGCCCCATTACTACGTGAGATTTATTGGCTTCTTTAATGTAATCTTTAATTCGAGATTTTGCCTTTGTCGTCACCACGAACTTCAACCAATCTTCCGAGGGTTTTTGCTTCGGCGAGGTCATACATTCGATGATATCCCCCGTTTTGATTTTATGACTCAGCGGCACTAAACGATTGTTCACCTTCGCTCCAATACATTTTGCTCCAACTTCTGTGTGAATTTCAAAGGCAAAATCTAAGGCCGTGGCTCCTTCTTTCAGCACCACCAATTTGCCTTTTGGTGTATAAACAAAAACCTCCTCATTATACAAACTACTCCGAATGTCATCCACCAAATCAACGGCCGATTGCGATTTATCATTTGAATCCAAGGCTTCCCGAATTTGACTTAACCATGATTCAAAGGCGGTATTGGTACGGGTATCATTGCCTTTATATTTCCAGTGAGCCGCAAAACCTTTCTCGGCAATTTCATCCATTCGTACGGTACGGATTTGCACTTCCACCCAACGCCCACGTTTGCCCCCGCCCATTACGGTTGTGTGCAAGGATTCGTAACCGTTTGATTTTGGCGTTGAAATCCAATCTTTTAATCGGTCAGGATTGGGTTTGTAATGGTCAGTTACCATCGAATACACGGCCCAACAAGCAGCTTTTTCTTGCTCGGTCAGCACGTCCAAAATCACCCGAACGGCAAAAAGGTCATAAATTTCTTCAAAGGGGGTATTATTCTTTTTGAGTTTATTATAAATAGAATAAATGGATTTGGGGCGGCCTTTTACCACGTGTTTGAATCCCATTTCGGTCAAATCTTTTTCGATGGGACGAATGAAATTCTGAATGAAATTCTCTCTGGAACTTTTAGTTTCTTTCAGTCTTCGGGCAATATCTTTGTAGGCTTCGGGTTCGGTATATTTCAAACATAAATCCTCTAATTCGGACTTAATGGCGTGTAAACCCAATCTGTGAGCGAGTGGGGCGTATAAATAAAATGTTTCGGAAGCGATTTTGAGTTGCTTATCCCGTGCCATGCTTCCCAAAGTCCGCATATTATGAAGACGGTCGGCGAGCTTGATTAGGATTACTCGAATATCATCCGAAAGTGTTAACAACATTTTGCGAAAATTCTCGGCCTGTTGTGAACTTCCGTAGTCAAAAACACCCGAAATTTTTGTTAATCCATCAATAATTTTGGCGACATTCTTACCAAAATCCACTTCAATCTCATCTAAACTAATTTCAGTATCTTCGACTACATCGTGCAGTAAAGCACACATAAGGGAGGTTGAGCCCAAGCCAATTTCTTCCACACAAATTTGGGCAACCGCAATCGGATGATAAATGTAAGGTTCCCCCGATTTCCGCCTCATGTCTTTGTGGGCTTCTGCCGACATTAAAAAAGCTTTTTTAATCAGTTTTGCATCATCATCCTGAAGATAGGGACGGGCGGTATGAAGTAATTTTCTGTACCGTTTTAGGATTTCCTTTCTTTCTTGTTCTAAATCAATTGCTGCTACTTCCACGGTTTAATATATTTGGCTGGTGAATATTTTTGTGGTAATGGTTATTACCTAAATTAATGTAATTGAAGGATAATGGCAAATAATTTATGGTAAAATGTAATATTCGGTAAACGGTAAACGGTGAACGGTACAAGAAGATAGCCTTCGTGTTCCGTTCACCGTTTAACGTTTACTGTTCACCGCTTTTACTTAATCACTGGACACTTAATGCTTGAAGCAAAATGATAAATAATTTTAAAGCTCGTTAAAATATACATATCATTGAGTTTTGATGAACTGTTCCTGACGCCCCCAATCTTTGCGTTCAATTCTGGAAAACTCCCAATGGGTTTGAAATTTGGGTTTGAAAATGCTGGATCCACTGTCGTGGCATAATATGCTCTAACAAAAGCTTCCCGGTCTCGCCCTGTCAAAACCGCAATTTTCTCATTTTCACGGTGTCCCATGGCGGCAGCTAAACTACTAATCCCCATTAAATCTGATTTGTTAGCAAAATATCCGCCCACATCATCCAAATAATCAGAAAAAGTGTATCGAACACCTACTTCAAATCCTAAATCCCAATTTTTATTTAATTTATATTTTAGCCCTGCCCCAAAGGGAATATTTACACTAACCAAACTGTAAGGTTGATCGGCATAATTTGACAACCCTTGCCCTTCGGTATTGAGTGGTTGCAAACTCACCCATTGTCCCGGAGAAACCTCCGAACCGGCATAATCAGCAGGAACTTTTGCCATAGGATTATGGTGAAAAACAGCAATTCCTGCAAAAAAATAAGGATTTAATGTAGGTCGGTTACGATAATTTCTGGTTTCAGGGATGAAATTATAAATTCCAGTAAATGCTAATTCCTGTATATCATTTTTAAAATGAGCATTCCGCATATACAATTGTTCTAAACCTGCCAATCCTTCAAATTTATTATCATCTCCCGTAATTCGCACCCAAGTAAGGCTCGCACGACCACTAAAATGTGGGCTAAAATGGCGGGTTAAATCCACACCAAAATTCCAATTGATATTTTGTAAAGTCGACCTTAACAAACGACTATATGGAGCCAAATCACCATAATAATTGGCCGTTCCGAGGCCGAAAGAAATATCGCTATGTTTTTCGAAACTACTTTTTTGCCTCGAACCGTCTGTTTTAAAAAAATTTGAAAAAAAAAA
>Ga0114959_10004174_pt1 | contig 11161 bp, 15 predicted proteins | sample C_130625_EF_Meta_FD_87317 | JGI IMG/M metagenome (GOLD analysis project Ga0114959, IMG submission 87317) | Freshwater microbial communities from Lake Croche, Canada to study carbon cycling - C_130625_EF_MetaG | ecosystem: Environmental > Aquatic > Freshwater > Lake | place: Lake Croche, Canada...
ATCGGTATTCTTGGGCAGAGTTTAGTCAGCAGAACACGTGGTCTAAGTCTAGCCGAGAATTTCATGCTTTCCTTGGACATATTAACACAGGCCCCCTTCACAACTAGCATAAATCACTTAATGAATTCGCTAGTCATTCCGCTAATCCAACGATCCAATATATATAAAGTGGGATCAATTGATTCTGCTCGTAAGCAGAAGGAGAAGGGAATTGCTACGGTTGTATTAGATTCGGATAAGAAGCCGTGGCTGAATGTGAATACAAAGCACTCCGAGTTGCTTAATCGCATTATGGAGGATCATTCAAAACTCATTGTGGAAGCAAGCCCGCAGGCTAGATTCATAGCAAATCGCCTAGGCAATGAACTCAGTCAGTGGATTCAGCGTTGGAAGAAGCTCATCTTTGAAAGTTCGGCGCTAGGATTCACTGAGAAGGAGGGCGGATATGTGCTCCGCAACATGATTATCCGTATTCTGGCGGACATTACAAATAGATCAAGTTCTCTATACAAGGATATACCGAAGAACAAGAAAGAAGATGAATCTGCAAAGGTGCCCGATCCATCTATAGATACAGTTATCAAGGAAACACTGGAATTTATTTCAGAAAATTTTGCTAGAGCGGTCAAGATCACCTATACGCCTACAGAAAAGGAAATTGGTGAAATTCTATTAAAGCGTTCTGAGATGGAAAAGAACTATATAATTGCGGAATTTAGCAAATTAGAGGAAGAGGAGAAGGCGGTAGAAAAGATGTTGAAGTCATATGGAATGGGTAAATGGGCGATGGGCAAAAATGTAAAAGATTATTCTCCTGAATTGTTTGAGCACGATAGAAACCAGCGTATCACAATGGGTCAGCCGGATATTCCTGTAGCACAAGCGCCGAAAGAAGGTGTATTTACACGCGCAGATTTTGGCTTGAATGCAGGATTGAATGTGGTAGAATCACGCGCTGATAGAGGCTATGATAACAATGATGAAGAAGGGCGTGGATATGGCGAAGATTAAGCGGATAACCATACAGACATATTTCTCTTCACTAAACAGGAATATGCATGTATTATTTTTAGCATTGACAATTTATTTACTGGGTGCAACTCTTGTGCTCTATACTCGTCCTTCAATTATGTTTCATCCTGGTGGAAAATGGAAGGAATTTTCACTCAATCCTGATGCTAATCACACATTTCTGCCATTTTGGCTTTTCAGTATACTCTGGGCTTTTATGAGCTATCTGCTAGCAAGTGTCATTCAGCGTTATTTGGTTTTGACACCGAGCCATGAAATGCAGAGTGAAGTAATTGAAAATGAAATTATGGAGGATATTCAGCCGTCAAGAAATAGTCATAGAAGAGTTGCAGTAAATGAGGGAATTAATTACAATGAGAATTTGGATATGGATACAGATATGGGCACAGATGCAGAGCCTGTAAGTAAATCAATGGGCATAAATGTAGCAAAGAATGGATTTTATGTTCTAAATACGGAGAAATATGCTAAGAATAAGACGCCGATGTATATATATTATGGGGATAAACCGCCGGTAGGATATGAGAAATCATAAAGATCCAGTAGGATATGAGAAATCATAAAGATCTGGTAGGATATGAGAAATCATAAGTCAAAATCATAAGTCAAAATCATAATCATATTTCCAAATGCATAGATAGGAATGGATCTGAGCCAGTACAAAGATATTTTTGGAGCAGTTGGAACAGGTGCTCATTCATATAGAATTTTTAATATTGCCGTAGTTGATGTACTTGCAACAATACTCTTTGCATATATCATTTCATATACTACAAACACCTCATTTCTATGGGCCTTGGTAGGAAGTTTTATTCTAGGAATAGTAGTACATCGTGCATTCTCTGTAAGAACAACTGTTGATAAATTACTTTTCAGTGAAGGATAGAGCAGATTTGAACTCTGGTAAGAAACCGTATTGGATGCCGACTACAGCAAGTATACATCCAATAAAAAATTCAGATAAATCAATTCGCACATTGGGCTCATGTATATCTATATATTGATAGCCTACATATGCAGGAATTATAAACCAAAAATAAGCGCCTAGAAGGCCAAAAATAAAATGACTCAACGAATTAAATCCATCTGTGAATAATAGTCTCATTGGCATCCTACTTATAATCAGTGTTATTTAGCAACAGGAGCAGGAGCTATCTTATCAACCGGTTCTGTATTAGGTTCTGGTGAAGGACATGCAACAGCATACCATGACAAAATGGCAATTGAATACATTCCAGCCCAGAATGAATAGAATGCATAGGAGATTTGTTTTCCGGTGGAAGAATAGTCTTCTACTCCTTCTGCTCCTTCTTCTCCTTCTTGTTCTTGTAAAGGAGCATCAAACAGGCTTGCAATAATATCTCGTAGAAATCCAACATTAAGAGCAAGGCCCAAAAATACAAATGTGATAAATGCACCGACCGCTGATAGAGTCAAAATATGCGACGATTGAAATACTTTACCGCATACACCTGACTGTACGCCTGAGATAGATATAAAATTTATTAGAGCACTTGCTAAACATGAAAAGAGTATAACAATTATAAATAGATTTGTATGATTTTCAGCACCGTATAGACTCTTCTGAACTGCAAATCCAAGGGCAGGTAAAATTGTATGACCGAGCCCATTTAGAAACATTGCAAGGATAACTTTGCCAGTGGCATCACTCATCTCTGAGAGAAACCACGGATTTTCTAGCAAAAAATTGGCGAACACTGCTAGAGAGAATGCCTCCCAAGAAAGATGCTAAAAAAAGAATGGGTGAAATGGTCAATCCAGAAGTGGTTAAAACATTTAAGAACTGGACAGATAGATATTATTTGGGCAAGGGAAATTATAAGAATTTGGTCATTGACTATAAGACGGGTAACCCCATACTGTTAAATGATCAAAATCTTAGTGAACAGGTTCGCGTATTTGAAGTTCCCCGGGCTGTTCTACTTACGTCTGCACTAGATACATACAGGCATGCAAAGGGGTTAGACCGTGAAAAATATACATTAGCCCTTCAAGCACTGAAACAGTTGAATGAAGATGAAGCGGATGCGAATCTGACCGAAGCGGAGGCCATGCAAGTTGCTCAATATGAACTTGCTCAGGCAGTCTCAGCATATCGTGTTACGCCGACACCGGAGGGAGCAAAACAAGTTGCTCGTGCCCAAAAGGTTATGTATACAAGAGAAAAGGAAGCACTCAAACGCGCATCATCTGGTATGCCTGTTCAGCGAATCTTTAAGGAATTAATCCCTGTTGATATATCAACTGTTCCGGGCTATGATGAAGAAAATCCGCCGATGGTCTACTGCCGGTATGATAAAATTGTAGAAAAACGGGAAATTAACTTTACGGAGGCTCTTGAGGCGGCGGCGAAACAGAAGGCGGAAGCGCCTGCATCTGGCAGCGGCAGCGGTGGAGGAGAAGAAGCAGAACCAGAACCTCTAACCCGCGAACAGATTGATATTGCTACTGCAGAGGGTACGCTTTAATCTTGTCCTCATTCTTGTCACAGTCCACCTTCTTGACTACATACTGAAAACATACGCCATTACGATCCTCATACGTAGATTTCCCCGCATTATCCAAATTGGGATTTTTAATAATAACCATGGGCGCCGGCTTCAAAATATATACACAGAAAAATCCAATAAAGAAACTAACCATCAGTGGCAGAATTTGAATTTTATTGAAAAATCTCATATAGAATCCTACTAGTGTTAAAGATAAAATTATCCATTAGTAGGGATTATGATTAATATTCTAGAAGCAATGGAACATCCTAAGGTCGCATTTATAATGAGTTGTGTGATAGGATTTGGTCTAGCAGCGATTATGAGACCTCTATGCAAGGGACCAGATTGTATCGTGCTACGAGGCCCTGAGATATCGCAGTTTAAAGATGCAGTCTATCAGATCGGAGAAGGATGCTACGAGTTTAAAGTAAAAGCAGTCCAATGCCCTAAGGATCGTGTGGGATTAATTAAGACATTTTCATTTGCCGATGTAGACTAACTGCGTGAAAAAAGAATCTTTGATATATTTATCTTAAATAAATGTCTCAAAGTACTCCTCTTGATAAGTTGGAGTCATCCTCTGGCGGTGATGCAAACCTTGTAAGCAAGATTCTGGCTGACATGAATGGACCCAACAGTGCGATGATGTCGCAGGGGCCTCCCCGGTTAGTTCTACAGGAACCGCCGATCCAGTCTATGCAGGAGCATACAATGGATCCGTCGCCCGCGATGGCGCATATGATCGGTGCATCAGAGCCGACGGCGCAGGATTTTTCATCCATGATGAATTCTTTCAGCACCATCCCTCAGCAGAATCCGGTAGAACAGGTTCAGATGGGCACACCCCAAAAGCGTGATATGTGGTCGTATATCGCGGAACGTATCCGGGCCCCGATCGTTGTGGCTGCTCTATTTTTCCTCCTTAACTTACCGATGTTTCATACATCAATCATGCAGTATGCTCCCTGGGCGTTCCGTGCTGGATCTGAACTTTCCATGGTAGGTCTTATGCTCTTATCACTTATGGCAGGATTACTATTCGCAGGATATCAACTCCTATCAGATATTATAGGTGTTTAGAATAGAGAATGCGTGACTTTTTCGGATTCAAATTAAGTAAAGTTGCGGTCACCGTTGTTTTACTCGTGGCCATCATACCTCTTGTACGTGCAACTGCGGCTTTTAATTTTTTACCTTTGATCTTTGGTTTTATCACATGCATAGCCCTCTGCTATGTCAAAACAAGTCGTACATTAAAGACAATGGTTCCTTTATTAGTCGCCCTCTTCTTTGTACCCGTGCCTTACAGAGGTCAGCGTCTATGGGAAAACTTTGAGAATGACAACAAGGAGGATGATAATAGTTATAAACCGGTAGATAAGGAGGAAAAGTATGAAAATCTACTCAAGGAGGATGAGGAAGAGGGGGAAAAGAAAGATTCTAAAGATGCTAAAGGTTCTAAAGATGCTAAAGATGAAAAGGAAGCCTTCTCAACCACAGGTGCAGGCGGAAAAGCCCCCGAACCTATGGATCTAAAAGACTTGGGTGAAAAACTCTTGAGCATGGAGGGAGGAGGAAAGTACCGTCTTCCGTCTGAGGACCAAGATGGAAAACACCATATCGACAGCAGTACTACATTTATGAATGCGTACAAACAGCTCAAGCCGGATCAAGTCAATGCTCTAACTGCAGACACGCAGAAATTGATCGCTGTTCAAAAAGATTTAATGGCCAATTTGAATAACTTAAAACCTCTTATTGCGGATGGTAAGGATATCATGAAGACATTTAAGAATTTCTTCGGATCTGAACCGAGTAGTACATAAAAAAATGTACTAAATTAGAATGCCATCTGCTTCATCAATAACAAGAGGACGTCGTTTTAGACAACGTGGAGGCGGATATGCTACTGAAAGTTGCCCTCCAGGTGTATTTTGCTTATCAACAACAACATTAATTATCATTTTACTTGCAGCAATACTTGTTGCGGGAGGATTTATCTACATGGCTCTGCAGAATCAGAGCAAAGAAAGAGATCCCGTAAACATTAAGCTAGCAATGGATATGCCTCAAGCACAACGAGTGCAAGTTGCCTCAAGTGGACTACCCCAGCCTCCGGAACGAGTATATCAGACCGGCCCCGATTTTAGCACAGCCGGTGCTGTATTCAACTTTCCGACTCAAGGATACGCTGAATCCTACCAGCAGGTCGGTCTCCTTGTAGCGCCTGGTGGTTCTGCTCTAGCCGGTAATTCAGAGCGAACTCTTGTACCATTATATGGCCGGCATGTAACATCTAACAGGAATCGCTGGAACTATTATATGCGCACAGATGGTCTAAATCCGGTGCAAGTTCCCATACGATTCAAGAATCGGGATTGCGATGATGATAATGGATGCGACGAAATCTATAGTGGTGATGAAGTCAGTGTTCCGGCGCAGGGACAAACATATAAGGCCAATATCTATAGACAGAAGAGTATTGCATACAATCCTTTTGGTTAAGGTTAAGCTACCATAAAATAAACATTCACTGTAAATAAGGTGATAACATAATGGATATATTACCACGTCGTCTCAGTGATCCAAATCAAGAAGAAATAAATAAGAAAGCAGTTGTGGCTGAGACTACAGCAAATAAAGAGAAAGCAAAGGCCAAGGAAATGAAAAAGGCGATTTTCCCTCAGAATGCACTGTCATGTATGCAAACCCCTCTGCAGTTTCCGAAAGATCGTACATTCAAAGATATTCCCGAATATAACTCAAATGAGATTCGTATTTATGGTACATCTGCTGGACCTGGACGTCTATTGAGTAGAACAGGTAGAGACGGGCAACTCATAGAAGAAAGCCCGCAGACTACCCTTTTGTATGAACGCAATGTCTATAATATTTCGGACACAATTCTTCATTTTCCGGGAATGCACAAGGGGCCGAATCAAGAGAAACCCTACGAGGGTGAAATGCACATCTATTTTCGTAGCCAAAAACCCAATAAAGATCGTACAGTAGTACGGGACGATCTCTGTCTTATTATTCCGATACGGCAGGGTACAGGAAAGGGTGTGACATATTTTGAATTTTTGAATCGTGATGCATCTGTTCGCTCGGAGTTCCTCCCTGCATTAACCAGTGTGCTAACGGATAAAACACCGGCGATTCTTTACAAGGGTAAGGATTTGAAGAATCGGGGCTGTGGTTTGCCCAATCCTGACTCCCAATGTCTCCCCGATTCATACACAATTCAATATATTTTTCTGCAACAACCGATTCAGTGCCGAGCAAAAGACATGGAACGGTTAAAATCAGCAAATTCCATTGTGGAATTGGAAAGTCCATCTGAGCCCGTCTCCGTAGTTGATCTACGGCGTTTTTGTGCATATTATCGTTTTCCTGGTTTGCGCGTGGGTACAAATACAGGAGCCCAAGATGATCTACCTGCAGGTGTTCGTCGCATGGATTCTTTGAAGTGTCGACCCATTGATCCCAAAAAAGATATTCGTGGTGACAAAATTATTATTGACCCCGCTGCACGAAATGTCCGTTTGCTAGATGAATTGAATGCTCCTGCAACACTAAGTGATGGAAGCACGGCATCTACACCAGGTGCGCCGGGAACTGATCCATATATGCAACCGGGTGATTTTGAGGATCTACTAGCATTACCAATTGGTGTAGCGGCAGGAATTTTTGTTGCAGGATGGCTAACAACTATCCTTGATGCACAACTATTTCTTCCCGCGCGAATTTAGCCCTATATCATAGGGATGAAGACTCTTCTTTATGGAATGCTTCTAATAGCACTTCTCGTTTTAGTACTTATACTGCCACGGACTGATATACCGATGCTAGTAAAAGAGGCATTTGCAAATCCAGTTACTGAAGGACAGATTGCACCAATTTGCCCGCCTGGTTTTAAATTCTTTACAGACCGCGACGGCAAATCCATGTGCTGTAACGGAAAGATTGATTTTACAGAGGGACGATGCTACAAACAAACAGGCAAGAATGCAATACATTTGAATACATGCACGCTCGGTTCCGCCTATGTCAATGAATTCGGCGAAGAAGTACCATATTGTGGATCTATGATGCAAAAACTCCTTGCTGAGATTTCGGCAAGAGATTGCACAACTGATAAACCGTATAGGGCAACAGCCGATGGTATTACAGGATTCTGTTGTGCAGCAGCGCCGGCTTCTGCAACTCCTAACACTTGTCCGGCAGAGTCAAAATCCTGTGTTGTAATACCCGCTGATTCAAATCCTTTTGCCCAATCCAACTCCTGTGCTCTTGAACAAATCACAGATCAAGCCAAATGCCCTTTGGATATGCAACGGATTACACTGGTTCCCCAGACGGGAGAAGTTGCGGGCCTATCTGTGCCTTTTTGCATGACAAATGTGATGCCTCGTAGTGGAACACCGCCGTATTGTATTCCGGATAATGTAATAAATAGTTTGAGAAAACACGGAGTCTACAGGAACAAGGATCTCAATAAATGGATCGGTACATGCAAGAATTATTTCAAAGTGAATATTGAAAAATCAGTAACAAAGGAAAATGCAGATCTATCTGGCTTCTAGATAGAAGATGAAAATACTACTTTTTAACAGTAAACCACTGCAGAAAAATAGTATATAGAATCAGACCTAGACAAACGCAACACCTGCCGGCGATCCGGCCCACGGCTTAATAGTAGGCGGTAAAGCACCCTTCTCGTCGATACTTGCACCAACACTGATAAATTCATTTCGGCCAGTATCCGGAAGAGGAGCATACTCATATTCACGAAGAACGGGTGCCTGCATGGGTCTCGGAGAGTCCAGCGGGTACTGTCCATCAGGGTTCTCTTCTACCTTGTCTACAGGAGACGGCGTCTCGGAGACTGTAATTTCATCTGATGTACGCGTAGGATATTCAATCTCAGTCTTAAGCGTAGGAGTAGACAAAGGAGAAACAAGTTTTCTGTGAACAATGCTATTATTGCGAAGAATAAACACAAGGGCAATACTTACAACCGCAGCCACACCAACTGTGGGTGATTGTAGCACTAGACCAATGCATACGAATAATAATAAAACTTGTACAAACATTGTATCCAATAAATCAACAACCGTAGAATCAAGTACATCTGTAGCACCTACAACAGCCACAAAAAGCGCAAAGAAGACTAGTGCACCGATTTCCCACTTTTGCATCATGCTCTACTGCTTACGCTTAAAATTTATTAGAGCAAAAACTTGATGAAGGTAGAAGGCCTATGTCAAAGATAAGAGTTTCTGCAGAAATGAAAAAGATTCCCGCTGAAAAACTAGCAGGAAAACGTATATTATCGCATAGAGGATACTCTATACCGAAAAGCGCATTAACACATGGAGAATCCGCACATCTAATGCATGCATTAACAGTTACACCTGCGACACAGGCTCAGTTTGCAGGAGGGGCCGAAAGCTTTCCGGTTTATTATGAATCACCCAATCGGTATTATGTGCCACGATTCTGGGGTATCAAAGCATTTGGTGTCCCTGATTCAGATATTCGGGAGGAAGGCAAACCTCTACGTGATGAATTAACCTTCCAGGGTAGTCTACGACCTGAACAAATTGAAATTACAAACACATTCTTAGAAAAGGGGGCAAACGGAATTATCTGTGTGCCGTGTGGATGGGGCAAGACATTCATGTCACTGTCTATTATGGGCTCTATCAAGCGCAAAACAATCATTATTGTCCATAAAGAATTCTTGGTCGAGCAATGGAAAAAGGAACTTCTGCGTGTGTATCCCACTCTGCAAATTGGTAAACTGCAGGCGGATAAAGAGGAAATCGGAGATGAATATGACGTAACAATTGCCATGTTGCAGACAGTTGCAAAAAGAGACTACCCAGAAGGCTACTTTGCTGACTTTGGATTTGCAATCTTTGATGAATGTCATCACTTGGGTGCGGCTTATTTCAGTCGAACACTAATGAAGATACAAACAAAGCATATGCTGGGACTTTCTGCTACACCGGATAGAACCGACGGCTTGTCAAAGGTATTTACATGGTATCTTGGCGATCTAACAACACGCATTAAGAATCGTGAAGCGGATGCAGAAGTTGAAGTGCGGATTTACAGTTATACAAGCACAGATGAGACCTACATGCACACCGATTATGACTATCAGGGGAACCCGATTCGGCCACGTCTCTTAACTCAAATTGCGGATTATGAGCCAAGAACACGCTATCTTGTGGGGGCGGTCAAGGAGGCATACGATGAAGGACGCAAAACTCTTATCTTGAGTGATCGTAGGGCGCATTTACAATCATGGGAACAGCTTATGACAGAAGCGGGGATTGAATCAATTGCCTATTATGTCGGTGGCATGAAGCAGAAAGCATTAGATGAATCGGAGAAGGCGCGTGTTCTGCTAGCAACCTACAGTATGGCAGCGGAGGCCATGAATATTCCAGCATTAAATACAATTGTCTTGTCGACTCCAAAATCTAATGTGGAACAATCGGTAGGCCGGATTTTACGAGAAAAGAAAGAGGACCGGATGTTTAGTCCGCGAATTATTGACTGCTTGGATCTCCCGCATCAGATCTTTGTGTCGCAATTCAGAAAACGAAAGGATTATTTCCAGAAATGCTCTTATAAAATTAGTTATTGGAATGCAAATGGGCCAGTTGATACTGCAGATGCAGAGACGGGAGATAAAGATGAAAAAGGTCCCGGTGTATGTCTTATAGTTGACGATTGAACCTAAACACTAAGCATATAGAATACATTAATGTCATTGCTTTTTAATCGTATTACGATTCAAAAAGCACGTATTTTAAAACTAAATCGGGCAGCGCCCATTTTATACAGAGACTGGTATACGTATACAGATAAGATAGAGAAACTTTTGCATTTACAACTAGGTAATTGGTCCACTTATACAAAGGAGTTGCGCGATACAAGTAATCATTACATAGAATATGGTCTGCAAAAAGAGGCAGGTCTGTTAATTACAACTCAAGAAAAACAAATCTTGATGATCAATCAAACATCACCGGAGTCATACATGACTGCTTCATTGCTATGGCTTTCACTTCCTACTTCTACGGGTTCTGCTACGGCAAGAAGGAGCCCCAGCACGTGAAGGCATGCTGACCACCTCAGGATAAGGGACCTTTAGATCCGCCAACTTAGAAGAACCCGTCATATCAAACCCGAACGCAGCGCCGGGTGTTTGAAGGCCGAGGGCCGGTGCAGACAAAGATGATCCGGCAATTGTCGCACCAACAGTATCAATCGGTGAACCAGATAATAAAGCGCCACCACGTTGCATAGGATTCAGAGGATTAGGAAGGGCACCTTGGCAGGCTGTTCTTCCAACTTCCATAAAACCCGGGCCGAGTTGATTGCCGGGTAGAAATGTATATCCGGCACCGCCCCGCTGTTTGCGACTGCGTCTTCCACCCATCATGCATCCGCAACCACCACGCTGGCATCCCTTTTTACCGCCTTTTTTTCCCTTTCCCTTTCCCTTCATAGATCCGCCTCTCTGCTTGCGACTGCGACGACGAGATAGAACACCGCCACCCATCGCTGACGGTCCAGTACGAGGATTACCGCACGTG
>Ga0114959_10004175_pt1 | contig 11160 bp, 10 predicted proteins | sample C_130625_EF_Meta_FD_87317 | JGI IMG/M metagenome (GOLD analysis project Ga0114959, IMG submission 87317) | Freshwater microbial communities from Lake Croche, Canada to study carbon cycling - C_130625_EF_MetaG | ecosystem: Environmental > Aquatic > Freshwater > Lake | place: Lake Croche, Canada...
ACACGCGTCCTTTTGTTTGAACTGCCCGCAGGGAGTGCGCACCTTGTTCACAAAGTCACGAGGATTCTCGGCGACTTCCCAATATGATTTCTTAGCCATCCATGTCTCCAGCCGCTTGTACAGACTGGCATCCCGCTTGAGAATGCTGTTGCGCAGGGGACTGTAGTCCGCAACCTGCACGTCTTTGGACAAGGAGAACAGCAGAAAGTCAAAGACCTCAGCCGCATACGACACTTCGCGAAAGGTCTTGGCATCCTCTGCGTTGGGCTGCCCATTGACCAACTGGTCCTCGTTGGTGGTCCGCACCGTACCCACCACTTCCTTGGCCGCCTTGCCTTGGATGGGCGCACCGGGCTTGAACGGCGCACGGAATCCAGAGGCCAGCAGGGATTCTGTCGGGCGCCCATCGGCATCCACCAAGTCTTCTACCCACTTGAACCCGGGGTGTTGCGCCGCATCCAAGAAGGCGCGCAAGTCGGCTTGGGTGGGCAACTCCTCTGTCTTGATATCGGCATATCCACTGCGAACAGGAATACCAGGCAATGGAGGCTGTGTCACGGGTTGAATGGGCAAGACAACCACACCAGGCACGAAGACCGCTTGCGTACGTCCGAAAGGGTCGTGAATCAGCTGGGGATTCGGCTTGGACTTCAGACGCAATTCTGTTAACGCAGATTGGAGGTCAGGCGTGTTGGACGCACAGGCCTGTGAGTGGAGCGCGGACAAGGTAGCCAGCGTCTCCTTTGCAAAGGGCGCCTTCTGGATGTCTGCCTTGTAGTCAAACTTATCGCCGACCTTGACTGCGCGACGTGTGGCGTGGGCGAGGATGTCGCCGTCAATCATCACAATGGTGCGCGACTGAGCACTGAGTGTATCGGACCAGTATCCGCACGAAACCGTGTTTGTTTTGGTCGACACCCGAATGACCCTGCACTTGATAACAGCCGTCACGTACTCCAATTCATCAAGCCCAGACAGTGAACCCTTTGCGTAGGCGGCGGCAATTCCAGACACGATGCGGTCAGCCTGTGTCTCTCCTTCTCCCAAGTCAGTCCACGTACGAAAGAAGGAACAGAGCATCACAGCCTCACGTGCCTTGTCGGGCGTGGGGATTGCCGTGTCGTCCTTCAGGAATTTCTTGAGCGTGACGGATGCCCTGCCCAGACCCACGCGGAAGAAGTCCCCGTTTCCGGCTTCAACACGCTTCTTGGGCACGCTGGTTGGGTACGACGTCTTGATGCGAAGAGACCTCGCGAGTTCGTCGGGCAGGTATCCCAAACGACGGTCGGGTAGATTTCCTGTGGCCAGAATGTACGTATCGTCCTTGGTTTCATCCTTTGCCATCACATCCGTTGCTCGGCGCTCCTTGTAGCAGCAGGGTTGTCCCTCCTTGTAGGCGGGAAACACATTGTCCTGATTCCGCTTGATGACGCTGAACTCCGGAGTGCGGTCCGATTTCTTGGTAATGACCTTGCCACGGCACACGGGGCACGCATCCTCCACCAGCTGGTCGGCGCGGAGAGGAATCTCATCAATCACACACCAGTACTGAGGACAGATAGCCACGCCGTCGGGCTCCTTCAGTTCCAGCGTTGTCCATGCGCGAGCCGAGTAGTCCGCGGGGAGTTTGGCCTCGTCTTCAGCCGTCAGGACCACCACTTGCTTGGTCTTCTCGCAATTGGACGGATACTTCTCATCAAACATCACGGGATTGAACTTGCGAAGACGGCGGTTGAAGTAATTGTACGTGGTGCCCTCTGCCGATTCCAGTTTCTTGAGTTGCTTGCTTGGCGCGGGTAGTGGAGCGACTGCGGGCGCGGCGGCCGCGTTGGAACCACTGGGCTCAGGCGCCTCCTCCTCTAACCCAAGCAGGGCGGCCAAGTCATCGTCCACTTGGAAATCTCCTTCTTGGATTGTCACGACAGCGACTGGAGCAGAGGCAGCCTCCACCACCTGAAGGCGACGAGGACACACTGCATTCACAGCCGCATCGTCAGAGGTGAGGATGTGGCGCAGCAGGCTAGCGTACTGCAGGATGCGGTCCACGTTGGTCACGGACGACACAATCACCTCCTTGCTACGATACTTGAACGTAGGGTACCCACGCAGAATCCGCTCCAAGTCAAATTCTTCTCCGAGAGTCATGAACTTCTGGACCAATGCATCGGCTTCGGGCTGGGTCATGCCCAGTTCCGCAACCAACGTGCTCGCATTGGCATCCTCTGTCTCATACAAGACTTGGTACGCCCGCAACTCCTGCGGCGTCATGTCCGCAGACAGGTGCTCGGCGCGCATCAGACGAAAGGCGTCGTCTTGCGTGGAAAAGACGGAGCGCAAACAAGGGAATCGCAGCATATCAAACTGGGCAATCTCCTTGGTGAAGGACGCAAGGATGGAGAGGTCCTGCAGTTCCCAGCGGCTCAGGTCCAAATCCTTGGTCTCCACGAATGGCGTGACTGCGTCCAGAGACTTGAACCACTTGACGAACCCCTCTTTGATTTCTTCGGTCTTCTCCTTGGACTCCTTGGTGCGCCACGCAGTAAAGGTGATGTCCTTGTTGGTGATGGCGATGCGGTCAAACGAGGTGCGACCCGTTCCGCGGTACAGCAGCAAAGTCGGCAACTTGCGCTGGGGCTGCGTGTTGGATGCCCACGACTTCCACAATCCCGTGTCCAAGTAGGGTGTCTTGGTCTTCTCATCCGTCACAAAGAACTTGTGGCGCGTCAGTTCCTGCCTGGACGTAAAGTACCCGACATACGGAGTCTTCTTGGACACCGTCAGTCCATAGAACATTTCTTCAAAGCGAGCCCGAGGTGCGGAAAACTCAGTCTCCACAAGGGGTACGAACCACTTGGCGCGGAGAACAGATACGTGGTTCGGTTGCGGCGTCTCTAGTTCAAGTAGCGCCTTCAACTGTTCTGTCGTCGTGCGCAGGGACTGGAGCTCGGACTCCGACAAGCGTTGCGGCGTATCGGCTTGGAGCAGAGGAAAGTAGACACGCTGAACCAACTGCGAGACGTCAGCAGGAACAGGCGTGACACGGAACTCGGTGATTTCTCGGTTCTCGGGGTACAAGGTCTCATACAAGCTCTGTCCGTTCAGTACAGGAATGCGAGTTGCAGGGATATTCATATCCTTGGGAGGTAGGGGCAGCACCACGCATCGTTCGTCGGGGACACCAAAGATACGCCACTCCAAGAACACGGCACCCGGAGCAAAGAGTGGCTCCAGCACCGCAGGACGGGCCATCCAATCCTCGCGGGTTGCAACGGGCTCAATGACTGCAGCCAGTCCACGCACCTGCTCAACATAGGTCTTGAACATATCCTTGTCTACACGGGACCCGTTCATGGACACGCGCAAAAACAGGGCTTCCCAGTGGCGAGGGTCTGCATAGTACTCGGCGGGCAAGGAGACATGTGCCTCCACGTACAACCGAGGTGGATACGAATTCACAGCAAGAGCGATGTGCTGTCGCACAATGTCCAGAGTGTCGTCCTCAAAGAACGACACGGACCCCGCTCCTGCGATGGGAAGTGTCTTCATTATGATTGAAGTAGGTTTTTAGTGTGTTAAATTGGACTGTCGGTAATCTTCATACCGCAGTATGGTGTAGGAGAATGGGCGTAATTGACGGGCTTGTAGATTCCCAGCTTGACTCCGTCGTGGAGCACACGCTTGAAGTTGGCCCAGAACTCGGGTGTGTGACCAATCGTCTCGGTCATCAGATGGCTCATCTCGTGGAGTATCACGAACATAACCGTGTTCTCGTCGACCAAGGGATACTCGGGGGGTCTTGTCTTGTCGCGCAGGCAGACGACAATCTTCTGTCCCTTGTTTTCGGAGTATGAGGTGTCGGGGGAGTGCATGTCATTCTCCACAAAGACGTCGGGGTTGTAGTTCGCCAAGAAGCGCCCGACGGGTGGGTCAGCGGCGACAAGAGGGTCCGAGTAATATGTCCGCAGCTTCTCTACGTTCGTGTGGATGGTGACCATCAGTTTCAGAGCCTCCTCCTTGTGGGGGAGATTCTGCATCTCGTATGTTTTGCCGTCCGTGCCTTCCATGGCAACGGTGTTCTTAGGGTTTGTAAAGTAGGACATGGCAACCGCCGCCGCCGTCACTCCAATGGCAACGGGTAGCATTGTGTAGTGGTGGGAGATTACGCGCACAGGCCGTCCAGCGCGCGCGACGCACGGAAGGGGTCCGGGTCGATGGTCGAGTTGAGGAACGGGCCCACCTTGGACTGCGAGTTGGGCACCTCCGAGCGGATGTCGTAGGTCGGGTTCCGGTTGGTCTGGGCCACGCCGATGATGGAGACGTTGGTGTGGTAGCTCGACTGCAAAAAGTTCTGACCCTGCAGGTCATTGACGCCAGTCGGGTTCACGGCCGCCCACGAGGCGCCAATCTCACCCTTGGGGAGGAGCTCGTCGGACGCGAGCGTGCGCTGTGTGTACGTCTGCTGTCCCGAGGGGGTCGCGCCCTGCATGCCGCTCACCTGAACCGCATTGCCACCGAGGCTGCCCGTCTCGGCGGCGGGGACATACGGGCCGCCATCCGCCATCGGCGCAGACGCACCCTCGCCACCCAGCTCCTGGGGCGACATTGTCTGCATGCCGTCCAGAACGGCACCCTTGCCGCCGGCATACGATGTGAACAGTCCATAGACGACTACGATTCCTACAAGGATGGCACCCAGACGAAGGAGTTTCTGCTGCGAGAACTTCATCGTAGTTTATTATCACGCACAGACAAATTTCATGCGGAAGCTGCTTGACCCTCTGTTAAAAGATGTGCTGGAGCAGTTCCAGTCGGCGGCCGTACAAGAGCCCCTTGAGGAGTTTGTTCTGAAGCCTCTGCTGCAGCGCATCCTAAACCTTCTGTACCCCTACATTTTTGGGGTCATGCTCCTGTGGATCATGATGTTCCTGAGTCTCGCGCTCATCCTCCTCATTCTGCTTCGGGGTAGTGTCTTGGACCTCAGGAAACAGTAGGCCGACCAGACGCTCGCGCCGGAGACCCCAGAAACCACGCAGGTTGCGCTTCTTGGCCTCATCGCGGAGCTCGTGGATGGTCATCTTCTCAATACGATACGAGGCGGGGAGTTCAGCAAGAGTCAGGAGCTGGATGAGCTCGGCACGCTTGAGGATGTAGTACTGCTTGATGTGACGAGCGCGAGCAATCTGCTTAAGTTCGGGGAGAGAGAGACGGTCCATGGTGGTAGAGTCCGTTAGCCTCACGCCGCGGAATCCGTTTTTTCGCCGCCTCCTAGTAATGAAGCGAACACCCGTGGTCCTTGCCTTCTTTGTTGCTTCGCTGCTCGTCGGAATTTACGTCGCCTTTCAGGTGCAGACGACAGAGACCTTCACAATTGCGCAGGAGATTGGAGAGCCTGTGCGCTCCGAGGTCATGCCTGTGGTGACGGGCGACTCGGGTCCGAAGGAGTTGAAGGAGTCCCCGTACGAGGTCACGGAGGACGCCAAGCTGTTTGCATTTGACGACAATCGCAAGTCGGCTGACTGCTGCCCGAGTCCCTTTGTGTCCGACATGGGTTGCATCTGCCTCACCGACACCCAGAAGGCGCAGTTCGCGTCTAGGGGCGGCAATGGAAAAGTCTGAGTAAGTTACAATGGAGCACCTCCGCGCGCTAATCAACCACCTGAAGGACAAGTCCCCGACTCTGACCTTCCCAAGGCCGTCCGAAGAGCTGTATCAGCAAGTCCAGACTGCTCTCCTGCCCCATGCCATGAAAGTGGTGCAGAAGGACAATACCCTCTTTCGCGGTGAAGCCGCCGTTCAGTTCCTTGAGGGCGTAGACATTCGTCGGGGGTGGTCTGGAGACGACGATGCGTGGAAGAAGCTGCACATGGTCATGATTTATTCCTTCCTTCAAGGCGACCCGAAGGAGAAGCTCAGCAAGATGATGGCGACCTTCAAGACGATGCTGCCCGGAGGCAACGCCCAGACGGACGAGATTCTGAAGTTGCTGGAGCAGGAGGACACCGAGGCATCTCTCCACGAAATCTTTGAGCTGCTCATCAACACTCGTCTGGCCACCGTCGTAGGCGACCTCGTGTCGTCCATGGACCTGGACGACCTCGGCATTGACTTTGAGAACCCCACGGAACTGCTGGAAGCCCTGCAGCACCCGGAACGGAGTTCGGTCATCCAGACCATCATGAAGCGCGCCCAGACCATTCTGGAGGAGCGCATCCGCACGGGCCGCATCAACCAGAAGGAGCTGATTCGGGAGCTGGAGACCCTGCGCGCCAAGTTCCAGTCCACGTTCGGCAAGTACTTCAATGACATGGTGGTTGGACAGCAGGGTAACACCACGGGCAATACGTCGGAGACTATCATGGGCAACTCCCCCGAGGCTCGTCGTGCTCGCATGGCGGCACGTCTTCAGAAGAAACTGCGCGAAAAAGGTCGCAAGTGAAGATAAGAGATGAGCGAACCATTCTGGATCGCAGACCCGTCTGTTCTGTTTCGGCAGGATACATGGCTTGCCTTTGTTCCCACGCCAAATATGACGGTGGACCAATCGCTGAATGCCGTGGTGCGATTCGTCACCTACCTGTCGGCCCTGCTGTTTCTATGCTCCATGGACTTCAGGTACATTCTGTATATCCCCGTGACGATGTTGATTACGGTGGCCCTGCACAAGTGGTTTCCAGTCGCCAAGGAAATGTTCCGCGGTTCGCCGTATGTGTCGTCCTACGTAGGGAAGGACACGACACAGCCGACCGTTGACAATCCATTCATGAATCCAACATTGGTGGACATTAACGAGAATCCGAACAAGCCGCCACCTGCAGACATCACGAGCCGTGAGGTACGTGACAAGGTGAATGCGTCCTTTGCCCAGACGTCTAACCTGTACATGGACACCAGCGACGTGTACGCCAACATGCGGTCAGAAATCAACTTCCATTCGGTGCCTATTGATGACCATGCGGGGTTACTGAAGTTCATGAAGGGTGGAAAGGAATCGGACAAGATTTTGAATGAAGGCTACGTTCCCGCCAAGGGTACACTGGTGACACCGAGCGACGCAGACCTCTATTCACAGCTCCACCCCGGAGAGACGAAGATGACACAAGCGGCGTGGAATGCCATGTGAGCTACACTTGCCGCCGCGTCTTGCGCGTGTCCGCCTTGCGCCTCCGCGTACCCCGCTCTCCCTTCAAACCCAGTTTCATCAAAATGTCGCGCCCCGTCTTCTGCGACCCAGGAAGCACGCGGTCGGGTCCGTGCGCAGGGCGGTACTTCATTGTCGGGAAACTGCTGACGCCCTCCTCGGGCGGCACGTCCTTTGACTCCACACGCACAATCTTCACCTTGCCCTTCACCTTCTTGGTCGCCGACTTCCACGCGGGCTCATTGTGGACACAGTGCGGGCAACCGTTCATGAAGAACAACACGAGAACAGGACGCTTACGGAGAGACCTCCGTGCATCCTCCATCTTGCCACCTCCTTCTTCTGCTTTCGGCGGTCCTCCAAAAGCGGGAGAGAACACACTCATTTATATCACCTACTAGAAAATGACGACCATCGGCTCTTCTGCACCTCCCCTCCGTCCGAACGGAGGCACGCCTGGTCTGTTGCCGCAGTACACCCAGTATGCTCAATCAACGGCAGCGTCCTTCAAGACCTTCACGCCTCGTGACCCCGCAACGCAAGCCAAATACGACGCCATGTCGTCGTCGTGGGAGGGCATAGACTCAACCAACACGGCTATTGCGCGTGGAGACTTCAAGCTAGATACCGTCCCGACCTCCACGTACACACCTCCAGGCAAGGAACCCCCGCCTCCATCCAGCGATTGGTTTTGTGTCGTTCAATAACAATGTGGTGGCTCCCCCTGTTGTTGCTGGTGGCCTTGTTGATGATGACGACAGCTGAGAAGTTTACCGAGCCGCAGGGAACCGCTGTGACGACCGTCGGGCAAGCACAGGGTCCTATGACTGGACCAGGTGCATTCGCCGTCGTGACCCGACCCGCCGCCAATTCGCTTTGGAACAGCAAGATTGCCGCCAACACTCCGTTCGGTACAGACCCTGCTGGGTACATCACCGCACTGGCTGCCTTCTACGACACAGTGTACGTCCCCGCCACAGAGCGCCCGAAGGAGGCTGCGGTGGATACCTTTGTCAAGACCCCGTTTCCGGGAACAGACCCAGCTGTATTGAAGACCATTATCATGGAGGCGTTTCACATTGATTCAGCAACGAGCAAGGGCGACGAAACACAGGCGTTCAAACCGTCCGCTGCACTACAGCCCAAGGACGGCGTAGACGAAGTCCGCACGCGCAAAGAAGACGAGTACGTACCCGCAGATACGACGGGGCCCTTCAATGAAACTCCAATGGGACCCTTGGCGCCAACTCCGCAGACGACTCCTTCAAGAGGTGAGCGTCGTAAGCGAGAATTGACACCCATTGAAAATATTTGAGTATTACAATGAAGAAGTTGGACGTGTTCTGCTGGGTAGTTATCGGGCTCCTGCTCGTCTTCTTGTGGCACTCGTCGTCCGTTGAGTTCTTCCAAGACACGAGTGGTATCAAGGGCCCTCCATACACTGCATCCGATGCGACCAAGATTGTCACTGCCATGCCCTCTACCATGAAGGCTGCGCTGAAGACAAGCACGGGTTCCGATGACCCTGTACGGCTAATTCAACCGATTACAGACATCATGTCTGATTTCCACGCAGTCTATGCAGCGGCGACCGTGCCCCTCACATCTGCAAATGTAGACACATTCTTGCAGACAAGGGCGATTCCATCTGGGTTGACCAAGGCAGATGTCAATACGCTGTTGGTTGCGTACTTTGTGACGCCGACACCTGGGTCCGCGAACGCACCACTAACTGCAGCACAGGTTACCGCGAATGCGCAGGCTGTTATTCGTGCTGCTGCAACGGCGGCCAACCAGTCTACATATGCCGGGATGTATATGGATGCCTCAGGCAGTGACGTCTCGGGCAACACAGCAGCAGGCAGTGACGTCTCGGGCAACACAGCAGCAGGCAGTGATGTCTCGGGCACCAGGCTCCTGCTATCGGGGTTGTCTGGGGGTGGCTTTGGAACTCCGTCTTCCAATGCTACAACTCCCTACAGCGGCATGCAGGTGGGCGGTCCAAGGTATGGAGGGCAGGGGTCGTATACGTCAGCCACAACGTCGGGAAATTGGAGTTCGGTGGGTAGCAACTATCCGACCATGTATGGTCCCAAATCAAACAATACCACTCTCCCCGATTCCAATGGCATGATTCTGCCGACGGCACAGCAGGTAGGTGCCGACGGGAATACGGTGTACATGCCCGGTTGTCGGGCACCCGGCCAGCTCGGCGCATTCACGCCCATGAAACCGGAGAAAACGGATGGCGACCCGTTAGGATTCCTACCAGATTATCGGGTCTTTATGAAGTAAGATGGCAACCACCTTTGGACTTCGCAATCAACGTGGCTCCTGCTGGGTCAACGCAACTCTGCAAGCAGTCTTCCGCCTTCCTGAAGTTCAAGACCGCTACGAGAACGACAAGGCCGACGAGAATAACCCCGTCGACCTTTCCCTTCAAGAAATCTGGTGCTCGCGCGGCGACGAGGGGCTCAAGGCCCTGTACGAGTGCGTCAAGACGGGACTCATGCCCGCGGGCGAGGGCATTGGCGACTCCCATGAGCTCTTGGAGTTCCTCTGTGACAAGCTGCCGTTCCTTGACAAGCTGTGCCGGTTCAAGATGTCCCACCAGGTCAAGTGCTCAAACTGCGAGTACTCGGACCTGCGGACAGAGTCGCTGATTGAGTTCTCAGTGACGCCAACGGCAAAGAAGCAGGGGCTGATTTCGTGCATCGGTCAGTCTGTGCAGCCCATCACCATTCCCGACTGGACATGTGAAAAGTGCAAGGGCAAGGGATGTACCAAGCAGCTGCTGATGGCTACGTTTCCTGACGTCTTTGTCTTCCACTGCACCACGCTGAACACGTCGGTGTCCTACTCTCCCCTTCTGAACATCAATGCGAACCGCTACGCCTTGTCCTCGGTTGTCTGCTTCAATGGCGGACACTGGTGGGCATATGGCCGGTCCCAGCCGCCTGGTTCAAACTGGGTAGAGTTTGACGACCAACGGGTTCAGGACCACGGACCGAACAACTTCCCGCTGTCGGACACCATGCGGCTGTTATTCTATTATCGCCTCAAGGAATAAGCAAGGGATGTCTACAAGCGGCGCCGCTGTGACAACGCCAACCACAACACTGAATGCAGATATTTCCGCTGGCGTCGGAATCGCGCTTTCGGTCACTATGATTTTAAGTTTCTTCATCTTCTTCGTCAGTGGTTCAGGATTGGCCGTGATTGTCTTTTGGCTGGTGTTGATACTGTGTGTGGTTATCTTGGTGACCTACGGATACTTGCCCTCCACCATGTTCGCCGTAAAGAAGGCGTCAACACCCCCTCCAGGGGCGGGTGCGGACAACTCGAGTGGATACGGGTTAGTGGGCATGGAGGTCTTCCACATTGACAACAGTACCTTCACCTACGACGAGGCGCCGGCTGGATGTGCAGCGTTTGGAGGCAGCCTTGCTACACTTGAACAGGTGAACGAGGCATACAATGACGGTGCGGAGTGGTGTGGATACGGCTGGTCTGCGGGTGGATTGGCCCTGTTTCCCACGCAGCGCGCAACATGGGAATCCCTGCAGCAGGAGGTTGACCCGGGGAAGCGCACGGCCTGCGGTCGCGTGGGTGTGAATGGCGGATACTTTGACCCTGGGTCCAAGTTCGGTCTCAACTGCTACGGATACAAACCTGCAGCCACGAAGAAAATGACGTTTCCCACACCCCCTCCAGGGTCCGATAGCACAGCCTTCCAAGCCGCTGTGGACAGGTTCCAAGGCATGCTGTCGTCATTCACAGTGTCCCCGTACTCCCGCCAGCAGTGGTCAGGATATGGAGCCATGGGTTCAAATGCGTCGGCGGCCGCGTCGTACGGCTCCCAGTTCAGTCAGAATCTCGGTGGTCTCGGTGGTAGTAGCCCGGTGACAGTGACCGAGTCGTTCACTGAGCCCATGCGTGTCGCCGAGTCAGATGCAAACATTCTAGACGCGAATCGGCCTGCTGGATACACGTACATCCACAACCCTGGCAACGTAGCCGCA
>Ga0114959_10004177_pt1 | contig 11155 bp, 9 predicted proteins | sample C_130625_EF_Meta_FD_87317 | JGI IMG/M metagenome (GOLD analysis project Ga0114959, IMG submission 87317) | Freshwater microbial communities from Lake Croche, Canada to study carbon cycling - C_130625_EF_MetaG | ecosystem: Environmental > Aquatic > Freshwater > Lake | place: Lake Croche, Canada...
AATCCATATTCTATCTATCCAGAATATTATGTGGAGGTTTTTATAATGATTGATAATGATTCTATTTCCTTGGAAGAAAAAATCATTATTAAAACATTTATTCGTAATTTAACCTACAAATCATTATCAACTTTTCGGAGATTAAATAATATCATTCCAGATGATGTAAATATACCCACGGGATTGTTTTGTAAGATAGAAAATGAATTAATTCAAATACAAACAAAACTCTTGATTAACGACGAAGATTCTTACGCTTCTTACGCTACTAATATCGTATTGAATATTAATATTTTCAAAAATGGCAACTATGAAATCTATTGCAAAATTTTTGAAGAAATAAACAAATATGCCAATACATTATCTGAAAATGAATTATTATCTGCTATTTTATTTAATACGGAAATACATATCGAGGATCCTGAATTGAAACATCAGTTATTGACAGAAATTCATGAATTTTACGAAAAAAGGGGGGCAGATGAAGTATTACAGCAATACAAAATAACAGATGTGAATTATTTCAAAATAAATGCATTTGATTTTATTATTAGTTTACAAAATTATTGCAGTAAATTGTATTATGTAATTCCAGAATTTGAATCCGAAGGATTATCACTTCTATTTAAACTCTACAAAATTATGTTCAAAACAATTGAGGCTCAATCATTTACGCCTGCTAATGTAAATGAATTTTGTCAAAAAATATTGTATGCATGTGATGTATTAGATAAGTCATACGATTTAATTTTTCCAAAAAATATCGATGAATCCCTTTTTAATTCTACATCCGTAAGAAAGAATACGCTAGTAAAGAAAAACAGTCTCTATATTTTATTGTCAACCATTATTGCATGCAAAGATATTTATTCAAAAAATACATTGATTAAAAACATAAGAATATGTATTACCTATCATTTATTGAGCAATACAAAATACCTAACTTCTATTTCCGAGGAAGAGAAAGGTGCCTACAAGTCATATGACATGATAGAATATCAGGCGGGCGGCGGATATATAGATAATTTATGCAAAACTATATTGTATAAAAATAATGAACATGATATGGTGTTTAAAAATATTAATTCAGATAAATTCAAGGGAGTCATTATGATCGTATTAAATAACCAAAAGAAAGAAATATCTTATAAAGATAAAACAAGCAAAAACAAACGTCGAAAATTGAATCTTATTGATAAAATATTATTATGCAGTTATTGGAATCGCAACATACCAAATATGTATATTCAACGTTCATATTCATTGGAACATATTACACCTTTTTCATCTCACTGGTCAAATGATATCAACCTTGATATTGATCGATTAGGAAATTTATTCCCTACTTTTGATGAAATCAATAAAAAGAGAGGAAATAAATCATTAGAAATTTACTACAATAACGATTATATTCATTTTACAAACAGTATTCGGCGTCTGTTACCAGAGAATTACAGTGAAATAAATACATTTAGTGACCGAAAAACATCTATTGCAAATACGGCATTGTTTAATGAATATTGTAATGTAAATGAAAATATTTATATTGATAATTTGATAGATGATTTATATGGATCAACATTGAATTAATATATTATTTAATTATTTAATTTAGCATGAAGACTGTATTGGATGGAAATGTTTGATAAGCAAAATTGTAGAAAAAATACGCTGTTGGAGTAACAATGTATGGTTTGGTCTTTAACAAAAGAGCATTCAGAATAAAATAATTATCACTTATATTTTCTACACAAAGATAATGAAAATCTGGATTTGTTTTTACAATAGATGACAAAGCGACCTTGAAACCATGAACAAATGATTCATTGGTTATTTTAGAATCATCTTTTATAGATGCAAAACAAGATATAACATTTTTTCCTTTTGAAATAGAGGTGCATACTCTTCTAAAAAAATAAACAGCGACTATTTCTTGTTCCATAACTAATATTTCAATGAAAATATTAAAGGATTTTATCAGTTCTATTATATTTGCAATCGTTGGCATTACAACTATTTTCCATTTACTTTGTTTGGTTTGTTGAATTTGTTGACTTTGTTCTTTGATAAAATTCCATACATGAAATATATTTTGCATATCTCCATGAATCAATGATATTTGTATTGGTATTGGGTAAGGAGTTGTCCATTTGCTCATGTCAAAACAATAGGTTTTATATATACACATGGGAACAATACCTGTTAGTTCACCTTCTCGTTTGAATAAACTAACACTTATTTTTTTATTTTTATGTGATTGTTTATATTCGTGTGTTTGAATCAATTGAGAGGCAATATCTTTCTTACGGTATGCTTTATCTACACACAAGTAATCCACATAATATAATTCAAATGTTTTACTATTGGTATTTATATTTGTATTAATCGTTACATGTAATGGACGACTTGTCATCACCCCTACTAGTTTTTTATCATCGATAAATGTTTGAGTCTTTGTATCTTCTAACAAAACTGGTTCATAATAAAACGAAACAAAACTAGGATGACTATGTCCCATGAAGTATGGAGAAATATTATTCAATTCAGGATAAAACACATTGTCTTTGTTTTTTAGATAATGATTTTGAATGAGGAATAAAAATTGTTTTTTTTGTTTTTGTGACAATGCCGTAAACGTTTTAAATTCTATCTTTTTAAAATTTGTATATTTGTTCTTTTTTGGCAATTCATGGCGAATGATTCCTGCATTGAAAAAATAGTAATATAAATCGTAAAAATGAAATACGGGCTGCGCTGCCCAAAATCGATGTTTCAATTTAATATACATGAGAAATAAAATGATGATAGATAAAATGATAATATACAAATACAATATCATATTATATTTATGTAAGAATTAATATGATATTTGAACACATTTATTATATTAATATTTATTTAACAATATATGAATGAAGATTTAGTTATAGCGTATTCCGCTACATCCATTTCTATTTTGGGTAGACTCGTTTTTATGTATTTATTATATACAAAAAAATCCATCAATCTTTATTCATTGATATTTTGTATTATAAATATTGTTTCATCATCATTATGGATTACATATAGCCAACTTATAATAGATACACCATTGTTAGTAAGGGGATCTTCTGACTTATTATTATTTATTATTTCTGCATCTTATATATTATACAATCGTTCAAAGTCATTGTCTATCAGTAATGATTCATCGATCAGTGATAAAATAGACAAAATCATTGTATAACTATTGTATACCTTTAATTATTTTGTGTTAAATTGTTAATTGATCTAGTATAAACCTCAGAATAAGCCCATAAGATAAATAAACCTATTGGTAAAAATAATGGATCATAATAATTCAAATAGGACCAAATCATAACAAATAAAACAGGTAGTATTTGCATTCTAGGAATCATTACATAACATTTTGCGGTTCGAAAATAAATCCATAATCCAGAACAAATGACGGAAATATAAACCTTTAATTGATAAGATAATAAATTGTCTAAAATCATAGTATATATAGTATATATATATCATATATATATTATATTTTGTTAATATATATCATGTTTACTGATTTGTATTTGCAAACGACCAATCCAAAGTTGCCATTCTCTGCACTCTTTAGTGCAAAGATTTTTACCGGTATTCTATTGTCCGTATTATTTCATACCATTTTGTATGCTTCTTTTGTAAACATTGTGAGTTATATTTTCTTCGGAAAATTACTGTCTAATATTCAAAACATTCGCCTTACTGTCTTTTTATTATTGGTGATGTTTTTCGGGTTTTTTGCTAGATTTTACCATGTAAAAGAAATATACAAGGCATATAACTATGACATGCAAAAAACTAGAAATCATTTAGACCGTCTTTACATTGGTTGGATTTTTATATCATAATATATATATACATATTAATATATGTCAATACCTCGAAACATATTTTTTTATTGGGATAAAGACGTGCCAGAAGCAATTATTAACAACATAAATAATTACAAGGCAAAAAATCCGGAATATAATGTGATTTTGTTACGGGATGATGACCTGATTAAATATTATAATGAATTTACTACGTTATGTAATTTATTTTATTTATCAACTATTGCCGCTTTAAAGGCTGATATAATCCGGATGGTATTTTTGTATCAAGAAGGTGGTATTTGGTTAGATTCAAATACAACGCTCATCCACAATGATGGGATCCGAATATTATTTGATAAATGTAAACAGTTTGATTTTGTATCTACATTAGTGCCTTATCATAATTATGATTTGAAAACCAGTGCACTAATATCTAAACCCAAATCAAAATTAGCATATGATACTATACAAAAAATGACTGAAAATTTAATGCATCACTTACATTTAGAACAAGCCACCCAAGAATATGTGCCGTATAATTTTTTCATGTTTGTAGCACCCGTTGTTTTTTTTGAATTACTAGATTACAATAGTGAATATAGACAGAATATCGCAAATATTGTTGCCACACAAAATAATGACGTAATTAAACTCGGTCTGCCAAAATTTCAACAATATAATTGTGGTTTAATGATTGTTGATAGTTATATACAGTTCTATGGATGTAATATGGAACATCATCATGGTAAAAACATCCACAAACATTGGTCCGTCTTACAAAAAACCCAACGATTATTTCGCAATCCGTAGACTATTCATAATCATGGAAAAATAAAAAAAATTGATTTATTTTTCCACGATTATGAATGATTATGAATGATTTATATAAGAGAAAGCAAAATTTTTAATTTGAAATTTAAGAGAGAATGGAAATGGATAAAGTAATGAGTATGTTGAGTGAGGTGAGAAAGACTAGAGTGGATAGTATGAGTTGTGGGATGTTTAATAATAAAAGTTATTGGGGTTATAAGAGTAGTGTGTTGAAGAGTGGAGTGTGTAAATATTATAGGAGAGAGATGTTTGATAAGTTTGAGTGGTGTATAATGGAGATGATGGTGTTTGGATTGAAAAATAATGGGATGTTAAGTAATATTATAAATAGAATAAAAATTTTGATTATGGAAGAGATTGTGGTGGATGAAATTGATGTGATTAATAAGTGTGTGTATTTGTTTGAAAAAATAGATAAAGAGACGGAATTTTTGAAAAAGGTGGAAATCATGAAAATGATTTGTGATTTAGTAAAGGGATGTAGAAGAAGTAGAATGGTGAGTTATGTGAATAATTGGTGGAAGTATAATGAATTGAGTATGGATGAGTATTGGGATATTGAGTTGGATAAAGTTTTGAAATATAAAAAGAATGGTGATAGTGATGAGTTATTGATGTTGGGAGAATGGTTGATTATGTTTATAGAGGAGAAGAGTGAGAAAGTGTTTGATGTGTATATTAAGATGTTGAGATTGGAAAAGGAGGGTATAAGATATAGGAGAAAAGATGGGGTGTATTTGTATTTTGAAATTTTGAAGGATATGTGTTTTGTTAATAGTAATAATAGTAGTAAATTATTTGATTTTGTATTAGATAGGTTTAATAAAAGGGATATGAAGGAAAGATATATGTTTGGTGTATGGTTTGGTTTGATTTGTATTAAGAATGAAAATTTATTAAATGAAAATGTAAATGAAAATTTTGTTGATGATATGAATATGAGTAATGAGGAGATAGTAGAGTATTTATTTGGTAGAGGAAGAATAGTAATTGATGAGGATTTTGTAGTGAATGATTTTCATGTGAATAGGAAATATGGGTTAAGTAAATTTGGTAGAGTGGGAGGATATGTAGAAAATGAGGATTTGAGTTTATTAGGTGAGAATGGTTTAAAATATAAAGAGTTTTATATTTTAAAGAAAGATGAGATGGATAGTAGTGAAGTTGTAAGTAAAGTAGAAAAAGTAAAAGTTGTAAGTAAAGTAAAAAAAGTGAAAGAAGTAGAGAAAAGGGAAGGATTAGAATTAATAAGTTTTGATAGTTTTGAATTAGTAAAAGTGATTGTGGAAGGGGTATGTGGATTGAAAAAATGTTGTATGATTGTGAGAAAGGATAATGAATTGTATGTATTGAAAGAGATGGGAAAGAGTTTTAATAATGGAAGGGATTATATGTTTGTGGATGATGTAAAGAAAGAGTTTGATATATTGGATTTGAAGATGAGAATGATTAGAAGTGATAAGTGTTTAAAGTTGAGGGATAAAAGTATTAGAAGTTGGAAAGAGAATTGGGAATTAGAGGAGAAGGAAGGCGTGTATAGTATGATGAAATATTATGAGAATATTGGAGATTTGGGAAAATATAAGGATTTGTTGAAGAGTGAGGAAAAGATGTATAGCATGATGAAAATCAGATTATTTGATGGATTATTTAGAAGTAGTGATAATATATTAAGAAATATATTGGTATTGAATGATGGTAGATTATTGAGTATTGATGAAAATGATATTTTTGGAAAAAGAATGGAAGTGTTTGGAAAAAGTGATTGGTGTGTAAAGAGTAAGTGGTGTAGAGAGAATTATGGAAAAATAATTGATGAGTTAGGGGAGGATAAGGAAGAAAAAAAAGGTAGAATTGTAGAGAAATTGAGAGAGTATGGGTTTGATAAGAAAGTAGATGAGTTTGTAAATAGATGGGATAATTATAAGGAAATAGTTGGTAAGGAATTTTAAAAAGAAATAAAAATGTTGATAAATATAAAAATAAAGTTAGGTGTAAATATTGTATATATTTTTTATTTTATTATTACATGGTAATGTTAGAGCATTACACAAAAAGCGGTTACCGAAAATCCATTACGACTGTTATAAATGTAGGAACGTCTAATGATAATGTAAAGATAGTAACAGTTAGTCAAACATTCAAAAACCCCAAATTTTATCCTAGAAAATTTGAAAAATATTCTGATACATTTGAAATTCAACTAATAGATAATACCACATTAAAAATTAAAAGAACCGATGATATAAATCATGGCTGGGGAATGACTTTATTAATAGATGTGGAAGATGAAATAGACCCAATAAAAACTGTTTGTCTACCGCAGCAAAAAATACCACGCGTAATCTATCAGACATTCAAAAATTATGATATCCCGGAAAATATGTATAAATCGATACAAACATGGAAAGATCTGAATCAAGATTATGAACATTACTATTTTTCAGATAAAGATTGTATTGAATTTATAGAAAAATATTTTGATAAAAGAGTATTAAATGCATATTTATCATTTATTGCTGGCGCATTTAAAGCAGATTTATGGAGATGTTGTATGTTATATGAAAAAGGCGGTGTCTATGTAGATTCCGATATGATCTGTTTAAAATCATTGAGAGATATTATCGATGTAAATGATGAATTTATTTCTTCAAGAGATGACCCTATGTCCAAATCTTTTGTATATAATGCATTTATTGCTGCTAGGCCAAAACATCCATTTTTGAAAGAACAAATCGATGCAATTGTAAGGAACGTTGAAACAAAATCAAATTGTTATTATTTGGACATAGCCGGTCCTGGATTATTGGGTAAATCTATTAATAAAGTTTGCGGTGTAGATATTGGAGATGAATATGTATTAGGAGATAATAAAAAAGGAGACTACAGTTTCAAATTATATATGCATGATTGGACAACAAAAACCATTCGTTATAATGATAATCATTATATCATCACAGAATACGACAATAAAAATAATGAGATGACAACATTGAATATACCTACTTATTATTCATTATATCAACAAGGTATAGTATATCAAATAATACCACGAAATATATATTATACTGCAGCAGATCATTTAAGCATCAACACATATATGGTATCATCATATACCGAAAAAAATAAATTTTGGGGTTTACATTACTTTAACGATGATGACCAGTTATCTTTTATTGAAAAAAATAATGAGGTCTTTATGAGTGAACTAAATGTGAATGTGTTGGCTTATTATCTAACATTGGTAAATGGAGGTGAAAAGGCTGACTTATGGAGATATTGTGTAATATATTTGATGGGGGGGGTATATGTTGATTCCGATACATATTGTAATAAACCATTAGACGAATGGATCAAACATCATGATTTAATACTAGGAATTGAGGCATGTTTAGATATCTCTTTTGCAAAGTCATTCGGCATGGACCAAATTGGATATTGTATTGAGGATACTGTTATTTCTGTTTGTAATTGGAGTTTTGCCGCTGTCCCAAAACACGTTTTTTTCAAAAACGTAATTATTGACATTTGTTCCAATCCCATCACAAATAATATCATTATGAATACAGGACCTGGAAGAATGACTAAACATGCAATACATTATTTTTCCGATTGTAATTTACTATCATTACGAAAACAAAGTGTAACAAAAAATAAATCAATACTCTACAATATAAATAAATTTGGTTCCAATCAAAGTCATTCAAATTCTTATAAAAATTACGCCAATCCATTTTCAGTAATAGGAGCAGATGATGTTTATATAATACATATGTTCGAAGGTAATTGGAGACATGGTTCTAACAAAAAAATAAAACTTTATAAATCATCATTAGGCGTTTCACATAATGTAACCATTTTACAACAAAATAATAGGTTTTTAGGTATAAGTCGGATAGACAAAGATACGTCTAGAACCTTATTCATGGACAAAATTGGTGATTGCAGAACATTATTAGAAATAAAATTTGATAGTGAATTTAATATTCTCTCTGAAAATGAAAAATGTATAACTAACATTGAAAAGGTGTCTAAATTTGAAGATTATCGGTTTTTTACGTTTCGCAATTCGATCTATATATGTGCATCCTATATTGATGACGATTTTAATACAAAAGTTGCGGTGTTAAATATTGACTATAAATATCTAGGAGATGTAAAGATTGATTCCGCATACAATAGAGTTAGTTTCACTGGAAAAAGAAAAATTTGGGAAAAAAATTGGTTGTTTTTCGAAAAAGATGATCAATTATATTTCATTTATTCTACTACCCCAAATTATCTCGTTTACAAATGCGATGATTTTGAAAAATTGCAATTTAGTAAATATATTAATATTCCGTGGCCTCTAAACAACAATGTCCCTAATAAGGAGGTTTATTTTACCTCTTATATAGGAAGCGATATTCCGATTGCTACAGGAGGTTCTACCAATCCAATTTATATAAAAGAAAAAGGAATATACATTTACATGATACATACAAAAATAAATTATGAGTTTAAATACAATCATTATGTAGTAATTTTAAATAAAGATTTACATCCTATTCGTTTTGTTGAAACCCCACTTATAAATCAGTCAATTTGTCATAAACTTTTTTTTATAACGACAATGATAGAGACGGAGTATTATTTGATAATAAGTGGCGGGATTGAAGATAATGAGAATTTTGTATGGGAATTATCCAAAGAAAAAATATTTAATAAATTAAATATTTAATTTCATTTGGTTTTGTTTTGTTTTTTCTATTTTGGTTTGTTTTTCTATTTTTATTTTCTTTTACCACTTACAAACTGGACACATATCATTTACGCTAGTTCTATAAATACTGATACAATCATAACAATATTCATGCATGCAACCAAAATAAGTCATGGTAGGCATAATTTCAGAGCAATTATCACATTCAGATAATACCGGGGTTTTATTACGAACATAAAAGGAAACATTCATTTCACTTCCAAATTTTGCACATAATACAGCGTTGTCCCTTGGGTCGAGAGCTGAGGAATCTTCGGCGAATATTCCAGGGTTATTCTGTCCTGTTTCTACGATTTCGATTAGCGCTTCTGGTATACGAAAATCTTGCTCAATATGCGGTTTCAATTGTTCATACATTTCACTGACTGTCCAGAATCTATTTACTCTATATGTTTTTGTTAGACCTTTTCTTACCAATTTAAAATAAATGCTGATATAATCTTCCATTTGTGTCATCGTGTTTTATTTTATAATTTCTATAATAAATTTAAATAGTTTATTATAAAATCAATTTTATTTTTAATTTTTTACTTTTTATTTTTTTACTTTTTACTTTTTTTCTTGTTTTTACTTATTTTTATCAATCACGACTTCTTTTGCTATATTTCGAATTACTTTTTCAACATTAGATGGCTCGGCGGAACCCATGGATTCACAAAGGATTTGCAAATATTGATCGTTTTGTTTGGAATCACTATCTTTACAATGTGGATGCTCTTCTGTCCATTTAGGTATTTGTTGAATATTTTTATGACTTATACGTTTGATTGCATTTGTGATTTTCTTGTTTTCTTCATTTTCCTTTTCCCATGTATCCTGATCTTTCACGTATAACACTTCGCGTTTTACATCACTACAATGAATTGGTCTTTTGGAAACATCCAACTCTTTTAATCCATTGATAAATATCTTTGAAATTCCTTCACAATAACCAAGGCGACCAACGTTTTCTAAATCGGTCATCTTAATTTGTAAATCATTGACAAAATCCATGAGATTTATTGCATCTTTGCATTTTTCATTTAGAAAGAATTGCATATTGAATTTTGTATTATTGGTTGTGTTGTTGGTAATATTTGATCCTCCTTTGGTCGCAATGGTTAATGTATGCTTATTTTGTTCGATCATTAATTCTTTCAATTCTTTGTTTTCTTTTAATAATTCCATAAACATTTCTTTCATTTCATGATTTTGTTTTACAATTTCTATAATGGTGTCATCTTTTGTAGGATTAGTTTCTATAGTTTGATTTGAAATAATTTCTTCTTTTTCATATTTGCATATTTTCTTATGTTTCCATAATCCACTACGATCTTTGTATATTTTTCCACAATCACATGTGTAAGTTTTTTCAAGTTTTTTTGTTGACAAAACGTTGAAATCGGTATCCTCCAAATGTTTACGTCTCATAATATGTTTATCCCAATCACATTTCATATAGCATTTAAAGTCACACTTTTCACAAACAAATCTATCTAAGTTTTTTTTAAGTTTTTCTGTTGACATTTGTTGATATATTGTCAACAGAAAAAAACTTTCTAAATACTTTCCATAAATAGTTTAAATTTTACAATCACACTTTTGAAATTATTTTTTTGGCAGTCAGATGCTAATTTTTACTTTCAGTCACAAATCACAATTTTCCAAAAAGTATTTTCATTTTTCAAAATTGGACATTTTTGTAATTTTTAAAAATGTCCAAAAATCAATT
>Ga0114959_10004179_pt1 | contig 11149 bp, 18 predicted proteins | sample C_130625_EF_Meta_FD_87317 | JGI IMG/M metagenome (GOLD analysis project Ga0114959, IMG submission 87317) | Freshwater microbial communities from Lake Croche, Canada to study carbon cycling - C_130625_EF_MetaG | ecosystem: Environmental > Aquatic > Freshwater > Lake | place: Lake Croche, Canada...
AAAATTCCATCCTACAAATGCGCCTACGAAAATCCAAAATATTGTTTCTAACATATAATTCTCCTAATTTATTTTTTTGGGTGCTTGCCGCCACACACTGGACAGCCTTCATCTATATTCATTAAAACCATAATAATGCTCCTTGTAGGCTCAGCACAATTCCAAGTCCGGCTACAACAAAACTGCCCCAGAACAGGGGCATACTAACAGCAAGAATACTTGCAGATAGTAAAACGATTGCTAGTTGATATGCGGTACTAGCGTAACCAATCCACGGACTACGATTTTTAGCATCATCGCGCTCGGCTTCTAATGCTTTGGCTTTAGCCATCAAATCTTTCTTGCCGTCTCGGGGTTCGTTTTCGTAACGATCAATACGTGCGGCCATTTCTTCAGCACGAGCTTTGTCACCTGACTTTTTAGCTTCGTATAGTGATTGCTCTGCTAGTGTCTGTTTCAAGCTCTTGGCTTGATAAAAGCTGTATGTATCGTTTGCCTTGATAGTATTGTTTAATACTGTACTGGATAGTTTGCCACCGTACCATGCGTTAACTGCCAAACATAGAGCAAACACGTTAATGACCATACCTGCTTTGTCTTTGATTCGTGCTTCGCGTTCGCTACGTGATCCTGCCGGAGGCTTAGGTGCGTCCGGATCTTTTGGTGTTTTGTTTACTAAATTTAATACTGAATCTATTAATGCCATGTTAATGCTACTCCTATAATGGTTCCTATAATAAACGCCACAAGCGTAAATTTAATTAAATCTCGGTCTGTCCAAATTTGGTGATCAATGCCATATTCAGCGACGCTGTTAGGTAAGCTACCCGGTTTCCATTTATTCATTGCTAAACCCTCTTGCAAATTTTTCTACAGGATCAATTTTTTTAATCATCCGTATTCCGTTAACCTCTACAAATTTAAAGATATCTCCGTCTTTCCAACCTAAATTGTCAACAGGAAGTTCATCATCTAATTTGATGTAGTTAGGATACAAATCCCACGTGTAATCGTAATGTATCATTAATCTCTCCTAGCATCATTTTTACCGTCTGCTCGCGCAATACGGTCAACGTCTGGTCTTAATCCTAATGCGTTACTTACAATAGTATCAATACGCACAACATCGTGATTCATGGTTTTTACACGATTATCTAAGGCCGTAATAATACCTGCCATGCCCTTGATAGAGCCTAGCACACCTTGTAGTAATAGTTTTATTGTTAAGTATACGAAATAACCACCGGCAAGTGCGGCAGCCACGGGCATTCCTAGATCCCCGATTATCTTGAAAACTTCATTCATACCAGCTCCTTGAAATGCTTTTTATTATGCTAGTATTTATTGCTTAAGGCGCTTTTTAACTTCCTGTAGGTATCCTGGGGCCAATTCAAATCTTTGATGATAACGACTATGATTATTAGGCTGTCGGCCGTTGTTTATTTGACATAATATATGATCAAAGTTATCCACTAGTTCATCTACTATCATGTCTTTAAATGTAGTATAAAAGTGATCGAAGTTATACTCTAATACTTCATTCATTTCTGTGTGCATTTGTTTAAGTAACGCCGGAGACATGGCACACAGTTTAGTAAGCTCAAATGTAATTTTTTCTATGCGTACATAATGATCTGGCTCCTGATCGTAACTTTCATCGATCCAACGATCAAATGTTTTAAACCCGTAGCTCTTTAAGTATGCTAGACTACCGGGAGTACTTACTAAAAAGAATGGACGCCGAGCCACAATAGGCTTAAACACTTTTTCAGTTAAATGTAACTTTGGTTGAAAATAAACAGTTTCAGTAACAACATGAAATAGTGCATCGGTTAACCAATCTAGGCTAACATTAGCACTCATAGCGCCATGGGGTTTATCTGTGTCTATTGTCAACGGAGCATTTATATTTTTAAGAGCATGATAAATTTTTACTCTGGCACGATTATCCAATGGTGTTTCTGGGTTTTCTATAGTTTTACGCCATGTGCCTTCGGAGTCTGCTAACGCAAGACTTACATGCCCGTATTTTAATAAATCCTGCTCTATTAGATTACTAACAAGATGCAGCCGATAGGAACGATATTTTGATATTAAATGATTGTAGCATATAAATACTTTGTTAAATCGATTAAATGAACTTGGGTTCACATACTGAAAATCTCTATACCAATCTAATGCCGCAAACCCGTGGAAAAAATAATACCAATCGTAAAACTGTAAATCCTTTACAATTTTTCTTTTGAATTCAGATTTTTCACTGTTGGCAAATATATCAATTCGCCTTGCTCCTCTGATATGATCGGGTACAAGCTGAGTAGAATTGATTATGGGAATAACACTATCATACAAGGGTTCTTGATCAAAGAAATAAGCATGAAACAGTGGTGGTATTATAAACTCGATTGGTTGTTTTGGTTTTAATGGAGTATCGACTTCATTGTCTAAGATGTTAGTATGTTGATATGTACCAAAGGGATAAAAGTGTACACTACGCCCATTGGTAAATTGAGCGATTAAATTATTGTGTAGAATGTTATAAAATCTATCTAAGGAGAACATTAATGGAAGTAGGATTTATTGGAATTGGTAAATTGGGTATGGCTTGCGCCGAAACTATGGCAAGCCAACACGCTGTCACTGGGTATGATATTTATCCGCGCGAAAGTAGCAAAATTAAAATTGCTACTCAGTTAGAAGATGCTGTACTCGGCAAAGACTTGGTGTTTATTGCTGTACAAACACCACACGATCCTGTTTACGGTGGCGATCAACCTATTACACATTTACGGAACAAAGACTTTGATTACACAATAGTAAATGACGTACTGCGCCAAGTTAACGCGGTAGCAACCCCTGAGCAATTAGTAGTATTAATCTCCACAGTTCTCCCTGGCACTACACGTCGTGAACTGAAGAACAACATTACCAACGCACGTTTCATATACAACCCTTACCTCATCGCAATGGGTAGTGTTGAGTGGGACATGGTTAACCCAGAGATGGTTATCATTGGTACAGAAGATGGTAGCGAAACAGGCGATGCGAAATTGCTGACCGACTTCTATAAAACAATAATGGAGAACAATCCTCGGTACGTAGTGGGTACGTGGGACGAAGCCGAATGTATTAAAGTTTTTTACAATACATTCATTTCAGCTAAAATTGGCCTGGTTAATATGATACAAGATGTTGCTGTCAAACAAGGCAACATTAATGTAGATGTAGTAACTGATGCGTTAGCACAAAGCACAATGCGTATCATGGGACCAAAATATATGACGGCAGGAATGGGAGACGCCGGGCCGTGTCATCCTAGAGATAACATTGCCTTGCGTTACCTGGCCGAAAATTTAGATTTAGGGTATGATTTATTTGATACAATAATGAAAGCACGTGAACAACAAGCTCGGAACATGGCTCGCTTTGTTCGCGACTGTGCAGTTAATAGTGGTTACGAAAATAGTGTTTACATTCATGGTAAGGCATACAAACCCAATGTAGCATACCTGGAAGGTAGTTACAGTCTATTGGTAGGATACTACTTACAAGAGATGGGTATTACTCCGTACTATCTAGATCCGTTGACAGAAGAAAACCCAATTAAGTACGCCGAGGGTGTATTCTTGTTAGCACACAATCAACAGGTAACATATGGCTACAGTGGCGTCAAAGAAGTACAGCCATTGTATTGTGACATTGGATCGGGCAGTATAGTTATCGATCCTTGGCGCAGTTATACAACAGACAGAACAGATATCAAGGTGATACATTATGGCAACACCCGTACTTAAATATAAAATTGATTATTTCTGGGACCAGGAATTCAAAGAGTTAAATTATACCAACGAAGAATTTAACGACGCTGACAGCTTACAGCATTGGATGTTCTTAGGGTTTCCTGGCAAGTTTACCGGCGATATGTGTGATATGCGAGATTGCCAGCCAAGTTGGAATAACACATTTATTGAGCTATTCCAAGAAGAAATGGGATGGAAAGATGTGTGTACTAGTTATTATCGCATGATGCCCGGCACAATATTACCCACGCACTCAGACACATACAATCGTTATATTAAATTGTTTGATCTTAGAGGCGAAGAACTAATGGTACGCAGAGCCATTGTATTCCTAGAAGACTGGCGCCCAGGGCACTACGCAGAGTACATGGATGTACCTTATACCCAATGGCGTGCCGGCGACACAGTTGAGTGGCAGTACGATACACCGCACATGGCCGCTAATATGGGATTCACTCCTAGATACACATTACAAATCACCGGACACATATGATTTCAAGTTGGAACGAATGGGATAGTTTAAAACAAGTTGTAGTAGGTGACGCAACCAGTGCCAATTGGCCTATAACCGATTCAGTGTTTAGTCGTGAAAGCGAAAAAACAACGTGGAAAGAAACGCCAGTACCGAGTGGGCCTGTTCCGCAACATATAATCGACGAAACAAACGAAGACCTAGAGACTCTGGTTACAACATTAACTGGCCTTGGTGTAGAAGTTGTACGTCCCAGTCCGTTAAACTTTCAAGAACACGATGGTATGTACAATTATTGTCCGCGTGATAGATTGTTAGTGTTAGGTGATACGGTAATAGACACTCCTATGATGTATCCTTGTAGAGATATGGAACTACAATGCTACCAAGAGATACTCAAAGACACAAAAGTAATACACATGCCTAGAGATCAAGGGCTCGTATTAGATGCGGCCAATATATTACGTCTTGGCAAAAATAAACTGTTGTATTTAGAAAGTGCCAGTGGTAATAAAGCGGCATATTATTGGCTATTGGCAAATCTTCCTACCAACACCAGTATTGAGTTGTGTAATTTTTACAGTGGTGTACACATTGATAGTACTATAGTTGCTCTAAGGCCAGGGTTGGTAATGTTAAACGGTAGTCGTGTTTCTTTAGATACAGTACCTAGAGCATTTGATGGATGGCATAAAATTTGGGTCAATGATGTTGTGCCCCAAGACTTTTATCAATATCCTTATGCCAGTAAATGGATTGCTATGAATATGTTGGTAGTTGATCAAAATACTGTTATTGTTGACCGATATCAAGTTAATTTAATTAAAACATTAGAAAGCTATAAATTTACGGTTATTCCATTGGAATTGCGCCATAGTCGTACATTAGGTGGTGGCTTTCACTGTGTGACATTAGATTTATTTCGAGATAGCAATAAATAGTAGTACTATGAATTTTACTAATTATACCGACGCTGTGCTATCTGCGTTAACCTTTAATCCAAAGTTTGACGATGTGGTTGCTCGTAAACAGGAAATATTAGATGGCGTGTATCGTACAGAAAACCTTGACCCTACTAGCGTTTTGTTTGTTGGTTTTAATCCTGCGATTATTAGTTGTAAAGCCAACACCATTGCTGTTACTGAAATTAGTTCAAAGGCCCAGGACTTTTTAACAGCACAAGGAGTAAAGTTCGCCTATATAAATCCGATAATGTTAGCCGATTATAAAAAGCAATTCCAGTGTGTAGTTGCCATGGATGAGTATTTTACTTTCGCCGATAACGATCAAGACCAGCAAAATAAGATAGCAAATATTTGTAGTCTGGCCACAGCATTTGTTATAAGTACAGTACGTGATTACAAAAATCAAGATTATAAAGATCGTGATTTTAGCCAACCTATTTTAATTCGTAATTTTGGCAAAACTAAAACATTCTTAGAAAGCCACGACTGGGATCTAAAGGATCGTACATTATGGAATACAATGGTATATGAAATTAGTGAATTAAATGCGCTAACAACATATGGTGCGTTTAATCGTCGTACAATGTTTTTTAAGCAGTTAGCAAAGTTTAGTATGGACGCAGGAGCAGTGAATTTCCTTGTACATAAGAACTTAATGTATAAGAGTCTAATCAAAAAGAACTACGAGCACGTAGTTAGCATACAATTCGAGTAAAATGGAAATAGATAAAAACGTTAACCAACTAGTACAGAATATAGTAGCACAAATAACAACGCAAATTCAAGCTGAAGCACTAGCTCAAATTGAACAAAAGATTAGCGATGTTATTAATTCTATTGATACTACATCAATTTTGACTGAAAAGCTAAGTCAAAAACTTGACGCCAAGATTTCAACTTTGCCATTGGACACTCGTTCGATTGAAGCTACCATTGGAACTAGAGTAAACGGTCTTGCTGAAAATCTATACTCAGTTGTACAGCAAAAAAGTTTAGAAATGGCCAATGATGCTGTAACAAAATATGTTGCTGACATTGATTTCCAACAACTTTGTCAATCGACACTACTATCAGCTATCAATAACCAAACATTGGAACACCCATCAAACAGCATTCCTCCCACTGCTATTAAACTAGACTCTTTAAAATTAACAGGCGATAACATTGCCGGCGGTATTATTAAAAACTTTGGTAGTACAGGTATAGACGATCAAGCCAACAGTTGCCAATTAACTGTAATGGATACCATGACTGTGGTTGAAAATAATTTACTAACTCGTGACTTAACTGTTAAAGGTAAAACTACAATTGAAGGCGATCTGGTAGTAACAGGGTCTATACCCAGTGACAGTCCTATGTTTGTCAATTTTGTCAATGCCGCGGCCAGTCAAGTTAAAACAAGTATTGATTCAACAATCTTTGATGCTTACTCTAATAATGTGTTTGCTAAAATTAAACACAGCGGTATTGATCTGAGTCAAATTACTATCAACGGACAAGAACTTGTCAATGGCGGTAACTTGGGTAATTTTGTTACCAGTAGTAATTTACAAAAAGTTGGCGTATTAAATGATTTACAAGTTAAAGGTGAAACATTACTGGGACAAACACTATGGACCAGTGCCGGTAAACGTGTTGGTATTAATACAATCGAACCCACACAGGCTTTAACAATATGGGATCAAGAGGTTGAAGTCGGTGTTGGCAAACAAAGTACCAATACCGCTGTTATTGAAACTCCTCGCAATCAAGCATTGGTATTAAGTAGCAATAGAAAAAACAACATAACACTGAACATAGATGGTTCGATAGACGTTAATAAAATCAATATGGGAGTTATGTCATTTGCTGTTGGTGAACGCCCGCCAGCAGATAACCAACCCAAGGGTAGTATAGTGTTTAACAGTAACCCTAGTCTGGGCGGTCCATTGGGTTGGGTAAGTCTAGGTGATGCTCGCTGGGCAAACTTTGGTATTATTGATTAAAGTAAGCAACAAACGCAGGTTGGAAGTACATACCGTACCAGTCGGTTGATATCATAAGTTCTTTATTATGATCGCAGACTGGTTTTATTTTGGCTAGAATTTCTTCTTGTGGTTGTTCGCACAGGTATTTTACTTGATCCATTGCCGCACAACACCGTTCCATTGTGCCTTCTATCCTATCGTAACTTTCGTCTATTACACCATTGAATGTCTGAAATCCTATACGCTGTAGATTACGCAAGGCATACCTTCCACTGAGCAATACAAATAGTCGACTGGCAAGTATGGGCTTGACTGTTTTTTCTGTGTAAAAACTATAGTGGTTAACATGATTGGTTTCTGCCACAAGACTGTAGGCTGTTTGGTTATAAATTTTTAATGGTATTACTTGGCTTAGACTCATACGGTGTCCATAATACGGAACACGTTCAACAGTCCACTCAATGTCCTTATCAATTTCTAGTCCTTCGCTTTCCCATATCCAATTGGTTTCGTTTGCATCATTGAAGTTACAATTTATATCATTGATGTATGTGACAATATTTTTGTTTTCAAGCGCAGGGTTTTGTAAGTATCTATGTGCGTAATCTCTATGAAGTTTCTTTCTTCCTAGCAACGCATCAAACACATATGACTTTTTTTGATAGGGATTGAGTACATCTAGCGTACTAGGTCTCACGTGTTTATAAAAATGTGTGCTGGTTATAAACCAGTCGTAAAATTTATGTATAGGGCTGTGGGCAACATCAAAGTTTAATTCGCCGCAAATAAAATAACTAATCTTTGCGTTATCGTTTCGTTCAACTACACCCACAGTCTTGTCGTGTAGCTCACTCATTAAGATTAAAACATGGTCGCAGGAATTGGCCAAGACGTTGACTAACGGTTCAAATTCTGCATTAACAGGGAACGGCATTTGTAAACAGGCAAGTTTGCGACTATGTTTACTTTGCTGAAATTGTTCTAAATTGTTATATACTTGAATTGAATTGTGTAGCTGACACTTGTTAAAATGATAAAAGAAAAGGGCATCCGTTTCTTGCGTCACGAATACCCCTGTCGGGTTCACTGCCATGTAAATTACTTGGCTGTCTTGGCTGTAGCTTTTGGCTTACGTGTAGTAGCTTTTTTAACTGCGGCGGTTGCTTTGGCGGCAACAACTTTGACTTCTTGCTCCACTTTAGCTTCAACTGCTTTAACTTCGGCAACTTCTTCTTTAATGGCTTCAGCAATAGTTTCCTTTTTGCTAAAGGCCTTGTAAAAAGTATAAGCAACACCTGCGACGATTACTAGTAGTACGACTGTCGAAAATTCCATTTTTGATTCTCCTCTATAGATGGATGTTAATATTTAAGTCTTTTTTAGATAATCCGATTTTTTTTGCCCAAAACGGTTGATTTTTGTTGCGTCGCCACATATAATTGCTAAATAAAACTGCAGTAAGCAAGATGCTGAATAGTTCGGGTCTTGTAATAACATTTCGCTTAATAAAGGAAAAATAAAATGTTTAATTTCAAATCAACAGTAGATACAGTAGCAAAAGCCAGCAAGACACCCTTGACATTGGTTGAAGACAAAACAATCCGTGGTAATTTAGAAACACTAATTGACTCATATGCTGAGTTCACAAAAACTGTTTATGACACCAATTTAGAATTGGCTAAACAAGTTGTTGAAAACACCAGCAAATTTGACTACGCTAAATTATTCACCGTAGATTCAGTAAAATCTACATCTAAGTAATAGGTTAGTACACACTAACAAAGGGCCTTAGGGCCCTTTTTTTACGGTTGACCGTTTAATCTTTTAATGTTACACTACTAATATCTTAACTAAAAGAGGATTCACAAGATGAGTTTGCTTATACTTAGGTCACGGCCCATAGTACTATTTGATGCCGCTGATCCAAAACATAGATCTTATTACTATGAATTTATGAAACGTCGTACCTGGGGTTATTGTCCTGTTAGATTTATGGCTGAGGGACTTAACACCGATTTAGTAAACCATATTCAACAACAAATGCTGGAATACTATGTTAAAAAAGAATTCAAAGCCCGCAAGCCCAGAACCAAGAGTTCATCGAATACTGTTTCGGAGCGACTCCCCCTTCAAGCCAAAACAAGTGCCTTCAAAACTCTTGTATCAGCGTAAATCTAAACACCCAAAATCTGGAGACGATAATGTCTAATGTAGAAACCATGGCCAATCAGGCGGTATTCCATCTTCAACTTAATACCCGTGATGCTGTTCGCTTTATCCAGCGAAACACAGGCACAGATGAAACCACTGCCCGTCAGGCAATTCGTACTGTAGCAACATTTTATAAAAAATGAAATTTATTTTGGCTCTTGTTGTGGTTGGCTTGGTGGGGTGTGCCAATATTGGTCCTGCTCCCATGCCAATTGAACAGCTAGAAGCAATTAAACTTCGCGACACAGACTGTAAAAGTATTGACGCAAATGTCGATCTGCTTGAACAGCAGTTGCGACTCAAAGGAATTTTGGGTAAAAACCCAGAAGACTTATCACAAGAGGACAGACGGTATAATTCTACTGTACGCATTATGATTTGGAGTTTACGAATTGGCTGTAACAATCCCAATCGTTACTCTTATTTGGATTGGTATATTCGATGAAACAAGTTATAGCCATTGGATGTTGTTTGGTAGCAACAACCGCACTAGCAGATTGTTTTACTAGAAGCAATATCAAGTTCAGCGGAATGGAACTTACCCGTGGTCCGAGAGACTTTCAGCGTATGGTTGTACCTAGTCCCAAAGGGTCAAAATGTATATTGCGTTATCGTGTTAACATCAAGAACAGTTGGCAAACTGTAGAGGGTATTGGCTACGGAAAAACCGAAGCAGAAGCCTGTACACAAGCAGAAGAGCCGGGTCAAGGAACCATCCTAGAAGAGATGGAACCAAGAAAAATCAGAGCAGAAACTAATATGGTATGTAGTGATATACCAGAAATTCGAGTTCACTCTGTTCGAATTGGTGATGTGATATGGGAATCCGAAACAGATTTACATACGCACCCACAAGAACAAAAGTATTTCACATACAAACGGACACAATGCCGAATGTTTGTGGAACGTGATGCTAAGAATGTAAACTTGTTTACATATCAAGGCATTATATGCCGAGTCGACGACAAACCAAATTCGAAATGGCTAGTTGTTGACAAATATTAACCAATAATGTAAACTGTAATTATTGTAACTAAACCGAAAGGTAAATGAAATGAAGAAGTTAGCCATTGCTGTAGCTGTCGCAGGTTTATTGAGTGCCTGTGGAACCACTGGTAATCACACTCAACAATACAAAGAGCAGTATGAACGCCAGGAAAAACAGGTAAAGAATGCCATTGCTGAAGCTCCTGAGTGGATGAGCAAATTGCCCAAGAGCGTGAATGCTGTTTATGAAAACGGTACTGCTACTAGTATTGATATGTCTATGGCAGACTTAAAAGCCAAGACCATTGCTTACTCCAAGATTTGTACTGCCGCAGGCGGTAAGGTACGTAGCCAGATGAAGATGTATCGTAACGACAATGGCGATGCCAGTGTTGAACAATCTGAGTTGACTGTTCGTAGCCTTTGTCCGGACATTGACATCACTGGTGTAGAGACTGTAGAAATGAAACACGTGGCTGACGGTAATCGTATCCGTACCTATGTGTTAGTAGCACTACCAATTGGGCAGGCTAACATTTTGAAGTCTACCAAAGACGCCGAACGACGTGCTCCAGAAGCATTTAAAGAACTAGACGAAATTACTACTGGTCGTCCGGTATCAGGCGCTACCCAAGAACGTGGCATTACCTTAATGCCCGTAGATAACGAAGAGTATAAGCGTAAGCGTGATGAAGCACTACAAAAGCCCGGTGCTGTGATAGGACAAGTAACAGTTCAATAAGTACG
>Ga0114959_10004187_pt1 | contig 11135 bp, 9 predicted proteins | sample C_130625_EF_Meta_FD_87317 | JGI IMG/M metagenome (GOLD analysis project Ga0114959, IMG submission 87317) | Freshwater microbial communities from Lake Croche, Canada to study carbon cycling - C_130625_EF_MetaG | ecosystem: Environmental > Aquatic > Freshwater > Lake | place: Lake Croche, Canada...
GACCTCATGATCGTTGCCGGTCGCGTGTCGCAGAAGATGGCACCGGTGCTTCGGCAGGTCTACGACCAGATGATGGAGCCCAAGTGGGTCATCTCAATGGGCGTCTGTGCTTCCACTGGTGGAATGTTCAATAACTACGCAATCGTTCAGGGCGTGGACCAGATTGTCCCCGTCGATGTCTACGCACCCGGTTGTCCCCCGAGTCCCGAGACGCTGATGCACGCCATTCTCACCTTGCACGAGACAATCCGCACGGGTGAGATCACGAAGCGTCGTGCAGAGAACAACCCCATTCACTTGTCGGAGACCCCGAAGAGCCCGTGGGTCCCTGAAACCCCCACCCGAGTTCGCCTCGGCACTCCGCGATGACCATCGCATCGACGCCATCACTTCCGGGCATCGGCGTGAGCGCTGTGCTGTTTCCGGCACCCTCTGACTACGCAGCATGCATTGCTGCGCTGAAGGCCGATGCGTATGAGATGTGCGTTGATCTTTGTGCTGTGGACTACTTGGGCCACCCGGGTCGTGAACTCCCCGTTGGCGTTGCGCCAGAACGCTTCGAAGTGGTGGTGAACTTGCTGTCGCTTTCGAAGAAGGATCGCGTGCGCGTGCGCGTGCAGGTTGCTGAGTTGGATCCACGAGTTGATTCGATCTACTTCGCCTATCCAGGCGTCGAAGCGATGGAGCGCGAAGCTTTTGATCTCGTTGGCATCCTCTTCGACGGTCACCCCGACCTTTCCCGGATTCTCATGCCTGAGGAATGGGAAGGCCACCCCCTTCGCAAGGACTTCGGCTTGGGCCGCGTCCCTGTGCAATTCAAGGAAGCGCCAGGCCCACGATGAGCGAAGCATTCGACGCAGAGATCACTGAGCTTGCCGGCTGGTCGACGAAGGAAACTTCGGAGGGCTCCCAGGAGCTGTTCAAGCGCCAGGAAACATCGAAGGATGAACTTGGTCGCGAAATCGGCTCGGTCATTCAGCTCCCCGAGGGGATCACCCTCGATCCGAGCCAAATCGACATCGACAAGCCCGATGACGAGACCATGATCATCAACATGGGGCCTCAGCATCCCTCCACTCACGGAGTGCTGCGCCTCATGTTCGAGCTCGATGGTGAAGTGATCCTTCGGACCAAGACAATTATTGGCTACCTCCACACCGGCATGGAAAAGCAGGCCGAGCAGCTCACCTACGTCCAGGGCTCCACCAACGTGACCCGCATGGACTACCTCTCGCCATTGCACTCGGAGCTCACCTTCTCGCTGGCCGTTGAGAAGTTGCTTGATGTCGAAATGCCCAGCAGGGCTACCTGGATTCGCATGCTCATGGGCGAGCTCAACCGCATCTCCTCGCACCTGATGTGGCTGGCGACCAACGGCATGGACCTGGGTTCCACCACGGCGATGATTTATGGATTCCGTGAGCGCGAGATGATCCTCTCGTTTTTCGAGAAGACCACTGGCCTTCGGATGAATACCAACTACATCCGCCCAGGCGGTGTGGCGGCCGATCTGCCCGATGGCTGGGAAGATGATGTTGCCGTTATTTGCGACACCATCCTTAAGCGCTCGTTCGAATTCGATGACCTGATGACCGGTCAGCCAATTTTCCGTGAGCGTACTGAAGGTGTGGGTGGACTTACCGCCGAAGAGGCTCTGGCGCTTGGCCTCACCGGACCGCTGCTCCGCTCCACTGGTGTCCCCTGGGACCTTCGCCGCTCAATGCCCTACTTGGCCTACGACGAGGTCGAGTTCGATGTTGTCGTCGGTACGTACGGTGACAATTTCGACCGGTATTCGATTCGCCTCAACGAGATTCGTGAATCAATCCGCATTTGCCGCCAGATTCTCGAGAAGATGCCCGCTGGCGACTACCGAGTTCAGGACCCCAAGGTCACCCCTCCGCCGCGTGGCCGCATCGACGAGTCGATGGAAGCGCTGATTCACCACTTCAAGATCTTCACCGAGGGCTTCAAGGTTCCGGTCGGTGAGGTTTACTCAGCCATTGAGTCTCCCCGTGGAGAACTTGGTTGCTATATCGCCTCCGATGGCAGTTCAAAGCCCTGGCGAATGCACGTCCGTGCACCGAGCTTTGTGAACTTGAACGCTCTCCCCGTCCTCCTGCGCGGCGGTCTGCTGTCCGACGCCGTTGCCATCATTTCCTCGGTGGACCCGGTCATGGGCGAGGTCGACCGATGAGCCACTTCTCCCCAGAATTGCGCAGCCGCGCCGAAGCACTTGTGGCGCTCTACCCCCAGAAGCGCTCCGCGCTCATTCCGCTCTGTCATTTGGCCCAAGAGCAGGATGGCTATCTGAGCGATAAGGGCATGGTCGAGATTGCCGAACTCACTGGGGTGACCCCCGCTGAGGTTCGCGGCACCGCCACCTTCTACGACATGCTCCACGTTGAGCCGGTGGGCAAGTACGTGGTGGGGGTCTGCACGAATATCGCGTGCCTGATGGCGGGTGGGCTCGAGTTGCTCGGCCACGCAGAGGAGCGTCTCGGGATCAACTGTGGCGCCACCACCGAGGACGGACTGTTCACTCTGGAAGAGTCTGAATGCCTGGCTGACTGCGATATTGCTCCTTGCGTGCAGGTGAACCACCGATACGTGCGCACGACGACTGCTGAAGCCCTTGACGGCCTCCTTGATGAGTTGGCGCAGGGCGGACGCGCTGATGAGATCCCAAGCCATGGGACCCTGATCCGAACGCAGCGCACCGTTGGCCTTCAGGCCCCGCGTGAGCAAGTGGCGGCAGAGCGTGTACAGGTTCGCAACGAACAAGCCAAGCGCGCCGAGGGTGCATCATGAGCCTGACGTCAGCACCCAAAATCATCACGTCTCGTAGAGACCTTGAGAACTCGTGGACCTGGAATGTCTCGGTGGACAGCGGTGGCTACGAGGGCATCAAGAAGGCCCTGACCATGACTCCCGAAGCCGTCTGCGCCGAAGTGGATGCGGCGTCACTGCTCGGTCGTGGTGGTGCGGGCTTCCCCGCTGGTCGGAAGTGGTCCATGCTCCGCAAAGCAGACCTGTCGTACTTGGTGATCAACGGTGACGAGTCTGAGCCCGCCACCTTCAAGGACCACCTCCTCGTTGAGAGTGATCCTCACCAGCTCATCGAAGGTGTGCTTATTGCTGCCTATGCGCTGCAGGTGAGCCAAGCCTTTATTTTCCTGAGGGGCGAGTTCGCGCTGGGCCTTGAGCGCGTGCAGGGTGCCTTGAACGAGGCCTACGCAAACGGTGCGGTGGGCTCGAAGATCTTTGGTTCTGAGTTCAGCCTTGACATCGTGGTTCACCCTGGTGCCGGGGCCTACATCTGCGGCGAGGAGACGTCGCTGCTTGAGTCGCTCGAGGGCAAGCGTGGCTTTCCTCGTATCAAGCCTCCGTTCTTTCCTGCAGCGATCGGCCTTTACGGTGAGCCGACGGTGGTGAACAACGTCGAAACTGTGGCAAACCTTCCGTGGATCGTTCTCAACGGCGGCGCCGCCTTCGCCGCTCTCGGCGAGGGACGCTCGACCGGAACTCGACTCTTCGCCCTCTCGGGCAACGTGAAGAACCCGGGTGTCTATGAGATTGAGATGGCCAAGCACACGTTCCGTGACTTGATTGAATCCCCTCTGCTCGGTGGCGGTGTTCCTGGTGGCAAAGCCATCAAGGCAGTAATTCCAGGCGGCGTTTCTGCGCCCTGGATCTATCCCGACCAGCTCGATACACCGCTCGACCAAGACAAGGTTGCTGATCTCGGCACGATGCTTGGCTCAGGGTCCATCGTGGTGATGGACGAGGACACGTGCATGGTGCGTGCCGCATGGCGAATCACGCGGTTCTTTTCGCGTGAGTCCTGCGGACAGTGCACGCCGTGTCGAGAAGGTTCCGGTTGGCTTGAACGGATTCTGTGGCGTCTTGAGAATGGACAGGGCCGCGAAGAAGACATCGACTTGCTCATGGATGTTTGCGACAACCTTGCACCGGGGTTGAGCTGGCCACCGCAGCAGACCACGATCTGCGTGCTGGGTCCCTCCATTCCCTCATCGATCGTCTCGGGCATCAAGCACTTCCGCGACGAGTTCGAGGCCCACATCACTGAGGGTCGGTGTCCCCATGCCTGAGCAGGATGCCACGATCGAGACCACAAAGGTCACGCTGAACCTCGACGGCCGTGAGATCACCGCCGAAAAGGGCGAGATGATCATCGCTGCGGCTGAGCGTGCTGGTACGTACATTCCTCGTTTTTGTTATCACCCGCGCATGGAGCCGGTTGGGGTGTGTCGGATGTGCCTCGTTGAGGTGGACGGCCCGCGTGGCGCCACGTTGCAGCCAGCATGCTTCATCCCTGCGGGCGAGGGTATGAACGTCATTACGGATTCGGACAAGGTCAAGAAGGCCCAAGACGGTGTCCTCGAGTTGCTCCTCACTAATCATCCTCTGGACTGCCCGATCTGTGACAAGGGCGGCGAATGCCCCCTTCAGGATCAGACGCTCCTGCATGGTCCCGGTGAGTCTCGTTTCGTTGAAGAGAAGCGTCACTTCGAGAAGCCGATTCCCATCTCTGATCTGGTGCTTCTCGACCGTGAGCGGTGCATTCAGTGCTCTCGCTGCACCCGATTTGCCGATGAGATTGCCGGCGAGGCGCTTATCGACTTTGTCGGTCGTGGAGACGTTGTTGAGGTGGCCACCTTCCCAGGTGAACCATTCGATTCCTACTTCTCAGGCAACACCGTGCAGATCTGCCCAGTGGGCGCGTTGACCGCCACGCCCTACCGGTTTGCTGCTCGCCCATGGGACCTGGATCAAGTTGAGTCCACCTGCACGGGTTGTTCAGTGGGTTGTCGGGTTGCCGTCCAGTCTTCGGGGGATCGACTCACCCGCCTTCTCGGTATCGACTCTGACCCCATTAACCACTCGTGGCTCTGCGACAAGGGTCGTTTTGGATTCGAAGCCACTAATGGCGTGGATGCCGGGAATGATGATCTAGCGATCACGGACCAGCGTCGCCGTCTCACTGAGCCGATGATTCGCAAAAACGGCGAGCTCACTGCCGTGTCCTGGGGAGAGGCTCTCTCTGAGGCCGCTGTGATTTTCAAGGACGCTACGTCCTCGAGCCCGTCTGGTCTTGGTGCAATCGGTGGAGCACAGCTCACCAACGAGGGCGCCTATGCCTGGGCGTCGCTGCTGAAGGGCCTTCTCGGTACCGACTCGGTCGATGCTCAGCTCGGCGACGGACTCGATGCTCAGCTTGTACTCGGCCTCCCTCGTGCCTCGATTGAAGAGACGGCCTCGGCCTGCACCGTGGTGCTCCTTACTGGTGATCTGCGCGAGGAGCTCCCCGTACTCTTCTTGCGTCTGCGTTCAGCCGCTCGAAGTGGCAACACATCGCTGATCGATCTCGGCCCAATGACGACGGCCCTCTCGGCTCTTTCTCGAGTGCGCCTTCCTGCCCGCCCGGCTGATGCTCCAGGTATCGCCATGGCCCTCGCTGGAGACTCTTCAGCGCTGACCTCCGTGGTCTCGCACCCCGAAGGTCGTACGTTCTCTGATGAGGACCTCGCCGAGGCTCGTCGCTTAATCGGTGAGACCGGTGAAGGTGTTGTCTTTGTGATTGGTCGCACCTCGGTGGCAGAAAGTCCTGCCTTTGTCGAGGCAGCAGCGCGCACCTTGGCCGCTCGTTTCCCGCAGGCAAAGTTTCTTCCCGCACTGCGACGTGGCAACGTTCACGGTGCCCTTGACATGGGCTTGGCGCCAGGCGTGCTGCCGGGCCGTGCTCCGCTTTCGGCGCCCTCGGCAGAACTGTCGTCGCACTGGAAGGTGCTTCCCGCTTCGAAGGGTCGCAGCACCACTGAGCAGCTTCTCGCTTTGGCCGATGGTTCACAAAAGGCGGTACTGCTTCTTGGAGCAGATCCAATCATCGATGTCGCCGATGCCAGTTTGGTGGAGGCAGCCTTCAGCGCAAACGCAAAGATCGTGGCCGTCGCTGGTCACGGCAGCCCGGTGTTGGCTCGGGCCAGCGTGGTGCTTCCTGCAGCAGTGGCCCACGAGCGAACCGGAACGACCACAAGCCTTGAAGGCCGGGTGACGCACCTCGGTCAAAAGGTGGTGCCGCCGGGCCAGGCCTGGTCTGACTGGGTGATTGCCACAGAACTTGGCGTGGAGCTTGGTGGCGACTTGGGCTTCGGAACCAATGAGCAAATCACCGATGAGATTGCTGGGGTTGCACCCGCCTACATGGGATTGACCGCAGCCCGCTTGGCCTCAGCCGCTTCTGCTGACGGTCTCCTCGCACCGCTGACTCGCCAAGGTGCTTCCTCGGTACGCAGTGTTGACCCTGTTGCCGTTCCTGGCCTCGCAGGTATTCCTCAAGTGGGGCTGAGTTCCTACGCAGGAATTGTCCATCACTCTGAAGCTGCAGCCGGAGGTGGTGGCACGCAGTTCAACCTTTCAGAGGTTGCTGCGTCGACACCAGAGATTCCTGCCCCTGACTCCTACTCGCTTCGTCTTGTTGCCGACCGCACGCTCTATGACCTCGGCACCATGGTTGCAGCATCAGCTGCACTTGCCCCGCTCCGCTCGGAGGCAGTGCTGCGCGTGAATGCCTACGATCTTGACCGCCTTGGCGTGTCCTCTGGTTCGCAGGTTCAAGTCCGCAGTCCCAAAGCCACCTTGATGCTGACTGCCGTGGCGGACGACAACGTGCTCCGGGGGACCGTGGCCATCGCAGCCACGACCTCCTCGGGAACCGCTGCGGCATCGTCGGTCGTGGCAGCGCTCGTGGACTCCTCGGCTGCTGTCACCGACCTTCGGGTGGAGTCGCTGTGACCGGTTTCCTGGCCACCACCGTCTCGCAGGGTGACCCCCTCTACGCCCACGGCGTGGGATGGATCGTCGTTCTCATCGCCGCCATCAAGGTGCTGGTGGCCTTCGGCGCCCTGATGGGCTCAGTCACACTGATGATTTGGTTCGAGCGCAAGGCCATCTCTGACATGCAGTCTCGAATTGGTCCTGATCGCGCAGGCCCCTGGGGCATCCTCCAGTCCTTGGCTGACGGCATCAAGTTGTTCTTCAAAGAAGACCTCCTTCCCGCACAAGCTGACCCCTTCGTCTTCAAGCTCGCGCCCTACCTTTCTGTTGTCCCGGCGTTGCTGGTCTTCACGGTTATTCCGGTGGGCCCGGCCGTCACGGTGGCGGGGTACACCTTCGATCTGCAGGTGGCGAACCCAGCCATGGGCATTTTGTTGATCCTGGCCTGCTCGGGTATTGCCGTCTACGGCATCATGCTGTCGGGCTGGTCTTCTGGATCGAAGTACCCGCTGCTTTCGGCGGTCCGTGGCTCCGCTCAGATGATCTCCTACGAAGCTGCTCTCGGTATGACGGTGGTCACCGTGGTGCTCATCACCGGATCGCTCTCGACCTCCGACATTGTCACAGCACAGGGATCGAATCCCTTGCACTGGAATGTGGTCCGCCTCGGCATCGTTCCCTTCATCATCTTCTTCATTGCCGTCATTGCTGAGACCAATCGGCCGCCCTTTGACGTGGTCGAGGCTGAGTCGGAGTTGGTCGGTGGTTTCCACACCGAATACTCCTCAATCCGCTTCGCACTATTTTTCCTCGCTGAGTTCATGAACACCATCACGATGTCAGCGGTGATGGTCACCTTGTTCTTTGGTGGCCCGAACGGACCAGCCCCGCACATTGCCCATCTGGACTGGGTATTTGGTCTGGCCTGGTTCACCGGCAAGGTCGTGGTGTTCTGTTACGTCTTCGTCTGGCTTCGTGGCGCTCTGCCTCGTCTTCGTTACGACCGCCTGATGGACCTCGGTTGGAAGCGTCTGATTCCCCTTTCCTTGGCCTGGATGCTTCTGGTTGCTGGATTCCTTGTGGGCCCTGCTTGGGGTTTTGCCATTGCTGGCCTGATCGTCATCGGCGGCGTCGTCCTCAATCGATCCTTCGCCCTTGGTGCTGAGGTGGAGGCGGCGGGCCGTATGGTTCTGCCTCCGGCGGCAGCGAAGCCGCTCTCGCCCACCGAACTGCGCGCGTACACAGATCGAGATGAGGACGACCGATGAGCCCGAAGAAGCAGCGGCAGAACTTCTTTGGTGGGTTCATCATCACGGGCAAGCACCTGACTCGTCCTCGAGTAACTCGCCGTTACCCCGACGAAAAGAAGCCCAAGCAGCCCCGTCAGCATGGACGCCACGTTCTGAATCGCTACGAGGACGGCATGGAGAAGTGCATTGGCTGCGAGCTCTGCGCTGGCGTTTGCCCTGCGAACTGCATTTACGTCCGAGGTCTCGACAACCCGCCCGACCACCCGGTGTCTCCAGGAGAGCGCTACGGCTACGTCTACGAAATCAACTATCTCCGCTGCATCCACTGTGATCTGTGTGTTGAGGCCTGCCCGACCCAAGCCATCACCGAATCAAAACTCTTTGAGTTTTCCTTCACCAATCGTAACGATGCCATCTACACGAAGTCAGAACTTGTCGTGGATGATGCCGGCATGCCCATCAAGCTTCCCTGGGAAGACTGGCGCGAGGGCGACGACTTGCTTACCTCAGGATGGATGCGCGCTACCTCTCCGGCTGGCGATGCATCCTTCGAAGGCGTTGTCCAGTGGTCGGGTGAGCTCGGCTACGGCGTTCGTGCACCTGAGGGCGGCCAGTCGGAACATCGCGACGACGAGGCCACCGGGACCAAGGCCTTGCGTGACGTTCTCGAGACCCACTTGCTGACCAAGGACATCCCTGCGGCCCATAAGGGTATGCGCGGCCGAATTTGGCGGGCCAAGACCAACGCTGATCGCCACAAGGCCAAGCTCAACGCGCTGAAGGCCCGTCTGGCCGAGGCTAAGGCCGTCAAGAAGGGCCGCGCTGATGCCGAGGAGAATTCCTAGTGGGCAACGTTCTCGCTGCTGCGCCGACGCTGCCAGACCTCGCCATCTTCATTCTGGGCGCGCTGATGGTTCTCGGTGGTGCCCTCGGCGTCATCGCCTGGCGTAATCCCGTCCACGCAGCGCTGAGTTTGATCTTGACGCTGTTCGGCATTGCTGTGCTCTTCATTGAGCAGCAGGCTGACTTCCTTGCAGCCGTTCAAATCATTGTTTACGCCGGCGCCATTGTCGTGCTGTTCCTCTTCGTGATCATGTTCTTGGGCGTCGATCGAAATGAGAATATTCACTCCGAGCCGTTGGCTGGTCAGCGCCCCTTGGCCGGCCTGCTTGTTCTCATCGTGGTGGGTTCAATCCTGGCGTTGGGTTTCGAGTCCCACTGGCTGACCGGCGCAAAGTCAGTCGTGGCACCAACGACGAATTCGTATTGGAATATCAACGAGCTTGGTCGCGTGGTCTTCTCGGACTACCTCTTTGCGTTCGAAGCTACGGGCGCTTTGCTCGTGGTCGCCGTCGTCGGTGCGGTGGTTCTGGCCCGCCGCTCAGGGGCCGCCACCTCAGAAGAGGCAGTTCCGACGCTCGAAGACGACGAATTCGCCGAGGAGGTGGAGCGATGAGTATTCCAGGCTCCTGGTACTTGGTCCTCTCGGCCCTGTTGTTCGGTATTGGTGCGCTGGGTCTCCTGGTCCGCCGCAACGTGCTGGTCATGTTTATGTGCATTGAGTTGATGCTCAATGCAGCAAACCTGGCATTCGTGACCTTCTCGCGCACCCTCAAGGACATCGGCGGCCAAGCCGATGTTTTCTTTGTCCTTGTGGTGGCTGCCGCTGAGGTCACGGTTGGTCTGGCAATCGTCGTGGCCATCTTCCGGAGGCGCACCAATGCTGTCGCCGATGATCTTTCGAGCATGAAGGGCTGAGCTGACGATGGTCTCCCTCGCTCCCTGGATGCTTGCCGCCCCCTTGCTGGGCTTCTTGATCCTTGTCTCGGTCGGTCGCCGTCTTGGCGAGCGGATCAGCGGCATCATCGGAACAGCGGCGATAGCAATTTCCTTCGTCTTTGCTCTCCTGACCTTCCTTGGGCTTCTCTCGACCTCGAACCGAGAGGTCACCCAAACCCTCTTCACCTGGATCCCGGCGGGCTCGCTGAGCGTTAAGGCGGCGCTGCTGATTGACCCGTTGTCGATCACCATGTGCCTCTTTGTCACCTTCATCTCGGCGCTGATCCACTTGTATTCAACGAGTTACATGCATGGGGACAAAGACTTCACCAAGTTCTTTGTGTACTTGAACCTTTTCGTGTTTTCCATGCTGGTCCTGGTCACAGCGAACAACCTTTTGCTCACCTTCGTGGGCTGGGAGGGTGTGGGTGTCTGCTCCTACTGGCTGGTGAGTTACTTCTTCTTCAAGGAGTCGGCAGCTTCAGCGGGCAAGAAGGCGTTCATCTACAACCGGATCGGCGACGTGGGTCTCCTTCTGGCGATGTTCTTGCTCTTCTCTCATACCGGCACCCTTGAGTACTTGGGGATCTTCCACCACCTCGGATCAATGTCCTCGGTAGTTATCCTGCTGACGGTGCTCGCACTCTTGCTTGCCGCAGCGGGTAAGTCAGCGCAGATTCCATTGTTTAACTGGCTCCCGGACGCCATGGAGGGCCCCACTCCTGTTTCGGCGCTCATCCACGCAGCAACCATGGTGACCGCAGGCGTCTATCTGCTCTGCAGGATGAACCCTCTGCTGGGCCTGACGGCCAACGGTCGCTTGGTGATTGCCATCATCGGCGGCCTGACTGCCTTTGTGGCAGCCACGATCGCCACCTCCCAGCAGGACATCAAGAAGGTGCTCGCCTTCTCGACGGTTTCCCAGATCGCCTACATGGTGATGGCCGTGGGCTCAGGTGCCTATGTCGCAGCGATGTTCTTGATGATCGCCCACGCCTTCTACAAGGCACTGCTGTTCTTGGGGGCCGGCTCGGTCATCCATGGCCTCCATGACGAACAAGACATTCGCCACATGGGCGGACTTCGAAAATTGCTTCCGTGGACCTATGCCACGTTCCTCATCGGTTGGCTCTCCATCGCTGGCGTGCCGCCCTTCGCCTCGTTCTGGTCCAAGGGCGATGTTCTCGACATGGTCTACGGCCGCTATCCCGTCCTCTGGGTACTCGGGATGATTACCGCCCTGCTCACCGCTTATTACATGAGCCGCCTTTTCTTCCTTGTCTTCACTGGTACCGCTCGGTTCGATCA
>Ga0114959_10004188_pt1 | contig 11134 bp, 18 predicted proteins | sample C_130625_EF_Meta_FD_87317 | JGI IMG/M metagenome (GOLD analysis project Ga0114959, IMG submission 87317) | Freshwater microbial communities from Lake Croche, Canada to study carbon cycling - C_130625_EF_MetaG | ecosystem: Environmental > Aquatic > Freshwater > Lake | place: Lake Croche, Canada...
GGACCGGACGCCAGCAACCCGCGCCGTCATGTCCGCCTGCGTGATCCACCTCGTGTAGGTCGCGGACTTGTGCACTCGTCCACGGTTGCTGCGCCAGATACCGTTCACGCTTGGCGGTACCGGCAGGATGATCGTTAGCCCAACGGCATCAGGAGCTGCGTCAAGTTGTCCGACTTCAGAATCATCTGGCCGCTGTCGGTCAGGTACGCCGTGACCTCCTGCGTCCTGACCGCCTTCAGCGCATCGAGGACATACTTCGGGTTGAAGTTGCTCTTGCTTTCGGCGGCCACGTCGCATGGGATCACCACCTGACATTTACCGCTCTGAGATTGCGCCGATAGGTGCAGCCCAGTCTGTCGGTAATCCACGGTCATCCGACTTGTCTCGTGATCCACCATGAACTCCACCTGCCGGATGGCATGGGAGAGAGCCGACAGATCATGCACGTATGGCGAGCCGATTTTGGATTCTGGCGGCATCACGGAGTGGTAGTCGGGGAACTTGCCGTTGATCTGGACGAACACCAGCTCGGCCATGCTCTGGCCATCGATGCTCCACCACGCCACGACTTCATTGGCGCGCACATACAGCGCTAGCTGCGCATTCTCGAATCGCGGATGCAGGAACGGCAGCACATTGCGAGGGATCAGCGCTGATCGGACCTTGGCAGTACCGGATGCCTCACATGTGCCAACGGCGAGCCTGCGCCCATCGGTGGCAGCAGCGACTGCCTGCTTCTTGCTATACGACACCTCAATGCCGCACAGCGCGAAGCGTGCAGACTCCACGCAGACTGCATGCTCGACGCTGCCGAGAAGCGCCTCGAAGTCCATCGAATCGGCGAACACCATGTGATCCAGCGAGCTTGGCTCCAAGTTTTGCAGGACCGGGATCACAGCATCATCACGCTTTGATAGCTGCCACTCGCTGCCACCGGCTAGGACTTCGATCTGCTCGGCGCCATCGATGTCGATGTCAAGGTAGTCCTGCTGAACGAGTCCGACGATCTGGTCGAGCTTGCCCAGGTGGACATCGGCCGTGCTGAATTCTTGGTTTCCGGACTTTGACGCTCTGATGTAGACCGTCATGGATATCGAAGATGTCGGGTCGGTAACGGTCAGGCTAATCCGTTGGCCGAGGCTTGCGTCTGCCTGGATGCGGACGCTTACGGGTTCGCCCTTGGCTGTCTTTTGCCCTATCGGCTTTAGGCGCTTCAGGCCTTGGCGTAGTTCTCGGGTTAACAGTGTCAGGATCATCCGATACTCCCAGTAACCAGCAGTCTCGGAGCTTGTCTCTCAGCTCATCGATGTACTGCATCAGAACCCCGACCGCGCACCCCGCGTGATCGAGCTCGCATCCATCCCAGTGAGTCGACTGAAGGCCCTTGTGCAAGTGCGCGGCCTCGATCGCATTAAGTCGCTCATTGGAGATGGTCATTTCGCGCCTTTCGGCTGGATCCACCTATCGACGCCAGTAGCGCCTTCGCCACATAAGATCGACGCGCGTTCAAGATACTTCTTGGCTGTCCGCGCCCGAGGAGGCGTTGCGGCCATGGCGGCAGCCGCTTTGCTTACCAGCGTCACCGCCTCGCCCAGCTTCTCGGCCCACTCCTCGAACCACGTCTCGAATGTTGTCGCGGTCATGGTTCGCCTCCAGACTGTCCAGTAGCTCGATGCACCGCTGCGCCTTGGCCAGATCCGTTCGTTTGTTCTTCCCAAGGTATCTCCACAAGTACTTGATCGCGCATCCGCGCCAGTAGCCTCGCATCTGTTCCACGCCGAGCATGGCGAGCTGCGCCCGCATGCAGTCGACATCGCTACCATCGGCGCTCGCATAATGCGGCGGATCGATCTCAGACATCGTCTCGCTCCATCTCTGCGTCGCCGTTGCTCTCACGCCAGCATGTGCGGCACATGCCGTCAGCGATCACCACTTTGACGGCTCCGCAATTGGAGCAAGAGTCCTTGTGCGCGGACCACGGAGCAGTTAGCAGGTCCATCTAGATGCTCCCAGAGTTCGATGTCGTGTCGGTATGGCTTGTAGAGGTGATGCCGGTCGTCCTCTTTATGGGCAGCAATGGCTGCCTTAAGTCTTTTGATCTCGTGTTGCGCATAGGCCAGATTGGCTTGGCAAACTTGGAGGCAGGTGTCGAGCAGTGTCTCGCGTGTGATGTCAGTCGATCCAGATCCTTCCATCACGCATGCCCTCCCGCCAGTCCATTACACACTTGCGCCATCGCTCATTGATCGATTGCCTGCTGACACCCAGATCCCGAGAAACGCTCGCCATCGACTTGTCGGACAGCATGGCGTCGATTATTGGTTGGACTCCACGCCTAGCCTTGGATCTCAACAGTCGGACACGGTCCTCGGCATCGATCATCTCGTCCAATCTGTCGGACTCGTCTCGAGCCAGAAGCTGAATGATCTCGCTGCCATCCTCCCGCACAGATCCGGAGATACTCTGTCCGCTAATGTGCCGGCGCGTTTTCAGGCGTCGACTGATCCGTGTGCAGCAAGACCAGACCATGAGGTAGACGTATGTCGTCCAGCAAGACCGGACCGGATCGAAGTACTCAAGGTGCTCCAGCAGATACAGCATGCACTCCTGCTCCCAGTCGTCCTTGTCCATCTTGGCTGGCTTGTATACCTGACAAGCTTTGTAGACGAGCCGGATATTCTCGGTGAATAATTGCAATAGTTCACTTCGGGACATTGCCGTCGTCGTCTTCGTCAGTGTCATCATCGTCGTCGTCATCATCACTCTCTATGTCGTCCGACGTGTGCCGGAGCCCCTCGGCGATCGTCTGTAGCACGTACCCGAGGGTGTCTGCCTCGGCGATCTCCAGAGTGCCCGCGAGCACGGTGTGGCTGTCGCGCATGCAGACCAGACTGACCGTCCGCTCCGCGTCGTTGTGGCTCACCTCGATGTCCAGCCCGTTGTTCTCGACGGATATCGTTACCTTCATCGGAAACCTCCAAAGGACATGCGCCGACGCTAGCATTCCGGCGGTACGATCGGACCGTCGAGGATGTCCTTGGCCCAGTCCTGCAGCATGTCCTTGCCCAGGCATCGCATGGAGCAGTTTTCCCTGATCACTTTGCGCGTGTCGGTTAGCTCCTTAAGCAGCCAGACCGATTGAAGATCGGTCAGCGCCAGACCACCCTCGAACTGGTCGATAATTGTTTGGATCGCTTCTGTCTTGGTCATCTTGATCCCGCCTTGTTGCCACCCATTTGACTCATGTCTACATTCTTGTCACGGAAATGACATAATCGCCCACCAAAGATCAGCGCTAAACTGACTTGCCTGTCACCACCCCAATCAACCCTAGGCATTGCGACACCAATCTTCTGGGATGTCATAATGCTTAATGTGTTTCCACTGACCTTCTCGCATGGGAAGATGAAATTGTATTCGCACTCGACCCACCTACCGCCGCTGATAAACCATGCGCAACGGGCATAATCAATTACTTGAGCAATGACTGGCCCAAGCTTTTCCCTTGAGCGCTTAATCTCTATTCCGACAAAGCCACGATTCCATCCACCTCGCCAAAGCGCTGCAGTCGGCTCGAGAATCCGATCTATGCGGTAATGGCTTTTGTGCTCAACACCTAGTCGCGGCTGTCGGCACTCGCCAACGACTTCCTTGTGCACGATCCAGCCAGCAGCAATGGCCAATCTGTCAAAATGCTCACAGGCTGCTTCTTCATCCTCGTATTTGCCCGACGTAACCTCGCCCCACTCATTGCCCCGTGCCTCTATATCCACATCGCATGCGACAACTAAGCTCATCCACTCTCTCCTTCGACCAACTGTTCCACGCCCCAACCAGACTCTAATAAACTGCCGTCACGATCATGGCTAACATGTTTGGATAGCATTAAATATAATATAAAAATAATATATATAATAATTATTTAATTATTACTAGGTCGCCTCTTTTCTGGCTTTCTCCGTACGAGGATTACAGTGTTTTCTGGTAAAAGGTACCTAGTAATAATTAATTAATTCACTTATTGGCCCCGGTAAGAAAAAAGGTGACCTAGTAATAATTAATTAATTCACCGGTGCCATGATTTGCCTATAAATCTAGGCAAACAAGGCGAGCTGCCGGACGACCTGCGCCAATTTTTTCTATTTGTACTAATTCAATCTCTCCAGACTGGACCAGAGACGCAATCACCTCTTCGCGTTCCGCCGGCCGTAGTGATTGAGTGCGACGGCTAAGTTCAGTGCGCGTCATCCCTCCCTTGCCAGCGTCACGCAGCACCCGCAGCACTCGCTTCCGCCGTGAGTCGAAGGGGCCATCGCTGATCCAAGTCTTGGCGAGCCAGATAAGTCGCAGGGTGAGATACTCCGAGACTCGGCAGGCCCATGTGACGGCAGCCTCATCGATGGTAAATGCTTCGCCAGGCGTAGCGGTCGAGCACGCATAGATAAGGGCTAGCTTGCGCGCCTTCTCGACTGTGCGCGCCCACAGCGCACCAAAGGGCTTCAGCTCCTTCTCCTGTCGCTCCTCGACATGATTATCGAAATTCTCGAAGAGTGCTTCGGCAGACATAGTTGCTGGCACTATCATGGTGCGAGGATTAATCTCGCTCAGGTTCCCGGGGGATGGGCGCCACGCCAGCCAGCCCTGGCAATCAAGCGCAAGACCCTCGGGTGGTTCAAATAACGTCGGCTTCTTTTTCTTTGCGTGGATATCTGGCGTCTCAAATATAAACACGCGGTTCAAGAATCCGTCAGCGATTGATTCCGAAGTCAGCCCGTGAAACAGACTTTCCGGTACTGTCGTGCCATAGAGTACTACGTTCGGCTGGTTGATAATAACACGATTACTGATGTCCGCATAATGGTCACCCAGATACACGCCGCCAGACGAAGTGTAGAACTTCATCAGATTGCTGATAATTCCTGCCAGATGTGGTGGTGCTTTTTCGGCGTTCGCATTGAGCGACCGTAGCCACCGCCCCACTTCATCGATTAGCCAAATCATCGAGGGTTGCTGGCCCATGGTGTTCACCAGCCCCGTGTGCGAAGCCAGACCTTCACCGATGTGCTGAGCTCCACCGGCTGCGACAAGCAGGCTCTTGATGGCACTGCGCCCACTTTCTTTTCCTGCTCCAGATGCAGCCACGCCAATGGAGTAGATGTTTGGTCGAGTGTTTACTGCATCCCGCACCTTGCGTCCGGTCAGCAGCGACATCAGGCTGATCGCAGAAGCAAGAGCGAGCACTGGCTGAGAACGATAACTTGACTGCTCGATGTAATCCATGACTGCGCCGACAAGGCCGGGCACTTCGAGCAAGTCTTCCGGGAATGCGCCGGGATCGCACACATTATCCGTTGCCGGCGTCTGCTTAGCCTCTTCCTGGACCGCTTGCACGTTGGCCCCCCAATGGTCTTCACTAAAGGCCGTGAATATCTGCGAGGGCTCATAGCGCGCCACGCTCTCAGCAATCTTCCGAACTTCGATATCATCAAGTGGCGGGTTGCATCGGTCGGCATTTACCACCGATATGGCTGCAAAGATCTCAGCCTTCGTCATGCCCTTTGACCGCATGCTGCCCGCTAACCGCGCCAAGGCCACATTGCGCTGGCCAGATCCGATGGCGTTGCCGTCGCCTGCGGTGGTGTTTCCGATAGGCGTCAGGCGTGTGCCGTTCTCAAGATCGTCGAGCATGGCTGCCAGCCACGGCGGTGGTTCCTTAAGTTCTTGCGCCGGAACATCGAGCTCGAGGCCATCAATCCAGTGGTACTGGCCGGCAGGTAATTGGCTCGGTGGCACAATGATGTAGCCACCATAAGCACGAGTGTCGACATGCTCACCGAGGCGACTGGCCGTGCTGCGCCAGCGCTTACCCTGGGGTTGCCGAAACACATGGTGCCGCCCAGAATTTGGCGTCATGCTGGTGGGCACTTCGGCGAGCTGCGCTCCAGCCTCTTGATCTGCTGGCCACGCATTATCCAGACCGTCGATGTCGACCACGACAAGGCTGTCAGTATTGAGCCCAATGTTGGCGTTGGGCCACTGCGTCCACCATGCCTTAATCTGCTGCTGGCCTGTTGTGGCAGAGTTGCGACCGCCAGTAATGATCGGGAACTTATTGCCCGGCTTGGCCGGAAAAACAGGATAGCCCAAGCGCGCGTATTTAAGAGCCGCATCGAGCAGCAGATCCTCGTCCATCTCAACCTCCTTGTCGTCAATCTATATTGTCGGGTTGGCCATCCATGGCCCCGCCCGGTCGGGGTGCGCGTCAGCACGCGCGTGGAACGATCAATAGGTTGGGCTTTCAGGTCGTCGACAGGCAGCGCATCAGCTGTACTAAGAAGTCGACCACAACCCTGCCGATATCCATACTCACCCAACCCATGGCTCAATGACTTAGAACGGAATGTCGGCTGCATCCATATCGTCGTCGGTCTTGGCTGCTACTGGTTGGTAGGGCGGATTAGCCTGCCTAGCTCCCCACGATGGACGTCTGGGTGGTGCGATTGGCGGCTGCACGGGCGAGCGAGCTGCTGGTTTTGCTGCCGGCTTGCTGCCACTTGAGAAGGCGGAGAACGCTGCGGCAGCCTGTGCCTCATCTCCCGGATGCTCGCCAGCGGGGCGGTACGCAACTATTGATGCGTCTGTGCCTCCGGTACCATCTGTTCTCTTCTTGTGTGCGATTGTTATCGATAGCGGTATGCTGCATAGCTCGCTCGAGTCTTCTGGATTAGGGATGCCGACAGCCACGGCGATCGAGGCTAACTCAGCCTTGGCCATCTCCTTCGCCATGGGATTGGAGTTCTTGAGGTTGAGCCGCTGCCAGTGCTGGCGCCTCCGGTAGTCACCGTCCATGACGCGGAATGTCAGGCTCAGATGGGTACCGTCAGTCTTCTTGTTCGCCATCTCCTTCGCCTCGATAATCTCGACCATGTAGTCTCCCGGCGGCAGCGGCTCAGATGTCCGAGGCTGCATCGGTGTCACATTAGGCAGATCGAATTCTTTCAGATTCATATCGTTTAGGCTCCCATAGATGTCATGAAGGCATCCCAGGACAGAGGGATGTCCTGCTGGATACCGAACCGGTTCTTGGCCACGCATGCTGGCCCCCCCACAGTGCGAAGGACACGGTCCTCGGCACCCTTCACCGAAGACGCTATCACCCGCGTGCCGGCTTTGGTCTTCTCTTCGAGAGTTCGGATCTTACGTGTAGCGAAAAGGACAGCATCTGCCCACTCGCATATCAGCCCAGATGCCAGCTTGTGCAGACGTGGCGCATAGCGGTCATATGAGGCAGACTCGGGATCCTCGAAGCGCTCAATCTTGGCGTGCGCTACGCATACTACACACATACCGCGTCGATCACGTAGCCGGTCTAGATGCCCAAGGATGTCGCGCCATATGCGGACAGCCTGCACATATCCCTTGCCATACCCGCCGGCCGCCAGCTCGATCGATGCAACGCTGTACTCGGTGCAGATGTGATCCCATATCAGGCGCTCGAGCCAGTCCAGCGAGTCGATCACGACAGTGCCGTACTGGTGGTCGTTATCCTCGAGTGCTTGCAGATCGCTGAGCACCGAGCTGAGCTTTAGCGCCACCGGAAACTTGTCTACAGAAATCTGCCCAAGGCCATCTTCTGTCTGGATAAAAATGGGCGTTGGTGCCTGCGATCCAAAGGTCGACTTGCCGATACCTTCGGTGCCATAGATAACTATGCGTGGCGCTAGGTTGCTAGGCCCCTTCTGGATATTGCTTAATCTGCTCACTTCATCTCCTCAAAACATCCCACACATACTGGACGGCCATCGACGTGACGACCGTAAAGACAGACCCATCCCGTATCGACCAGCTCGCTGACCTGCGGATCAGACATGTACCACCTGCGCACACATAGCCTATTGCACCTCGAGCAGTTGCATACTTTAATATCGGGTGGTATCTGGATCGCTCGGCCCAGGCTGTCGCGAGTCCAGACCACTGGCCGCGGGAAGTTTTTTATCACGTAACAACCTCCTGCTTAAGTTTATTAATTACTTGTTTAACTCGCACTATCTTGACATCTGCCGGAGCATGAATGCCAATGCGAACTCTGCCTCCATCGATGTCAGCGATGACCAATGAGATGTCTCCATGCGCAGTCTTGAGTACGATGGTCTCTCCACCACACGACACTGGACGGGCTGACAGGCACAGCATTAGGCGACCTCCACAGGAGTTGTCACTGTCCATCGGATAGTCGAGCAGCGTGCTATCTCGAGTGACTCGTGTAGCCGGCTGATCGCCTCGTCTGCTTTTGCTATGTTCCGGCAGTAAAATCTAAAAATGCTGGTACTGCCGCAGGCATGCGCCCGACTGCGCTTACTGATCTGATCGCGTCGGTACATAATCAATCCTGTCAGCTCCGACTCAAGTCTCTCGATCCTGCTGCTGTAGCTCATGGTTTATCTCCTGATAGTGGTGGTCACAGATGTGCCACCGGACTGATACGACACTTGGATCTCGGTCTGAATGTGGGAGCACCCAGTAGTACAGAGGGCGATCCCGATCCCGATTATTTTCCACATCGCTAACCGCTCCCTGCGCCAACTGTTGTATGCACTATGTCGGCACAGCGTCAACGGCTAAGTTACAAATATTTTGATTTTCCCATTTCGGCGCCGGGTCGGGAGGTCTAGCATTGCGACATGGCACGACGAGCAAAACAACCAGACGAACGCAAAGACGGACAGATACGTGTCCGTGCAGTGGTGCACGATTTGCTGGTTGGCTTGGAGCAAAGGATTAGGGAGCGGACAGGGGACACGATGACGCAAAGCGACATCGTTCACATGTCACTCAGAATGTTGGCTAAGGCGATTGCACCGGATCTTGCATCGACACCGTCAGGAGTGGAGTTTTTGGCGTCGGCGCTGGCCGCTTCCGACCAGCCGCCAGAGCGCGCGCCAGAATAGCCGAGCCCTCGCCCTGCCTAGTCTGCGCTATCCCCCCTCCCCCTATATTAACACGACGTGCACGGGGTGAGGTTTGAATCGAACTCAGAAAACGCTGCAGCTCAGATTCTGAGACGCGCCACATCGTTCCAGCCTGAAATCCGTGCAGGTACTCGACCTTGCCGTAGATGGGTCGGCCGACGATTATCCATGAGCGGATAGTGGTGGGAGAAACATCAAGCATTTTGGCGATAACAGAAATTGAAAGCAGAGTCATTTTACCCCACGGGACTGGGGTTTAAGATCCATCAGAAAGACCATCCGATCCATCGGTTGGGGCCGAGAACTCTATCTCGATAAAGAAACGATATGGACCAGATTTTTTAATTGCAAGAAAAATCTTTCGCACAAATGTTTTTTTTTACAGTTTCTGAATCTGATCTGGCATCGACTCAGAATGACTCAGAAAATGGTTTTCTGAGTCTCAGATTGTCGAAGTTTTTTATCTACTACAGGAGGTGTTGTCTTTGCCATAAGGCCTTACTGATAAGCACTTTAACTGCTTTGTGGACTTGCTTGGGGTGCAAGAGGTCGCTGGTTCAAATCCAGTCGCCCCGATCTACAAAACAAGTGGTTTCAGAAGGTTTCGGGGCAAAAAGACGACTCAGAAATAATGGGCAAGACTCAGAAAACCAGACCCAAGCGGCTGCCGAAGCTCTGCCGCAACAAGCTCAAAGACTTTGCATACGTCACCGACCCGCGCACCGGGAACCAAATCTACATGGGTCCATGGGGTGGCGTTGAGACCCAGACCAAGTACGCCACCTGGCTGGCAGACTTCGTTCGAGAAATGCAGATAATCCCTGCGATTGCAGCCGCTCCACCCACTATCGGACACCTCGCAACACGCTGGCTTGAGTACTGCAGACAGACCTATCGCCGAGCCGATGGCAAGGCGACTGGCGAGGTCGGGATCTGCCAGCAGGCTGCGTCACTGCTGATGCCGTTCGCCGATCAACCCATCGATGAGTTCAGCCGCGCACACCTGATCAGCATCAGGGACCAGCTGGTAGCGACAGGGAAAAGTCGTTCAACGATCAAGCACTACATCTCACGCATAGTGCGCATGTTCAAGTTCGGCTCAGATCGTGAGTGGATAAATTCTGAGCATATTCTGAGACTGGAAAAGATTCCGAACATGCGCGGAGATCAAGGTCGGGCAAAAAAAGTCGTGCGCGGCATACCTCGCTCGCACCTGTTCAAGTTGTTCAGAGAGCTGCCGACCGGCTGGAAGAAAGTTTTCTTATTTCACATCCTCACTGCTCAGCGGGTCGAGACTGCGCTGAGTGTCACGGCTGACCAGATCGACCAACAGCGACACCCATGGCAGTACGTTCCGAGGCAGCACAAGGGACTGGCCAAGGGATTGGATCTCACCATCCTCGTCGGGCCTCGAGCCCGTGCAGTGATCAAGCCGTTGATGCTGGCAAAATCATTTTTGTTTCCGGGCCGGTCCGCCGTGCCAGGCACCATCTACCGAGGGCCTAGGCAGTACTCCGGATATGCCGCCGCCATGGAGCGAGCCTGCGTTCGCGCTGGCATCCCGCACTACACGCCGCGCCAAGTGCGTCACACGGCTGCCACGTATCTAATCGATCGCATGGTACCCGAGCCGATTATCGGAGCCATCATGGGACATCACGGCAAGGGTGACGATGACTCGATGTCCACCGGCTCCGGCACGATCACCGGCAGGTATGCTGCTGTGCCGAGGCGCAGGGTTGAGGCAGTTGTCGAGAAGTGGGGATGACGCGCTATCAATAAATAACCCCGGCCCCATCCATGGTGACCGGGGTGGCGTGTGCGTCAGCACGCATCACGTATCTCGTCTTCCGAACTCTAGAGTCCTCTGCAGGTATACCGCCGCGTCATCACGCACATGCGGGTTAGCTGTCTGCCAGTCGCGTAGGTGACCTATCTGGTAGTGGCACTCACGACATAGCGGGATCAGGTTGTCCACATCGAGTTCGCGCGCAGGATCAATGTGGAACGGCACGATATGATGCGCTTCTAGCTCGCGCGTTGAGTCGCAACCGCTACAAGATCGGCCGCGCAAGAAGTTGATGCGGAATGTGGACCAGTGACTGCTGCGTGGTGTACCGCCCCAGATCATGGACCAGCGGAATGAGCTCAGCATATTAGCGCCC
>Ga0114959_10004190_pt1 | contig 11131 bp, 11 predicted proteins | sample C_130625_EF_Meta_FD_87317 | JGI IMG/M metagenome (GOLD analysis project Ga0114959, IMG submission 87317) | Freshwater microbial communities from Lake Croche, Canada to study carbon cycling - C_130625_EF_MetaG | ecosystem: Environmental > Aquatic > Freshwater > Lake | place: Lake Croche, Canada...
ACCGACGCGCTGCTGGGCGCTGCGGGCTTGGGTGATATTGGCAGCCACTTTCCTGATACCGATGCGCAGTTCCAAGGCGCCGATTCGGCGGTTTTGCTGGCCGAGGCAGCGCACCGTGTGCGGGACCGAGGCTACGCGATTGGCAACGTTGACAGCACCGTGATCGCCCAGGCGCCCCGTCTGGCGCCGCACATAGGAGCGATGCGCGCGCGCATTGCCCAGGTACTGGGTATTGCGCCCGAATGCGTCAACGTCAAGGCCAAGACGGCCGAAAAAATGGGCCCGGTCGGACTGGGCCAGGCCATTGAGGCGCGAGCGGTTGTTTTGTTATTCCTTCGCTGATATGTAACTAAGCTACGAAAGCCTTCATGCAATTCCAAGTCCGACACCTCGCGACCCTGAGCAAATACGCGGGCATCAGCTTTATCGCCGGCGCCGTCAACCACGGCATGTTCAGCGAACAGCGCTCTGTGATCACCGCCGCGCTGGGCGTACTGTTCTTTTTAATCGGCGCTTATGCCGAGGCCCGTTCCCAGGGCGAGAAGGTTGTGTCTTGGGGCGATGTGATTGGTTTTGGCATCGTGGCCTCCATTGGTCTGGGCTTTTTTACCGGTGGCCTGCAGCACTTTCCGGATACGCCCGGGCGCAGCGTGTGGGTCGTGCCGCTGGGCTTTTTTCTGAGTCTGATTTCTTTGTACTTTGGACATAGTGGCGAGCGCGGTAGCGCTAAAGCGGTGCTCTTGTACGCACTGGGCGGGGGCGCCGTGGTGGTGGCCGCTTGCGTGGCGGCTTTGGGGTTTTTCAGCGGAGCACCACAGCATGACCATGGGCATGACGAGGGAGGTGCGCACCACCATGCGCACGAGGAGGCCCCAGACACCCCCGCTGCCACTGCACCAGCCAGCCCGGCGGCTGCAGATCACGCCGTGCGCACCGTGGTGATCGAAATGGACGATAGCTTTCGCTTTACTCCCGCCCATTGGGAGGCCAAGGAAGGCGAGGCCTTGCGCCTGGTGGTGATCAATTCAGGAAAAGCTCGCCATGAACTGGTGATCGGGCAGGAAAAAGAGCTGGCCGAGCATGCCAAGCTAATGCGCAATGCGCCCTCAGGTCACCACCACCATGACAACGCCGTTTCGGTAGAGCCTGGGCAGGCCGCGGTACTGCGCTGGACCTTCACATCCGCCGGCACCTGGGGCATGGCCTGTTTTGAACCAGGCCACTTTGAAGCGGGCATGGCCGGCCAGATCACCGTGAGCCCGAAGCACGCGCACTAGGCGGTTTGGCCCTCTATCTCTAGGGTGCGCGCAGCAGCAGGGTCGGCGCTTGCGGATAGGCCTTAACGGTGGCGCGTAGAACCGGGTCCTCACCGAGCTGCAGCGCTTGCACCAGCAGCGGCACGATTTTGGCGCGGTCGCCTTCTTCCAGGTCGGCTTGGGGCCAGGGCTTGGCCGGGTCCGCATAAGGCGCGATGGCACGCAGCGCGCTGGCCAGATTTTTGCCGTCGGGCGTGGAGAGTTTCCAGACGTCGACGCCTGCGGCATGCCCGAGCTGCGCCAAGGTCAAATAAGCCTGCAGGTTAAACAGCGAATAACCAAGCGACTTGGTGCGCGCTAACTCCCGGGGCTGGTTGCCTTGGGCGTCGAGCTGCACGGCAAAGCGCTTTTCGGGTAGCGCTTGCAAAATGCGCCGGGCATCGTCTGCGTGGCCGGTGCCCAAGGCCAGGGCCACGGCCTGCGCGTCGTACCAGGTGCCGTGGTTATTGAGCTCGCCAGCCTCGTCTTGGCCGTTGGCACTGCTACGCAGCCACTGGTAATAGGTGTCCAGCCAGGCCTGCATGGCGGCTTGGTCCGCCGCCGTCCACGATGCCGAGCCTGCCAGCAGCCCCAGGCCGTCTTGCAAGTTAATGAAGTGGCGCGCGTCAATGAGGCCAATGCCCCGCCCCGCCGTGATGCCGGGAATGGCCTGGGCGTATTGCAAATGCGGGTTCATGCGGGTGGCAGGCTGCAAAAACCAGGTGCGCGCGAGGGCTGCGGCTTTGGCCGCATAGCGCTCCTGACCGGTAAACCAAAAGGCCAGGCCCAGGGTTTCGATGGCCCGGCAGGTGGCGCTCATGGCCAGGTGGTCATTGCCGGTGCGGCTTTCGGGGTTGACCTTGCCGTCTTTGCGGATGTAGGGCAGGCCGTTGGGTTTTTGTGGGTCGGGCCACCAATAGGGGCCCATGCTGAAGTAATCGTGTTTGTCGCCACTGGAGGCCACGCTGGTTTTGTCCATCACCGAGGCTTCGCGCAGGCGCAGGGCCTGGTCCGCGTCGTGTACCAGTTGCGCCAACTCTGGGCTTTTTTGGCCGGCTGGGCTGGCCAGGTAGTTGCGCTGGGCGAGCAGGCGTTCGCCATTCAAAGCAAAAGTGCGGGGCGCTGTGGCGGCGCTTTGCGCCTGTGCAGCAGGCGCTAGCGCCAGAGCCAGGCAAGCGCCCAGTAGGACGCAGATCAGTGATTTATTCATGGGGATGGGTTCTTGAGGATGCCAAAGTATTGTGCGCCAGCCTGGGTGGCCGAAAAAAAAGCCTCCCTGTGGAGGCTTTTTTGCAAGCGCGGAGCCCGGCAGATTAGGCAAACAGCTCTAATTTTCCGTCCAGCGCCATCAGGCCGAGCTTGGAGTCCATCGCGGGGAATCGCTCCTTGAGCTGGCGGCGGAACTCGAGCAGCGCCTCCTTGTGGGTTTCGGTCTCGATGGCGGGGTTGGCCACTTTGGCTTCGCCGTAGGCGATTTTTGCTGCGCCGCAATCGCGGTGGTTAACCACGATGACTTTCTTGATGTTGTGCAGCTGAATCGAGGTGCCCAGGTTGTCCCAAAAGGCTTTTTGCCAGTCTTTGAACGCGGGTGCCACAACACCGATAGACGCGCCGGCAATCGTGAAAGCGCTGTATTTTCCGCTCAGGCCATCGCTGGCTTGCTGCTTATTCACTAAGTCCTGAAAGCGCGGGTCAATGCAGGACAAAACCATGGCCTCGTAATTGCCCGAGCCCGCTTGTACGCCGGCCGAAAGCATGCCAATCGAGCTAAAGAGAATCGAGCCGCCGGCCAAACGCATAAAACTGCGGCGTGAATTGCGGTGCTGTAGCGGGTTGGTGCAGCACAGGGGCACATATTTGCCACCAGAAAAATTCGTATTCATTATTTGCTTCTCCTGCAAAAAGTAGGTTGAAATATATCGGAGGCCAGCACCATCATAAATAAAAAAACTGGCAGTTCAGTATCCCGGGAGATTATTTGGGCGCCCAGAGACTACGAAATGAGTGGCGCAAATCAATACCCTTTTAGGGAAAGTAATATCCCTACATGCCGAAGGGAATATATGCCGGGCCGAGCCAATGTACAAGTAAGTACTGGCTTTGACGCCCGGTCATGCGCAATAATGGTCTTCTTCGCCCTTGAATACAAGAGTAATTTATGAACCCCTTCTTATTTGTCGTCCCGGTTTCACTGCTGATGATTGCGGTGGAGCTTTTTGTGGCCCATCGACGCGGGGTACAGGTGTACCGCTTGAAAGATTCGATTACCTCGCTGAATGTGGGTGTCGTCAGCCAGTTTGTAATTACCCTGGGCGCGTTTATCAGCGTGTCCATGTATACCCTGATACTGGACAAGTTCGGCGCATTTGTATGGGATACCACCAATCCCTTGACTTGGATATTGGCGCTGGTTTTGTATGATTTTTTCTATTACTGGGTACACCGCACGGGCCACGAGGTGAATTTCTTTTGGGCCGCCCACGTGATTCATCACAGCAGCGAAGAATTCAATTTGTCAACGGCGCTGCGCCAGTCGGCAACCGGGTTTTATTTCAAATGGGTTTTCTATATTCCGTTGGCGCTTTTGGGCTTTCCGCTGAAGGTGTTTTTGGCGGTTGGATTTATCGACTTGGTGTACCAGATATGGGTGCATACCCGTTTGGTAGGGCGTTTGGGATTTTTGGAGTGGTTTTTGGTAACTCCCTCCAACCACCGCGTGCACCATGGGCAAAATGATTATTGCTTGGATAAAAACTACGGCGGCATATTCAGCGTTTGGGATCGTATGTTTGGCACCTATGCCGACGAGCGCGCGTCCGAGCCAGTGGTCTATGGCGTGCGCAAACCCTTGCACAGCTGGAATCCGATTTGGGGCAATGTCAACCACTATGTCCTCATTTGGCAGGCCGTGCGCAGCACGCCGGGCTGGCGCAATAAATTGATGTGTGTTTTTGCAGGCCCGTCTTGGCAACCTGAGGGCGCGCCTCCACCGCCGGAGTTTGTATCCACCCGATTCGAGCGTTTTGACACCCCAGCCCCTGCCTGGATGCTGTGGCTGGGCCTGATCAGCTGTGCGCTTGGAATGCTGGTCTTGTCTTATTACCTGGCCGCGCAAAAAAACCTGGGCACCGGCCCGTCTCTGGCAATCGCCGCGGGTGCCTTGCTGTGCTACTTTGTGGTCGGTTTGCTGTGGCAAAGCCCGCGCGTTCAGAAAGCCGCGCATGTCTAGCCTGGCCTATACCGATGGCTTTTTGACGCTGGTTTGTCTGTGGGTGCTGGCGCGGGCAAGCCTGCCTTTGGCGGTGCGCATGGCTGCGGCCGTTCTCGGCGCAGCTGCTCTGCTCGGCGTGCTGCGTTTTTCGGGCTTGTACCCGCTGGTGCCTTGGCACCAGTTTGCGTCGTTGATGGGGGCCAGCGTAGCGTTCCCGCTATTAGCGGTAGCCCTGGCCTGGCCGGATTCGGCGGTAGCGCAGCGCCTGAAGTTCGCAGTGATTTTCGCGGTCACTATGGCGGTGCTGGGCTTGCTGCTGGTCGGTGTGGCCCAAAAACGGATGTTCCTGGACGTGTTGACAGTCTTGTCCGTCCTGGCTTTGCTCGCGGTGTCGCTTAAGCGCAAATGGTGGGCATCGGCGCTGGCCAGCGCCTGCATGCTGACTGGTTTGCTGTTATTTGCAGCCAAATTCAGTGCCGTCGCCTGGTTGGTGCCTGGCGACTTTTTGCATATCGGCGTGGCGCTGGGCTTGTTCGGTTTGGCGCACGCCGTGAGCTGGCCGATGGCGCCCCTGGACGACATCGGCGACATGCCCCCAGGCGCGCACGCGCATTAAGGTTTTAACTGGCCACGGATTTCGCCGCCCTTATGGGCTGCGCTGTGGACGTTGATGTACAGATTGCCATCTTTGAGGTCCTGGTACTGGGCCTCGGTCAGCTTGGCGCCCGCCGGGATGGACCACACGTTTTCGGCGGTTTTCACCATGGGCACGATGACAGGTCCGTTTTGTCCTGCAGCCGCTTTATGAATATGGGCCATGGTGCCTTCGACGCCCGTGGTGCTGACGCTGCCGCTGATGGCCAGATCCGCGGCCACGGAAATCGTGCCACTGGCACTTGCTGCGGTACTGACGGGCGGCACTTCCTGGCTACCGGCGAGCGTCACTTGCATGGTCTGGGCGCTGGCCGATGCACTGGCCAGCGCAATAAGCACGCCCAAAAGACGCGTGTTCAACGAAGCAATATAGGTCATCATGGACTCCATAGTGGATAAAGGTCTGGCCATGCTAGCAGGCTTGTTCCGTTAACGCGTGGCTGGGGTTTTAGGGGCTGCAAATGGGTTGACGTTCGCATTTACCACTGGCGGCACGAGATTGGCGATAGGCGCTGGCGAGGCATCGCTCAGGGTTTTGAGGAAGGCAACCAGGTCATCGATTTCTCGGTCGCTCAGGGCTGGACCGGCGTTGGCGGGACGATTGAGGGGCGCGCGGTCGTTCACGATATTGGCCAAGTAGGCTGAGGGCAGGTCGTTGGGCTGGCCGGTCGGGCCGTACCAGCGTTTGGGGTCGCTATTGCGCGTGGAATAAAAGCGCACGACATCGTGCAGATTATTGAAAACACCGTTGTGCATAAATACCTGGCGCTCAGCGACGTTGCGCAGGGATGGCATTTTGAAAGTGCCGCAAAATTTTTCAATACCCACTGACGTGGGAACATTGGCCGTCAGCGCCGGCTTGCTCCTTTGCGGTCCGCACAGGCCGAGATCAAAATACGAAGGGTTGGCATTGGCAGGAATCGCCTTATTGCGAGGAATACCGGTGGCGTAATGTGCAAAATCGGTAAATAGGTTATCGCTGGGCTGGGACGATGCCGGATTCATCAAATGGCAACTGGCGCAATTTCCTTTGCCGCTGTCCATAAATAGTTTCATTCCGTTGGATTCAGACGGTGTGAATTTGACCTCACCGCGCAAATACCCGTCATAGCGCGAACTAAATGCTGCAAATAGCGTGCTCGACTCAAAGGCTGCGATTGCTTGCCCAACGCGAGCGAAGGCAGTTGTACTGTTTTTGAATACATCTTTGCCAAATACATCTGTCATTTGTTTGGCATAAGGTCCAGCGGCAATTTTGGCTATGACGGCAGCGCCGTCTTTGTTGTTCATTTCATTGGCCGCGAGAAAAGGCATTTGCGCCTGTTGCGCCAGGGTATCCGCACGGCCATCCCAAAATAAGCCGCCGACAGGGTCGACATCGGCGCCATTGACGCGAAAGCCAAATGGCGGCGTAAAGCTGCTGTAGGAGTTGGGCATCACGCTGCGCATTCCGAATGAATTGGGCAAGCTGCCCAGAGGGACACCGATGCGTGAACCGTTGAGGTTGGCAAAACCGGTTTTGGCCTGGTGACAGTTGGCGCACGCAGTGCCGCGGGGCTCGGACAAGGAAGTGTCATTGAATATTTTCTCGCCCAAGGACTGCATAGCTGTTAGTGGCACAGCGGCTGGCGCGGGCGCGGCCAAGGCCGCGGCAGCAAAGGTGCCTGCGCAGGCGGCACCGAGCCAGTGGTGGATCTTGAGGGGTGTGCCCAGTTGCGTTGTAAAAAATACTGAAATCAGTTTGAACATAGCTCTTTCTCCAAAAAGCGGACTATCCCAATCGGGACAAGGGTGAATCCAACGCGGCGGATGTCTAATGCCAACGTGGCAAACCAGTCATCGCAATTTGTGTGCCTGCGGCTTGTCGGTTTACCGACCGTGTTTCGGTGTGTAATAGCGGTTATGCGTGTAAACCGCGTAAATACCGAGTCCCTGGCGCAAGGGCTGGCATGCAGGGCTAAGGTAGATAGTGCTTGATTTATTTGACAGAGGATATTCGGATGACCGTACTCATTATTGGACTGATTGTTTTTTTGGGCGCGCATTCCGTTCGAATATTTGCCGACGGGTGGCGCGCGCGGTGTATTGAAAAATGGGGCGCTGGTCGTTGGAAGGGCGGCTATTCCTTGCTTTCTTTGCTGGGATTTGTGCTGCTCATCGTGGGTTTTGACCAGGCCCGCAGCCCGGTAGTGGTGGTGTGGGAGCCGCCCCTGTGGACCTGGCATATCACCGTATTTTTGAATCTGCTGGCATCCGTGTTTTTGACGGCGGCCTATATTCCCCAAAACGCCATACGCGTCGCCCTCAAAGACCCGATGATTTTGGGTGTCAAAACCTGGGCCCTGGCCCATCTTTTGTCCAATGGCACTTTGGCTGGAATCGTTTTGTTTGGCAGTTTTCTGCTGTGGGCGGTTCTGGATTTCAGGGCCTGCAGGAAGCGCCGAGCGCTTTTGGCAGCAATCCCTCTGGCTGAGGTATCTGTCGCGAAAACCGCTTTGACCGTGGTAGTGGGTCTGGCTGCCTGGCTGTTGATTGCTGGCTATGCCCACCGCATAGTCATTGGCATTAGCCCCTTGGCCCTGTTTTGATTGCTGCTCATTTGGCCTTCAGGCTGGCTTGAACGCTGCGGGTAATGTGCCAGACGCCCCATAAGGTCAGGGGCACGGACAACCCGACGCTGATTTCAAGATTCAGGGGCACGCCCGCTGCGATCAAGGCTTTGATGGCGTAATGCCACAAGCTGACCACGTAATAGGAAATCGCGGCAATCGACAGGCCTTCCACGGTGGCTTGTAGGCGCAGTTGCAACTCTTGGCCCCGCGTGAGTTTTTCTAGGAGTTGTTGGTTTTGCATCTCGGTGGCGATGTCTACGCGGGTGCGCAGCAAGGCGCTGGTGCGCGAAACCCGCTCCGACAAGCTGGTCATGCGCTGGGCGGTTGCTGCGACAGTGGCCATCGCCGGCGAGAGGCGGCGCTGCATAAATTCGCCCATGGTTTGCACCCCGGGAATCACCTTTTCGCGCAAGTCGGCGATTCTTTGCACCACCAGCGCGTGGTAGGCCTGGGTGGCAGAAAAGCGGTAGCTGTGCTCGGCAATATGGCGCTCTACCCGGGCCGCTAAGGCCACCAGTTGGTCCAGCAGCTCTTGGTCACTGGCCGTTTTGAGCTCCAGACGTGCGGTAATTTCAGCCAGTGCGTTTTCAGCGACGGCCAGTTCGGGCGTGAGCGCTTTGGCCACCGGCAGGCCGCGCAAGGCCATCAGGCGGTAGGTCTCTAATTCCAAAATGCGTTGCGAGATACGGCCGGCCCGCGCCGGGCTGGTCGCGGCAGGAGCGACAACCAGCACGCGTTCAAACCCGTCCTCGCCAATTTTGAATTCGGTATAGGCTGCCGCATAGCCAAAACCTAGTTGGCAGGCCACGACATCCTTGCCGCCAAGCCAGCTGTGGGCTAACTCCATGCTGGCGTGTTTGTGATCCAGGTCGCCGTGGACCATCGCCAATTGGACGGCGGCGACCGTCGCACCTGGGATGCCACGCAACCATTGGGGCGGCGCGGCGATGGCGGCGGCCAGCGCGGCCGGGTCGCGTACGCTGTCCGAACTGGCCAGCGGCTGCACGATGGAATAGCGCGTGAACTCAGTATGGCGCTCCCACTTGACGGTGTAGCCCGGCAAGGTAATGCGTAGAAAATTACCGGCCAGGCTGTCCTCGGGCAAATCGGCCTGCCCAGGCAATTGGCGAAGGTGGGCACCCTCTTGCGCGCGGCTCACGTCCGTGTTGAGCACGGCGACAAAGGTCACCAAGGCGGGCAACTGCATCTGCGCTGGCGGGCGTGCGTGCACTTCGTCATGCAACTGGTGCCGCTGGGCGTCGTCGGGGGGCGGCGAATAGGGGGCGTTGGCCATGGGACTCCTTTGGCTTGGGCGAGGCTTGGGGCGCAGGATACACAAATCTTTTGTTAGCCGGTAATACACCCCAGGATTTGATTCAAAATGCCTTGCCCAGCCCTTTGATAAATAAATAAGCCTATGGAAAATAAGAGCGACAGGCCATCGGCCAAAACAATTATCTTGGTTGGATTGGTGGGTTGTTTTTTTACCTCTTTGGCCGGGGTGTCGGGGGCCATGCTGTTATCTGGTTTTTCGCAGGCTGGCGGCTGGGCCGAATGGCTCAAGCGCTTGGCTTTCAGCTACCCCTGCGCCTGTGTCGTCGTGCTGTTGGTATTTCCCCACTTGGTTCCGAAATTGACGGCCTATTTAGAGGCGCGCTAGGCAGTTGCAGATGGACGCCAGTTCGCGGTCGCTAAGTTCTCCTTCATCCCAACGGCCTCATGCGGTTTCCCGTCTGCGTGCAGACCGATTAGCCCGTAGCGCCAAACCCTTTTTGGCACGCGGCGGCATCAAGGGTGCGCGCTGTGCGGGTTGCCGTTTGCTGCCCAGCCATTGCATGTGCGCGTTGCGCCCCCAAGCGCAGACGCGGGCCGGTTTCTGTTTGCTGATGGCTGATATCGAGCCCCTCAAGCCCAGCAATACTGGCTGGTTGGTAGCCGACCTGGTGCCGGACACCTTCGCGTTTTCCTGGGCGCGCACCGAGACCGACCCGGCGCTCCTGGCCGTGCTCGCCGACCCGCGCTGGCAGCCTTACGTGGTCTTTCCAGGCGAGTTTGTCGCGCCAGAGCGGGTCGTGCACGCGGTGGCGATGGACGGTGCCGGCGCCGCGCTAAGCAAGCGCCCTTTGTTTATTTTGCTGGACGGCACCTGGGCCGAAGCCCGAAAAATGTTCCGTAAAAGCCCTTATTTGGAGGCACTGCCGGTGCTCAGTTTGGCACCAACGCAGATAAGCGCCTACCGCTTACGCCGCTCTGGCCGGGACGACCACTTTTGCACCAGCGAGGTCGCGGCGCTGTGCCTGGCGCTAGCCGGCGAAACCCAGGCTGCGCAGACGCTGCAGGCGTATTTGGGCGTCTATACCCACCGCTACCTGTGTGCAAAACAGCAACTGCCCGTCGACCCGGCGGATGCTGCGCACGCGCAATTGCTGGCGCTGCGCAGGCCTGCAGCCTTGTAGCCTCTTAGCCTTGAAGCAAATTTAGCGGCTGCCCCACCATGCAGCGCCCACCACCAATGCGGCGGCCAGCGCGACATTCCATTGCAAGGGCTGGCCTGTGGTGAGCAGGAGCAAGGCGGTGGACAAAATAGGCGTGGCAAATGCCAACAGACCGATACGCCGCGTGTCGCCCAGCTTGATGGCGGCATCCCACAGGAAGAATGCGCCGCCCAAGGGCCCCAAGCCCAGCATGCACAGCAACGCCATGTCTTGCGCGCTCAAGGCCGTGGCGGGCTCCAAAAAGTAATGGCATGCCAGCGAAAGCATGCCAGACGCGGCGGCAAAGCCACCTACCGCAGACGTCGGAAACGGGGGGAGTTGGCGGGTGCACAGGGAATAACTGGCCCACACAAAAGCGGATGCCAGCGCAATCAGGTAGCCAACATGAAATTCTGCAAGCACTAGGCTCGACTCCGAACGCCCGAGGATGGCGATGGCCGCGCCGGCAAACCCGATCAGCGCCGCCACGATGTGGCGTGGCTGCAGCGCACTATCTTTCGAAAACAGCGGCGCCATCACCACCATGCCCAGCGGCCACAGGTAATTAATCAAATTAGCCTGCACCGCCGGTGCATTACGCAGCGCCATAAAGAGCAGGAAATGAAAGCCGAACAAGCCATAAATACCCACCGCCAAGGTGGCCAGCGGCACCTTCCAGCGTGCAAGGCGAAAGCGCGCCAGCGGCAGGGAAATCAGGCTACCCATCAGCAAACCGATGCCCGTGAGCAGAAAGGGCGGAATATGGGCCAATTGCACACCCAGCGGCGCCAGTGCGCCCCATAAAGCGATGGCAGCGAGCGCCAGCAAATCGGCCTTCATGTGTTCAGGCCTGTGCAGCCGAACTTTCTAAGCAGCGCATGGCGC
>Ga0114959_10004191_pt1 | contig 11128 bp, 14 predicted proteins | sample C_130625_EF_Meta_FD_87317 | JGI IMG/M metagenome (GOLD analysis project Ga0114959, IMG submission 87317) | Freshwater microbial communities from Lake Croche, Canada to study carbon cycling - C_130625_EF_MetaG | ecosystem: Environmental > Aquatic > Freshwater > Lake | place: Lake Croche, Canada...
GTACACCGGCAATTTAGTTGCGTTATCTGCTGCACATGCGACCTTGAAAATCTTATCCAACACCGATGCGCTAAACACCGTCAATCGGGTCGGCAATCAAATTCAAGATTTATTAGGGCGTGTATTTACTGCTGCAGGTATTGAGTATGCATTTGCTGGTCCACCAGCAATGCTTGGTATTCATTTCACGCCAAATGTACCGACGAATTATCGTGACTGGCGCATCACTAACAGCGATCTCTATCGTGCCTTTGCATGGAAGTTGATCGACTACGGCGTGATGCTAGAACCTGATTCACGCGAGCCTTGGTTTTTTTGTGAAGCGCATAGCGAAGTTGATTTAGCTTGGTTGGAAGACGTTGCAACCCGCGCGATGAACGATGCCTGCGAGATGGCAGCCCAAGGTAAGCTTTAACATCTGCTCTTTATTACCACTGAGTAGAGCAGTAAATAATTGCTGGGAAGCTCGCAGCCCAGGCCCAAAAAAATCGATTTAATCCAAAAAATCGAAACACTAAAAAGTGAAACAGGGCGGCGATACCGCAACAGAGCATGGCCCACTGCGGTCCTGCCAGCGCGAGTGGAAACAAACACTCCCACCCTATGAAAGACCATGAAGCGATTACAGCGATCGGTTTTTTTCTGAGCAGACTGTGATCCGATAAGGGGCCGTACAATCCGCCATCCAGAAAATGTGTCAGCACGCGACCGCTACGCCAATCGCTGCTAATTAGCTTAATTGCACCTGAAATAAAATACGACGAGATAGCGTGAATCGTGATGTACCAGAGGCCTGCACGCCAAGCGATGACTGGTCCCACGATAGGTTGTGCGAGCTGAGCGATTAACAACCCTGTCAATACCACCACGGTCATGAAATCACTGCCACCGTTAAATGCACCGCGCCATCGTATGAGTATCAGCAGCGAGCTCACAAAAAGAAAGACGGTACTGACTATGCTAACGCCAAAATACAAACTGGCGGCTGCACCCAAGCGTAATAGCAGATGTGCTTGATGTATGCGTTCTTGAAAAAGCCAGTCAAATAGTTTTTGCAGCCAGATGGAGGTATGAGCCACATCACCACGTTGTAGCTGCCACGACCACACGCTACGCGCATCAGCAAAGCGGCTAAAACGTAAAAATTCTATAGTTTGAATTAACAAACTAGTCGCCAACAAGCATTCGAGTGCGCGTACGCTTAGGTAGAGGTTCATTTCAACCAGCTTAGTGTCGGTGAAGTCAGCACAGCCATATCTTCGTTTGGTGACTCATACGCAGGAACTAATCGAAGTTGAAACTGGTAGTGCGAAGGGGTGAGTGATTCACTGGTAATGAGGTGGCGCGCTAACTGCAAGACTAAGTGGTAGGTAATTAGATCGCGCACGTCACCATCGTCGGGCATGGCTGCGATATCCGCACTCAAATGATCGACCAGATTTTGATTGGCTAAGGTGAGATTATTGCGTGGGTTGTGCAACCAATCGCTCCAATGAAATTGAGCTCGTGGCATAAATATTCGCCATTCAGTCCAATGCTGATTCTCATCCTGTATCCGCCAGAACAAGCGCGGCTGATTTCCTGGGCCATGATAAAAACGCCAGTTAGGAAAAAAACTGCGCAGTAAAAATAGCCACGGTCCGCTAATCACATGTCCGCGTCGTTTTAGGCTGATCAGCAAAAAAAGAAAATAGGCTGCAAGTACCAGCAGGCTAGCGCTAGCGGTCGTCATGTGGACGCTCTATGGATGCTGAGTGAGAAAGAGATTGCCATCGCGCCAGTTTACGACACACGAATCACTGCACATAAAAATTGGCCAGGGGCCTCATTTACAATAATGAGTTTCCATTTATGGAATCCCTCTTTCTGGGACAAGCGCATACTCACAAAATATGGGCGACAACACACTTAAACCGACTTAGTAGCTGCGATTGATCGGCCTTTACTAAATTACTAACAAATAAATCTAACCATCATCCACCCCATAACAATAAAGAAAATCCTTGATGAATAAAAAAGTATCGATAACGCTTTTACTGTTATTGGTACCAGCTCTTGTTCTGTCACACGTAAGCTGGTCTCAAAAAGATAACGGATTGATGTTCAACGTAGATGGCAGAGATGTTGATTTTGTTGGAATCATCAAGAACGAATTTCGCATGGCAACCAACACATGCAAGACTGTTACTGAGCTCAAAAGTGATGATCAAAAGCTCACGATGATCAAAACGGCGATTCAGTCCTACAGCCCTCCAGATTCAATCCCAATCAAAGTTATTTACGTCTGGACGTCTGGAACTTGGGCTGTTGCAGAGGTTGAATTTAAAAATCTCTTACCTGCAGTGGTTGCAGTCAAAAACCTCGATACGAGCGCAACAGTGGTCGGAGACGCGATCTGGAGTGGGATGACAGCTCCTTGGAAATCAGGTCCTTTCATTAGAGCTTACTTAGGCCAGAAGGCCAGTGACATGCCTGCTGCATTACTCAACTGTTTTGAATTGCAAACGAGTTCTTTCAAATAAACAGACGACTTATACAAACACATAAGCCGTTCCAGGCCGAATGAATTACCATTATATGGTTCGCAGAATATGTTTAGCGTTAGCAGGACTTAGTGTTTGTGTGTTTAGATAAAATTGCTTGGTTGAATCGTTTGCAAATCAACGCTTAGCCTCCTGTCTGCTGCATGGAGTGGATATGATGAAAGCTATCTTGAGTGCTACCTTGATAAGTTTCAGCTAATTTATTACAGTAGACTTAAACTAACTATATGGCTGTTAGATTTACTAACTCTTTTTCCGAGGCTGATTTTTCCAGGTTGATTGAAATGGCCTGGGAGGACCGTACTCCGTTTGAAGCTATTGAACAAAACTTTGGCCTATCAGAGTCACAAGTTATTGCTATCATGCGTAAAGAGCTTAAACGATCTTCCTTTAATTTATGGCGCAAAAGGGTGACGGGTAGAGCGACGAAGCACATGGCCCTTAGAAACGAGTTAGTGCAGCGTGCCTATTGCCCAACTCAATATAAACACAAGTGACAATGATGAAAAAGCTCACTTTGTACTACGACGGTTTGTGTCCTTTATGCCAAGCCGAAATTCTCTTTTTATCGGTGCGTAATCAAGCTGGTTTATTGAGCTTCGTAGATGTTAACTCGTCGCAGTATTCTGAGGACGCAGTAGGGGTGTCTTGTCAGAAAGCACTCGATTCTATGTATGCGCAATATGATGATGGGAAGCTTATAAACGGTGTCGATGTGTTCTGCGCAGCCTACGAGAGGGCGAACCTACCCAAATTAGCATGGTTATTTTCACGTCCTAGCTTGCGGCCAATGCTGACATGGGGATATCGATTTTTTGCCAAGAACCGCCACATCATTTCTAGTATTTTTGGTCCTGCAGCGTTGCGCATAGTTAAAGCTGCAAATAAACAGAGGTGAAGAGTTTGGTGGGCCGAGGTTTGAGTTTAGAACCTACTATGGGTCTTTTGGAAAATGGTGCTGCATCTACGAATTGTGTCAGGGCAGCACGGCTGAGCTAGAATCAAGACTTAGTGAATCGTAGGGGATATCAATGAGTCTGGCGCTGGAACCACGCCATTGGGTGTTAGTAATTTTTATTTGTTCTGCTCTGTACTCACATTTTCGTGGCTCGGTGCGATTTGGATTAGTGCGTGCACTGACGGACTTCACGGTGTTAATTGCTCCCGTCAATGCGCTAATGTATTTATTTTCTCGCACTCCACGTTCAGCGTATATTGACCAAAGCGCATTCCCTGAACTTGAGTTGCTGACTAAGAATTGGGAAGTTATTCGCGATGAAGCCATGGCACTAGCGGAGGGTGGCCAGATTCGCGCCGCTTCCAGCTACAACGATATTGGCTTTAATTCTTTTTTCCGCACCGGCTGGAAGCGATTCTATTTGAACTGGTACGGTAACGATTTACCCTCGGCAGCGAAAAGCTGTCCCAAAACTTTGGCTCTGCTAAAGCAACTACCCAATATCAAAGCAGCGATGTTCGCTTCCTTACCGCCGGGTGCAACGTTGGTTCGTCATCGCGATCCGTATGCAGGCTCGCTGCGTTATCACTTGGGGCTAGTCACTCCCAATGATCCAGAATGCTTTATTGAGGTCGATGGTCAACACTATTATTGGAAAGACGGCGAGGCTGTCATGTTCGATGAAACCTTTATTCATCATGCAGCGAACCGTACCGACCATCAGCGCGTAGTGTTGTTCTGCGATGTAGAGAGGCCGTTGTGGACTGCGCCCGCGCGATGGTTTAACCGATTATTTGCTAAGTACGTGATGTCTTCGGCCGCCTCGCAAAATCTAGACGGTGAGAGTATCGGTTTCCTGAATCGTTTTTTTGCCCTTTTTTATCAATTAAGGCTGCAGGGAAAAAATCTCAAGTCATTTAACAGTCGGATTTATTACCTGCTTAAATGGGCCGCAATTCTTGGTGCGCTTTGGTTGATTTTTTGGTGATAGTTTCTTATTTACAATAATTCTGAGAATTGCTACATTGGCGGCATTCTGACTACTCAACTCGCCGCTGATGAGACTATCTCAGGTTGCATGGTTTTTTTTGCTGCTTAGCGTGGGCGGCTGCGCTAGCCAGTATGAGCTAACCTCAATTCAACTCGATAAATCACACCCCCAGTATTCCAGCGCAGAGTGCCGAGACAGTATGTCTGCCGGCGAAAGACACAAGGATTTGAAACTCGCCAGGATGTTAGCCTCGCCGGCACTGGTCGCTCTTTCGGGCGGTCTGCTATTGCCGGTGGTGGCGTTGAATACGGGGCTGGACCTCGCAGATCATGTGGATGCCTCTGACATGGCTGATCGTTGCGGCGGTCGTGGTAAAAACAACGCTGAAATTGCTACGGAAGTCGCAACGGGTGCAGCACTCGGATTAGCCGTCGGCTTGCCAGCCAAATGATAATCCCGTACATGCCTGCTGCATGGGTACTCGGTTGTTTAGTGTGCAGCTAACATGATCGAACGCGATACCACTGGTGGATGGCTTTGGCACATGCGTGCTTTCTTCCGGCGTAGGCAATGGCGTCCAACGATTGAGTTGATTGCTGAGTGGCTTGATGGCGTACAGCCCAGCCATCGTGAATTACTGCTCATAGGGGGTAGCGCGGGTTGGATGATGTCGAGTCGATGGCTGCAGCAGTTTGAACGTATTGTGCTGATTGATATTGACCGCTATGCGCCCGCATTGTTCAGATGGAACCACGGCCGTGCATTATGTCAGTCGTCGACCCGACTTGAGTTTTTGCAGCGCGATGGTCTGCGCGATCTAGAAGCGCTGCTATCCGCTTATCCCAATGCGTCAATTTTTTTCGATAACGTGCTAGGACAGCACGTGTACCGAGTGCCTGATTTTGATCAAGCTGAACGCGAGCTCAATCAAATGGCACAACGACTGGCTGGCCGCGATTGGGGCAGCTTGCATGATTTGTTTTCCGGTCCAGCGAATCCTAAAGCTCTGCCGGCAAAGCCGGTGATCAGTTTTGCGGCGAATCAGTCTGCGTTAGGGACTAGCGTGGATGGCGTGACAGGCACACCGCTACACAGGCTTTTGTTGGCACAAGTAGGCGGCTTTGGTGAGTGGATGGATCATGTGACGAGTGGCGTGTTCCCGCTCGGTTCTGGAGTGCGCCTGATCGCCTGGCCTTTTGTGCCCACGTATGTGCACTGGTTACAGGCAGGTTGGGTAAATTCAGCATCATCAAACGATTAAGCCCTAATTTGAATTGTCGATTCACTATAACCGTTAAAATAAGCTCTTCTTTACCCTAGTTTGATCCTCAAGGGCCTAAAATGAAATTTACGTTTTTGTTTGCTGTCGCTGCATTGATGCTTTCTCTAGGCGCTAACGCAGGTGGCCCCCCGACCGAGTGGAGCTATGAGGGCCCCAAAGCTGCTAGACATTGGGGGAGGCTCGATCCGTTATTCAAAACTTGCGCAACTGGCAATCGCCAATCGCCAATTAACCTTGATGTAGCTGAGGTTGAAAAAGGTGGCCTTAAACCCATTCCATTTAACTATAAAGCCGGGCCAGCTGACGTACTCAATAACGGTCATACCCTCGAGATCGTTGTAGCTAATTCCGGAACAGCCCGCTTCGATGGTATCGAATATCGTTTGGTCAACGTCCACTTTCACACGCCCAGTGAGGAAAAAATCAATAGCATGTTGTCGCATATGTCGGCACATTTTTTTCATAGGGCCGGCGATTCTAAGTTAGCTGTAGTTGCGGTGACGTTCAAGTTGGGCAAGGAAAACGCTGCACTCAAGGCTATGTTTGAGAACATGCCCGATAAAGAAGGGAAAAAATTTGCGCTAGGGAGTTTTAATCCAGCCGATATTTTGCCTGTGGATCCCACGTATTTTTTCTATATGGGTTCGCTGACTGAGCCCCCCTGTACCGAAGATGTGAAGTGGTATGTGATGAAGTCACCACTTGAAATTTCGTTTGCTCAACTAGACGCTTTTAAAAAGCTGTTCCGAATGAATGCCAGGTACACTCAAGCCATCAATGGCCGTCGCATTCAGATGTTGGTGCCGGACTGAGGCGCACCTGCCCCAACTACTGGTAAGGCTAGCAGCCATTAAGGTTAAAAGTGAGAGATACTGAATTTACATAGCTAGATTCGCTCTAGGGACTGATGTAAGCGAAGTAGTTTGGCTTTGAGTTCTGGTCGAGCATCAATAAGTTCGGCGTTCGGTACAAAAGTAGATCTCTGCGTCGTATCGTTTGCTTGAACATGTTCGGGTGCGATCACGCTAGGTAATAACCAATAGATAGCGCTTAAGCTTAGACTGACCATTAGCCAAAATATCCAAATGCTTCCCGCCGGTACTGCGCTTAATTGCCCCAGACCGGAAAGCTCAGATAACCAACTACCCCATCTAAGTCGCAGCCACCATAGCAAGTTGCCCTGAGCTAGACTGATCCACAACGATACCGCAAAAAAGAGTACCCAGTTCAGCGCAAGAAAGTAGGTCGAGCTACGTGAACGCTCTCTCATGTTTTGCCCTTAGGCCTTGAGTGCGGCGACGAGTTTGTCGCTTAGCGACTCAGCGACTTGCATGCGCAGTCGCGATGTTTCATGAACTTCTTGTTCGCTACGGTATGCTGAAGATACTAATTCCGACGCCAGATTACGCACACTTTCAACTTCTTGTATCAGTGCCTGAATACGATCTTCGAGAGCTTTTTTCTCTTGTAGCTTGTTGCCTATCAATTTGATAGCCGCATGTACTTGATTCCATGCTTGAAGGCGAGGGTCGTTAATTTGCAGGCTATCGAAAACGTCTTGTATGGACTCGCCGAGGTTAACCAAGGCTTGTGCGGAAAATTGTTCCACCTCGCCCGATTCAACCAGAGTTTCATCGTGAGGCTCTACGATGGGTTCTATGCGAGCTTCCTTGCGCGGATGATCGTGAATCGAAACGACTTCAGCGGTAGCTGCCTCGGTCCAGCCAGCCTTGGGCTCGAAACGCATCATGGTGGGCTTTGATGATGTTTTTGCCATAATCAAACCTTTCTGATAGAAAACTGTTGTGTTGTCGAAAAATATTGATTTATACTAAAGTTATATTATGGCAAAATTTCCTCAAAAGCAATGTCTTTTAGGGAATAAGTAAAAAAATCAATGGCTTGCATGAAAATCAGAGGATTACCATGAGCAAGGCGCTAAAAATACTGTTAACCAGCCAAAAGGGTGGAGTTGGCAAAAGCACTGTATCTGCCAATCTAGCGGCTTATTTTTCCTATATATCGGGTAAAAAGACCTCCCTGATCGATTTTGATCATCAAGCTACGTCAGGTAAATGGGTAAAAAAAGCCTATCCCATTGGTATTCATTGCCAGACTGTTGATCTGCCTAACGCCAAAGGTTCGGGTGTTGCCTTACTTAAAGCCAAGGAAGCCCTGCGTAAGGCAGTTGAGACCATGGAAGTCGTCATTGTCGATTTGACTTGGACCGATGTTCTTCCTCCGGACTTTCTATTTGAATTTGACTTGGTGTTGGTGCCAAGTTCGTTGTCGCGTGTTGAGTTGGATAGTACGCTCGAGTTCGTGAATCGTTTCTCGTTTGTTTTCAATTCTCGTATGCGTAATCCTCCAAAGTTGGTGATTGTTCCAAGCCGCGTGGATAATTTAAATACCTATGAAGGTATTTTCTCTAAGTCGTTTAATGCGGGTTTCTTCCTATCGCCACCTGTGATGTACAGCAGTAGTGCGGGCGATTTCTTTGGGAATGAATTTTTCGTTATGACTAGCAACCAAGAGATACGCGAGAATTTCCTCGACTTTGGTCGATCAATTGAGCAGCTGGGACAGACTGAGTCTGATTTGCGCTCTTCATCAAAACAAGCGAACCTGACTCACAAGGTCAGCGGTTCTATATTGGATCGCTTTCGTGCGGTTCGTAATTCGACGGCTGAGCCTACAATCAAGCGTGCCACACCGAAAGACAGCTCACCTTCAGTCGTTGCACCGCGTTCGCGTGTTAAGTCAGCCATTCCATCATTTTTGATGATGGGTCGCGACGGTTAGTATCTCGACCTGTTCATTTAATCACTGCTTATTTTTTATCCTCGCCGCCCGGCGGTGGCGGTGGTGGTGGAGTGCCGTACAGTAGCGTCGCCACTCTAGGATTTTCTGCAGCAATCGCCTCAAGCATGGAATCCACCACTGCAGCCAGTCGTGCCGAATCCGCTGTGCCCATCCACTGGGAACGGTTATTTCTAAGCATCAGAAGCTGTTCAACCGAGCATTGCTTAGCATGCTCCTTCAGCCAACTAAAGGCCTGCGATCGACGCTTGGCCACTTCTTGAACGTCAATTCCTATGGCCCGAAAATCAGCGACGATACAGGGTGGGCCCACTACCTCATTCTTGGTTATTTTTTTCTGAGGGCTTTCGGCACCAGCATTTGAGGCATCTGTATCCGCCTTCGATGTCGGCTTTGCTAAATCACCCTTAGTAACGGCTGTAGATTGCGTTGGTGAAGTTTTGTTCGAGTTCTCGGGTAGTGGCGAGTCATCCGTGCGAACGGGTTTTGCTTCTACTGCGCTTGGCTTTACGCCGTTTTTGGTACTAGAGCTTTTGACGTCTGCGAGTTTTTTCGTGGGTGAATCCGGTAAAGTCGCAGGCGCGTTTTGACCATGTCCATGAACAGCTGGTAAAGCGAGGACCAGTAGTGTAAAAACAAGCGAAGTTTGTGAGACTTTCATGCCCTCTTATCCTTTGGGTGTTTGGTCTTGATACAGGATGTTGATACTGAGTCGACGGTTGCGCGGATCGGCCGGATTGTTAGGAACGTAAGGAACGGTATCAGCGACCCCCTCGATACGATAGAAGCGGCTTGCTGGCAGCCCGGCATCTGCTAACAAGCGACGCGTTGCTTCAGCTCGCATACCTGAGAGCGACCAGTTGCTATTGACGCCATCGTCGTAGGCCAAACTATCAGTATGACCACGCACTGCGATCTTATTAGGCAAAGAAGAGAGTGACTTTGCTACTTCGCGAATTAAAGCAAATGCCTTAGGTTGCATCTTGTTAGTTCCCAGACCAAACATGGAAAAATCAGCCTTATCGATGATTTCGATACGCAGACCATCTTTTTCGCGAACGAACTTAACTTGATCTTTGATTTTCTCTAACTCTTTATTCATCGAGAGTTTTTCTTTGACTTCTTTCTCTAGCTTGTCGAAATTTTTCTGGTCGGTTTCTGCGGCGATTTTTGCCCGCTCTTCGGCCGAAATTTCATCCGGGTTTTTGTTCTTAGTTTCATCCTTATTTTTGCCATCGCCGGATTGCGTGCCGGCCTCTGATCGCGGCGTTTCGCGTTTTAGAAAGCTGGTGCTTTTACCGGCATACGGCATGGCATCAGTATCCATAACAGAAAAGCCACCCATCAAGCCGCCGGGGCCAGGCCGCACATCCATCTCGACAGCGCTGTGAGAAGTAGGGCGGAAGTATTCAGAAATACTTTTTTTCTGTGAATCGTTAGTCGCGCCCAGCAGCCACATGAGTAGGAAAAAGGCCATCATGGCCGTCATCATGTCCGCTAGGGCAATTTTCCATGCGCCACCATGCGCACCTGCATGGTCCGCATCAAGCTTTTTCTTTTTTAATATGAATTCTGGGAGAGGTTCAGGCTCTTTTTTGATTTCATTACCATCCTCGTCGTACAGGATTGGATTGCCGTCCTCGTCAAGCTCAACGGGCTTTTCGTCCTCGTCGATCGGAATAGGATTACCATCCTCGTCGAGGTTGCTAGCTTCGTCTTCGTTTGTGTTTTCGTCAGCCATCGCGTTTTCTCATACAGACCTATCGGCTTATACATCGACCTAAGCCGCTTAAAATCAAGCTCTACGCACCACGAAACTGCTTGCGTCCTGTTTGCGTGCTCTTTATGAAACATAATACCGCACATATTTCTCTCGGGCATCCTTTCCGGCTGCCGAAATTTGCCATGATTCCAACTCTGAAGTTCCTTTGTTTTTTATCCCTGCTAGGCTTGATTGGGCTTTCTGCGCCAGCGCATTCCCGCTCTGCAGGGTATTTTGACGCTAATCCCGAGTCCTCCACGGGCATCAATGAGAAGGCACTAGCCCGCTCAAAACGCTGGATGGCCGCTGCGGCCAACCCCTTGGCAACGCGAGCCGGTGAGCAAATACTGCGCGAGGGCGGCTCGGCGGTGGACGCGGCGATTGCCATGCAATTAGTTCTGGCGCTAGTTGAACCACAATCCTCAGGTTTGGGTGGCGGAGCTTTCCTGCTGATCTATGACGCGGCGAATCGCCGCGTACAAAGCTATGACGGACGTGAGACTGCACCGGCGGCGGCCGACGCCAACCGTTTTTTGAGTGATGGCAAAGCGATGCCTTTCAATGCTGCAGTCAATAGCGGCAAATCGGTCGGAACTCCCGGACTGTTGCGTATGCTAGAACTGGCTCATCGTCGGCATGGTCGCTTAGCGTGGTCGCGTTTGTTTAAGCCCGCCATTGATTTGGCCGAGCAGGGCTTTGCTGTATCGCCAAGGCTTAATGCGCAGATTGCAGGTAATCGCGATTTGTACGCACAACCCAGCGCACGTGATTA
>Ga0114959_10004192_pt1 | contig 11116 bp, 9 predicted proteins | sample C_130625_EF_Meta_FD_87317 | JGI IMG/M metagenome (GOLD analysis project Ga0114959, IMG submission 87317) | Freshwater microbial communities from Lake Croche, Canada to study carbon cycling - C_130625_EF_MetaG | ecosystem: Environmental > Aquatic > Freshwater > Lake | place: Lake Croche, Canada...
GATGAGGAACGGCAGCAATTTCTTCCAACTCTGTAGCAGCTTCAATGCTTTGAGGAGCATGCGCATTCATCTCGTCGCCATCAAAATCTGCATTATAAGGAGCTGTAACGGACACATTCAAACGGAACGTCTTTCCTGAGAGAACCTTTACACGGTGACCCATCATAGACATCCTGTGAAGCGTAGGTTGACGATTAAATAAAATGATATCTCCGTCCATTAAATGACGATTCACGATATCTCCATCTCGCAAAACAAGCTCTTTTGTATTTACATGTCGAAGACTAATAATACGTCCATCCGCTTTACGAATCGTCTTTGCACCGGGATACTTCAATGGTCCATTCTGAATCCACTTGTAAAGCTGTTTCTTATTCATTGGAGTGACTCGCTCAGGACGAGTTAAATTCATAGCAATCTTCTCAGGAACACCCAGCTCAGCAATAGAAATATTTGGATCCGGAGTAATCACAGAACGGGCGGAAAATTCAACACGCTTTCCTTGAATATTATAACGAATACGTCCCTCTTTGCTTCCTAAACGTTGTTGAATAGATTTTAAGGGACGCCCATTTCGTTGGGCAGAAGGTGCTACACCCGGTATTTGATTATCAACTAATGTAGCAACGTGATATTGAAGAACATTTGTCCATTCATCTATTACGGTTTTTGCTGCATTCGCCTCAATCCTTGGAAGTAAATATGTATTATTTGTCTTAATAATCTCTGCCAACTTATGCGTCAAATCATCCTCTGAGCGCTGGTTATTATCCTGTATGACAGAAGGACGAACTTGAGGAGGAGGAATAGGAAGAACAGAACATATCATCCAATCAGGGCGACACCAAAAGCGATTCAATCCCATAAAATCCACATCCTCATCTGTAATCTTACGAAACAGACGAAGCACATATTCCACTTCAAGTGGTTGACGTTGCTTTCCCCCTTCTGCCCCTTCTGCATCATTATCCCATTCGGCGACAATACGAGCAATGCCTTCTCGGACATATCGACTTGGTTGGAGAGCACCACACCCATCCTCTGTCTCTTGTCCACATCTACGAATCTCCTTTGAGGCAGTTAACACATCCTTCCAACGAGCTTCGCCGCGGCGCTTCAAGAAATGACTACGAAATTGCTTATCTACACGAAGTTTAGAACATCGAATACATACACAAGATAGAACATTTAAGATAAAGGGGAGGAATTGAATATAATATACGGGGCGAGCAAGTCTGAAATGACCAAAATGACCCGGACATTTATGATTTGTTTGGCCACAACTACGACACTCCTTTCCATTATCAATAACTCCCATGCGAGGGTCAAAGAGACCTCCTATACTTGGCTCACTTCCATCATATGTCTTTGCATTTGTTACTTCTACAACTGACCGTTTCTCAATCTCGTCAGGGCTGAATACACATAATTGTATTCCTACAACATGTTCTAGCTCGGAAGAAAGTGGATAAAACCCTGCCGGCATCTGTTGATACTTTGGAGTATGTTTCTAAGCCTAGAAAAATCAACTTTTATAAAAGGTAGTTATATTCAAAGAATGAATGCCATGAAGTATCAACGTTAATTAGATTATGCTATATTAAAGGAACACTTGAAAAAAAATGAAATATGTACACGAGTTTTATAGGGTAACATTTCTAATGGATTATTTTGACCGTGATGCAAGCCTTTCAGGTATAACTCGTGCGGAAGAAGAAACATATATTGCTATACAGAATATACTATGTGATGAGCGAAATGGATGGAAACAACCTACGTATTGTGAACATACTCCTACACATACATCCTATACTATTCCTATTCTACAAACGAATAGAATGATACAAACATATGAAACTTCCATAGAGGAACAAGAAACTCTTATAGATTCCTTACAGAAGATGGGAAACACAAAAGAAAAAGAGTTAAATGCTGCTCGTGTTGCTCTCGTAGATTTATTAAATAAACTTGACACTGCAAATGCCAGACTCACACAATATACAATACAATCCTATTTAGAAAAAGTTAGATATAATACCCTTCACAATATAAGTTATCATTATAAGGTGAATGGTAATAAAGATGTGTTAGTTGAAAAGACAAAGGCACTCATGAACTTTCTTGTTTCAAATACTCCACCCTAAAGACGTAAGTGAAAAAATATGTCTAGCCTAAAATTTTCATATGTAATGCCAGCAAGTTTATAATCAATTGATGCTCATTTTGTGTTGCAAACAACAATGCTGTTTGTCCATCGTTATTTTTTAAATAAAGGTCTGCATTATGCTGTATAAGTTTTTCCACACATAAAATATGACCCTTTGAAGCAGCTATCATGAGTGCAGTTGTACCATCCTTTTGTTGTGCATTAATATTTGCCCCTTCTAACAAACAGTATTGTAGAAGAACGATATTACCTGTTTCTGCTGAAGCCATTAACGATGTCATATGTGTATTTTTATTCACAGCATGGATATCAGCACCTTTCTCCATAAATAATGCGATGATTCTATATAAAAAGGGATGACTATAATAGTGTAATATACTATATTGTAGCAATGGAATACCATTCATATACATATTTGGATTTGCTCCATGCTGGAGAAGTAATTCAACACCTTCCAAATTATTTGTAGAGAGAAGATAATACAAAGGAGTTCGACCTTTATTACATTTGATGTTTATATTTGCGCCCTTCTCTATTATATATTCAAGTATACCAATAGGAGCTGAGACGAAACATGCAAAATGTAAAAGTGTGAAACCGTTCATCTCACATATAGCATTTATATATTTTGTTTTGTTAAGTAGTACTATAGAGATATCATATTGTTTAGAAAGAAGAGAGTACTCCGTAATATTCAGCCTACCATACTGCACTGTATTCGTACGAAGATTTGTATTTATCTTCTCTAATAATATATCAAATATATTACTATATATTTCTTCTGACGCACGTGAAATACATAGCATAGCTGCTGTTAAACCTGTATCATTTGATTCATATGACATACATGGTTTATATTTCAATATTTCCTTTACACACAATATATTCCCGCATTTTACATACAGGTACAAAGGACTTTCATTCATATAATTACATACATTTACCTTTGCTCCATATTTAATTAAAAGGGAAATCATGTCTGATTTATTTGCATAATGTAAGAGATAATCCCCTTTATCCACTAATTTCATATTAATATCTGCTCCCTGTGTCATAATATGGTTGACTGCGTGTATCTTATTATTTGTCACAGCAGAAAACAATCCATTCCACTTTCTAAACTTTAAGTCATGACCTCCTGCTTCTTCAAATAGTTTCATCATTGTTATATTTCCATGTGAACAAGCCCATCCATAGGCTGTCATGCAATTCATATTTGTTATTAGCATATTTACATTACAAGTAAGTAAATATCTAACAAGTGGAATATTATTATGAAATGCTGCAGATATTAATGGGCTTACACCCGTTGACGATGTAAAATTTATATAAGCCCGATCTACTAATTTAGACTCTATTAATAATTTCATTTGTTTTACACTTCCATACTCTGTAGCGGCAATAAATACAGTCCCGTCCCTTGTCCAATCATTAGGTATATGGCCATGTTGTAGTAAATATCTAACAACACGGATATGACCGTTTGAAATAGCATATCGTAAGGCAGACGGAAATTCAAAGGGTGTATGACCATCTATATGAATACGATATTTAGATTGACATATATTTGATTTAGATAAAGCAATCACAGTATCTAAATGCCCTTCTTTACATGCTGCAATAAAAGGATACAGTGGGTTTTGAAAAAATTGTGCTACTTCGTCTGTTGTATCTAATGCACCTTTCGATAAAAGAAATTTTACCATCTCTGTATGACCAGCTTCAGCAGCTAAATAAAGGGGAGTTTCTCCATAAATATTGATAGAGTTAATATTTAATTCAATAGATAAAAGATACTCTACAATATCTATACGCCCCTGTTTCGCTGCTATATGAAGAGGCCTCGATACATTATATTCACTATGTATGTTCATTTGTTTTTTTGGAAAATGACTTACATATTGTTGAATAATACGTAAACAATCACTTGGAATATTGATAAATAATTCTTCTAAGGCATTTAGAGAAGATGCTTCATAATTTTCCCCCCAGTTAACACAATTTTGAATTGTTTGCAGGGGCTTTGCCTTACATATATGTGAAAAAATAGAAGGATCTTCAGATAATTCAATAGACATTGCCAATTGTTCTACATATGGCATTAGATTATAAACGTAAAGTACCTTTAGATATACTGCTTAGTAATCGCACTGTAAATAAATTAACGGTACTGTTACGTATCAAATGTAGTTGACTTGAATGCTAATGCAGTGCCGTTTAATATCACCTAAACATATATATTATATAATTTTATAGATGGAAATACGTGTTCAAACTCCATGGGGGTCTACTGTATTTACATGTATAGATGGAACATATACTACTTTTACAACAGAGAAGGCTAATATTGAATTAATTACAAATCCTATATTTGGCCGTATGTTATTCATTGATAAAGTTTTGAAAAGTTCCGAGTCAGATGAAAAGGTATATCATTCTGCCCTTGCTCGTTTCGTAAATATACATTACTTACCAACAACAGGTCTTCATTATTTAATTGCTGGGGGGGTAGAAGGTGCAATGGCGCGCGACCTTTTAAAATATTATCCTAGTAAAATTACAATGATTCACTGCGATAGAGAACTTATTGAATATATGAAAACAGAGAAATGGCATAAAGGTTCTTTCTCAGATTCACGTGTATCTATTATAGAGGAAGATATATTTGACTTCTTAGATAATGATACTATATATGATGGAATTGTTTTAGATGTATTAGACCCATCTATAGAACTTATAGTAAAAGCAAGAAACTCTTTACGAAAAGGTTCATCTCTTGTTGCAAATATTGGGGGTGATAAAAAAATGGCTGGGGTTTTCTGTAATAAACTAAGAGAATTTTCGCCAATTGTTGAACTTATGAAAGCAAGTGATATTCCGAGCTTTCAATCTGACCGGTATATATTGTGTTTAAGGAAATAACTCATATATTACATATGTTCGTCTACTGTTTAGCAACGGTAGAAGAACCTATATTAACATATGTAGGGGCAACTGTTGATTTAGAAAGACGATTATCGCAACATAATACATTATATGTAGGGGGGGCAAAAGCAACAAGTAAAAGACCAGGAGGATGGTATAGAGTTTGTTATGTTAGCGGATTTTCTACTTGGAGACAAGCTCTTTCATTTGAATGGCATTGGAAACATTTTGGAAAACGCCTTTCTGGTTCACCGCTTGAAAAGAGAAGGGTGGCTCTCGATACAACTCTTGTATGGGCTGAACAAAAAAATATGAAGGGGCTTATTGTTCAGTATGAATAGATTGAATATCTTTTATAAATTCGAGGGAAAGACCTTGTGTTCTAGTATGAGGAAGTAAATAGAGTTTAGTTACTTCTTGATTCATATATTTTCTTTTATATATTAAATCCTGTATAGTTATTGGATATATGTCATAATATGGGGATTGTATATGAAATGTTGAAATAACATGTAACATTTGATATAATTGATATATTGAAAAAACATATATACTATATGTTCCATTCTGAAGTATTTGCTCTTCTTGTATCGATAATAAAGAATCAACAATAGGAGCGGTATTTGTATATCCAAAGAGTTCTTCTACCATTTCTCGTAATGCTGTTCCTTTTATATTAATATCTGATGGATCCATTTTTCCTCCAATACCACTTATAAAACCAATTTTTGGCTGATATCCTCCTAAAACATGTGTTTCATCGTGAAATAATACACCTGCACCTAACATGATATGTATATTCTATGTGTCTACCGTTTAATATTTAATTTAATATAATCGCACTGCAATTATATTAGACCGTCGGGCATTTTAAATGGGCACTTTATTCATCAATATCAATTATATATGTGGGAATAGTTCTTTTGTTTTCTAAATATGTAGCAATAATACGATGAGCACCGTCCAGCAAAGTATATTCTCCTTTTTTAGACCAACGAACATTTAAAACAGGCACTTGACGACCGAAAAAATTGAACGGTGGTAAAATGGATTTATAGGCACCCAACAAAGAAGATTACCCAACATACAAGATGCCCTGTTCTTCGTGTAAGCAATCTGCACACAACAAGATGACTTGTCCCAATAAGAAGTCGTCAGCCACGCTAAAAATTGAAACCACACAGCCACATACACCCAAGTCAAGTATAGTTGATATGGAGCATATAATGACAAGTGAGCGATTAGCTCAGCAAAAAGAATTCATTCAGCGTAAACTGGAAACATGTAAGCAGTTTGACAAATACGGGCTTACTTTGGTCGATACAAATTCTGTAATTATCTCATCACTCATGGGTGAATTACGTAATATTGTTCTGAATTTCTTCAAGGGTGGCCTGTATTCCATAAAGAAGTGTGAGCACTGTGGAACGGAGCAGTCCAAGCAGTTTGAGAGGGCACATAATAAGGGGATGCCTCGTGAGAAGGTTGCACTTTCTGCTCTACATCGTATTCGCCCAGATGAGACTGTCTCAGTAAAGCAAGCAAGTTTCATTAAGGCGTTCATTGAAGAGCATACTAGACACCCCCTATGGATATTATGTAAGGAGTGTCATAAGAAGTATGACAAGATTACATAATTCAACAAAATCTCTTAGTCCACAATTCAAGGATATCATGAATAGAAGTATGCTGATGAACCTTTACAAAGTTCATATCTTTATTTAATATAAATTTATTCATAAGTGTCTGGTCAAAAACGTGTGCACTAATATCTTTTTTTCCTTCTAAATATGCTTTAGAAATACGGTGATATCCGTCTACAATTGTATGAGCCCTAGTTGCACTTGTCTTATTCCCTGTAATAATAATGGGGAAAGATAAATCGGCTTTCTTAATTCTTTCTGAATTTTCACTGTATTTCTTTGCATCCATTTTGTCAAGAACATTCTTAGGAGACCAGTCTCCCCATACAGGCTGTTCAAGCTGTGAAAGAAAGGCATTAACCGGAAATTTTTCTACGGGATGTCCCTTAGTATTAAGATATGCTAACATCATATCTACGCTGTAAATATTTTTACCATCTGTATATGTTTTTATAGGTGCCGGCATATCTACTAAGGGTTAAACAGAATATTATAAGTTTTTACAAATGAGAATTGGAATAACCGTGGATATGCGGCACTCTATGTTTAGTGCCGGTTTGAAATGTTCGTTGGTCTAAATGCTATCCATATTGGTTCTGTATGACCTTGTTGGCGTATTATATGTCTATGATGTAAAACTGACTTCAAATCTTTTTGCCCTCTCGGACGATCTTCTTTAGGATAAGGATCGTTTGAAAGACGGGCTGGATTAAAATTATTTAGTTCTCTACATTTTGATAGTGGGAACTGAAACATCTTGCTCTTAAAAATGTGATAATACGAAGATGTTTTCAATGATGAAAACAGTTTTATGCTTACGGATGTTTCTACAGAATCTTTCATATCTTGTATATGTTCCATTCTACTTAGTGCCCATTTAAAATGCCCGTTGGTCTAAATACGTAACGGCAGTCTTATGAATGTATCAAACATATTAGTACTGCCCCTTTGGGATTCATGGTATATACTTTTTTAGAATAGCATGCGCATCTGTTAATCCACGATATACCTCTGTGAGGCCTGTCTGAGTTGTATTGCTCGTTTTGTCGATAATACTTTCCACCTTTATATTTGATAGGCTTGATACAAGTTCAAATACCTGTAGTACAATATCTCTTTCTGATTTAGAACCGAGTCTTGTATGTGGGGATACCTCTGTTACAGAGGTAGTTGCAATTTGTTTTGGTAATGTAGCTTCTTTTTTTGTTACAACTGTAGGGGGTGTAGCCTGAGGAGCTGTCGACTGAGGAGCTGTCGACTGAGGAGCTGTCGGCTGAGCTGTCGGCTGAGGAGCTGTCGACTGAGGAGCTGTCGACTGAGGAGCTGTCGACTGAGGAGCTGTCGACTGAGCTGTCGACTGAGGAGCTGTTACACGTGTCACGGGTAATGGATTTACATTTGTTGTCACAGGAGCAACTGCTGGCTCATGCCTTTGATAGCAATTTGTTGCAAAGTTATCTTGAATTTTACGAATGGTTTTCCATACACTCGAATGAATTTGTCCCTCATCCACTCTAGATTTATTGATTTGAACATTATAAATATCATCCAATGTAAATTCATCCTGGTTCTCTGATACAGGACTAAAACTTACACAATACCTTGAATCATATGTATATTTATATTTACTAGTATCTCCTGACATTGCTTTAGTAGGTAGAAAGACAGCAATAACCTTTTCATTTCTCTCTAACTCTGTCCCCCCAACATGTTCATCAAATTCATGACGACCATTTTCTCCTACTCCTGGTATAGCTATTCCAATACGTGTAAAGTCAGCCCTTTGTAATTTTAACCAATCGTTTGAATATGCACATCGCAAGCGTGTCTTTCCTAACAGTCTATATTCTGTTGGCGGGTCACCTTTTATAAAATTTCCCTTTCCATCTTTGAAATATCCATATTTCCCAGAATTTGTTTTCAATAAGGACTGTGTAAAATATGCGCGAATATCTGTTTTATCTTCAACATTATAGTAAATATCAACAATTATTTCTTTCTTATCATCGCCTTCTATTAAATTCCAACAAAGGCGGTCAATAGGATATACTTTCAAATTCATTCCATTTACATCAATATCCATTGTTCCTGATAATAAATATTTATTATAAGTAGTGCCTAGATAATAAGATAAATTTTGTTTGATATTTGGAGACTTTGCCATCCGTATCAATGTATCAAGAACAGTTTTTTCAGTGGAAATATATGTTATTGTTCCCTTTCTATCCTTGTCAACAGCATATTTGTCCCATAAAGGGCGTGATTCCTCTTCTATTCCATGTGCATGAAGTGTTATCCTACCTGTGCGACATATATCTGGAAAATTGATGTCTAATTGAGATAAAGCTTTATCCGTTGCAGAACGTGATATTGTACGCGCACATCCTTTTAAACCTGTGTAATGAACAAGAGCATGTTTTCTACCTATACCAAATCGCCCATGTTTCTTTGATACACTTGAGCGAGCATGAAAACAATGAGCAGAGGATAACTTTTCACGATTCATACCATCTCCACTATCAGACAAGACAAAGGCCGAACCATCGAATATAATACGAATAGAAGAAGCATTTGCTCCCTGTGAATCATCTATAAGCTCAGATAAACAATGAAGAGTGCTGAAACCCTCATTTAACATATTTTTCAAGAATCCAGGGATATCAATACCAATATCATTTACTGCAGGGGCAGGAGCAGGGGCAGGAGCAGGGGTAGGAGCAGGAGCTTTGCCTATTAACTTCGGTGTGCTTTTCATTGTGAGTATTACATCATGTATATATCCTTCAAAAAATCATTTTTTTACGTAAAAATTGACATATGTAAGCAATTCCTTACATGTAGGGATGGAAGAGTGTTACGGGAATGGTTCATGTTTATGTAATGAGACTCCAGTTACATGTATAAAAGCATGTAAACCCATTGCGTGTGCAAATTATAGTATATGTGCTTCTTTGAATCCACAGTGGATTCTTGATTGTAACGGAGGACTTTGTTCTTCATGTACATTTACAATTGGAAAAGTAACATATCTCGATACAATAGATTCTTGTCCCATCTGTTTGGATTCCAAAAAGATGATACAAATTCATTGTCAAGGAAAACATACAGTCTGTATCGATTGTTGGAGAAGATGGGCAACAAATATACATGTAAGATGTATGATTTGTCGTGGAAGTATGTCATGCTTTAGATAAATGACCACGTAGCGGGAACTATCAAAGTTAATTAGACTACCCCTTTGGGGCAGTACTAAGGATTTTTGATACATTCACAGGATTGCCGTTAATTATTTAATCTAAGTACAGTGAACTTAAATGATAAGCAGTAATAAACACTGGTGTTTTAAATAGTAAAAGAATTACGATACCCAATTAATATATATTGAAAGAGTAGTATGTCCGAACCTATAGGGAAGACGGTTACAACTGCCAACCAACGTAAAGGTATTCATAGGGGGGGAGGCGGCGAGATGAATTCTGAAGAGAGGTTTACCGCGCTATTATCTAACTTAGGTTTTGAGTACGTCCCCCCAGCGCTGCCTGAGGATGATGTTCCCATACAGCACACTCTTACAACTACCAACAAAAGTATAGACATTCCCGAGAATACTACAGAACTTATAATAGAAAGAAATACTGTAGATACATTAAAAAATATAACTATACCTGAAAGTGTAACAAAAATTATTATTAACCCTGATAATAAAGATACTACATTATCAGATTTAGGTGTACTGCCATACGGTTTAAAGGAGCTAAAGTTATTCAATTGTACACAGATAACAACCTTACCTAGTCTTGAATCATTAACATCATTAACATCGTTAACTTGTATAGGATGTCCAATTATAATACTACCCGATTTACCTCCTAACATAGAAATATTAGACGTTAGGAAGAATAAGTTAGAAACGTTACCTACACTGCCTACAAGTCTGAAGACATTAATTTGTACTTATAATTCTCTTAGAAACTTACCTAAGCTCCCTACAAGTCTGGAGGAATTATTTTGTGATTATAATAGGCTTTCCGAGTTACCCGAATTACATGAAGGGCTTAAAATAGTGATTGCATCAAATACAGATGTAACTATAATTCCCATGTTACCTGATTCAATGACGTCAGTAGGATTTGACCAGACCAACTTATTAGAATGTTTTAAACTTGCATATGATACATACATAGAGAGTGGCTATCAAGGTATGACAGTTCTGAGAACACAAGTTAATAAGTGTCATGAAGAACTAGAGAAGGTGAAAAATAAAACTCCAGCAATGGGTGGAAGTAGGAGAACCCGTAAAAAGACACATGCTAGGAGAAGCCGTAAAAAAACACGGAGTGTTATTAGACCAACGAACATTTCAAACCGGCACTTAGCGACC
>Ga0114959_10004193_pt1 | contig 11115 bp, 5 predicted proteins | sample C_130625_EF_Meta_FD_87317 | JGI IMG/M metagenome (GOLD analysis project Ga0114959, IMG submission 87317) | Freshwater microbial communities from Lake Croche, Canada to study carbon cycling - C_130625_EF_MetaG | ecosystem: Environmental > Aquatic > Freshwater > Lake | place: Lake Croche, Canada...
CAGACAAATAATTTGATCTTAGCGAGCACTGCATCTCAGTTATTTAAAATAACGTCCGTGCAACTTAAAAATAAATACGACCAAACGGCCCAATTTCCCTCCCAAACCCAATCTCCATTGAATATTTATCCAAGAGCTCAGCCCACAATAAATAACATTTCTGCAAATGCAACAAATGATTTTCAAATAGATGTTTCTGGAACAAATTTATTAGACGTCTCTGCTGTTATTTTAAACTGGGATACATCCGGAGTTGTTGGAGTTATAAATAGAAGCACAAATTCTTTATTAACAACCACTGCGCCTAATTTATTTCAAATTACTTCCATTAAAATTACTAACTCAAGTAACATTAGTTCTCAATATCCAACAACACCAAATGTCATAACCCCTTTTTTTCCGAGAGCTCAACCAACAATCACTTATGTTTATGCTGATGCAAGTTATAACGCAATTTCAATTGAAGGAACAAATTTCCTTGGAGTTTCACAAATTACAGTATCTGATAAGAATACAATTGTAAATGTAAGTTCTAGTAATATTTTTTATAAAAGCAACACTTTATTAAGAGTTTTAATAAATTCACCGATATTAATTAGTATTGTTACTGTTATAAACACAAATTCGCAACAATTCGCAGCATCTTCATTTACACCATTTTACCAAAACAGCGCACCAATAATAAGCAGCGTTAATGCAAATAGCGCAAATGATTTTCAAATTGACATTTCAGGTTTAAATTTATCAGACACAACATCTATAGTTTTTAATTATAACACGACCCCTATAACAGGTACTATTCTTTCTGGGAAAACAACAACATCTATAACTGTATCCACATCATATTTATTTCAAATAGCGACAATAAAAATAACAAACTCTGCAGGAGTTATAGGGAACTATACTATTCCAAGTGGATTAACACCATTTTTTCCAAGGGGGCAACCAACAATTGATATTAGTGGAGTTTTTCCTGATTTTTCATATAACCTAGCTATTGATATTTCTGGAACTAATTTATTAACAATATCGCAAGTTAAAATTAATAATAATGACATATCTACATATCAAGGTGCGTCAACGGCAGTAATAAATAATAATATGTTACGAGTGATATTTAATAGTTCGTTTAGAATAAATCAATTGTCAATTGCAAACTCTTACGCACAAACAGCAAATTATACTTTTCCTTCCCCGGGGTTTTTATACCCGAGCAGTTTACCTACAATTAGTTCACCTAGTTCTACTATAGATTTACAGATTAGCATTTCGGGTACAAATTTATTAAACACAACATCGGTTATTTTTAATTACGATACAAACAGTCCTGTGAATGGAGAGATAATTACCCAAACATCAACCTCACTATTAATAAATGTAACAACTTTATTTAAAATAACATCAATAAAAGTAACAGATACTAACGAAAAAGTAGGAAATTTGCAATCGTTGTCTTTTTTTCCAAAGGCCATGCCAATTATTAGTAATGTTATTGTTGATCCAAGCAATAATTTGCAAGTTATTATTTCAGGCAATAATTTATTAAATGTTTCAACTGTAAAATTTAATAACTTCTCCCCCATCACATGGAATGTGGGAACTATAATAACACAAACGAATACAGCACTCTCTGTATCTGTTGCAAGTTTATTTAAAATACTTAAGGTTTCTATATCTAATTCTTATTTACAAACAACAGATTATACTATTTCCGGTGGGTTATATCCAAGAGCTACACCAACAATTACTAGTTCACTAAGCACAAAGAATGCATTCGGGGCGGATCTTCCAGATCTACAAGTCAACATTTCAGGCACAAATTTAATTGACATAAGTTCAGTTGTTTTTAATTATGATACAACTAGTTCTGTGAATGGAACCACAATTACCCAAGATTCAAACTCAGTAATAGCATCAGTGCCGAGTTTAATTAGAATAACATCTATACAAGTAACTAATTCTAACGAAATAACGGGACAAGCGACATTAACATCGCCCATTTTTCCAAGAGCCCAGCCTTATATTAGCAGAGTTACTGCAGATCCCAACAATGATTTGCAACTAATTATTTCTGGTTCAAACCTTTTGTCTGTTACGAATGTAACATGCCCCGATAGTAATCAAACTATATTATCGTCGGAACCGAATACATCTATACTCACGCAAACAAATACAACACTTTATGTATCAGTTAGATCTTTATTTAAAATAAATCAAATTTCTATATCTAATTCTTATTCCCAAGTAACAACATATACAATTTCTGGTGGTTTATATCCAAGAGCGCAACCCAAAATTGCCATTTTGGGAGTTTTTGCAAATTCCAGTTTAGATTTTAGAATTGATATCTCAGGTACAAATTTATTAAACACAACGTCGGTTATTTTTAATTACGATGATCCAACACCAATTACAATTAATTCATCCATAAATATGCCAACATTAACAAACACCTTTTTAACAATAGACATCTCACAATATCCACTGTTTCAAATAAATAAAGTAAAAATTTTAAACTCTTATTCACAATCAGATACTTATACTGGGTTAACTTTATTTCCAAGATCCACGCCGTCCATTGATTCAAATGGCGTTTCAGCAGATTCAACAACAAATTTACAATTAAATATTGCGGGAAATAATTTATTGGATGCCTCATCCGTTATTTTCAATTATAATCCTACATCTGTAACTGATACCATTTTAACAGGTACCATTTTAACAGGACGAACAAATAATTTATTAAAAGTAATTGTTCCTGACACTGTATTCCCAGCAACAATCTTAAAAATTACGAATATATACGGACAAACAGTAACATTGTCAAATTTATCAGTTTACCCAAGGATTGATCCAATAATTAGCTCTGTTTATGTTGATTCTGCTCTGGATTACCAAATTGATATATCGGGAAACTATTTACTGGATGTGTCCTCGGTTCTTTTCAACTATAATGCCACCGGAGTCACCGGCACAATAAAAAGTAAAACAAATAATTCGCTTTTTGTTACCATTGCAACAACTCAGCAGTTATTTAAAATAACATCCGTCAAAATTACAAATATATATAATCAACAGGCAACACAAGACAATTTGGTCCTTTATCCAAGGGCGACAATGACAATCAGTAGCGTTGTTGCAAGTTCTTCTAACAATTTCCAATTTGATATTTCTGGCACAAACCTATTAGACGCTTCCTCCGTTATTTTCAACTACAATAGTTCTAATCCCTTAAATAGCACCATTTTGACAGGTCAAACAAATAATTTAGTGTCAGTTACTGTTCCTGACACAGTGTTCCCGGCGACAAGCGTACAAATTACTAATGTAAACGGACAAACAACAAGTTTGGCGGGCTTAACAGTTTACCCAAGAATTACTCCTCTAATTAGCTCTGTATACGCAGATTCTTCTACTTATTATCAAATTAATGTTTCAGGAAATTATTTATCAGATATCTCCGCGGTTACATTTAATTCTAATCCAATAACTGGAACAGTTATAACAAATTCAACAACCAAAAATTCATTGGCGATTAGTATTCCCCAACAATTAATCCAGTTAACATCTATAAAAATTACAAATATATACGGACAGATTGCGGATAAAACCTTATCCTTTTATCCAAATAGTCCAAAGACATTTACAAGCATTTATGCTGATACTAGTAATAACTTTCAAATTGATATTTCTGGAACAAATTTTTTAGATGTTTCCTCGGTTATTTTCAATTCCACAATACCAAGCACCAGTTTTATCGTGCAATCTAATATTTTTTTGACAGCTGTTGTTCCTGCAACTGTATATCCAGCGACAAGTGTGCGATTAATAAATGCAAATGGGGTAAATTATGACGCACCGTTCTCATTTACTGTTTATCCAAGAGTTGTTCCAGTAATTAGCAATATTAATGCAGACTCTTCTAGAGATTTTTTAATTGTTATAAATGGATTTTTTTTATCAAATATTAACTCAGTTATCTTTAATAATGGTACTACAAATTCTGTAACTGGCACAATATTGCCGGGCCAAACAAACAACGTCTTGCAAATTAGTATCCCAAATTCATTAATTAGAATAACGTCTGTATTAATTAGAAATGATAACAATCAAACAGCGTCGCTTTCTTCAAATCTAACCCCTTTTTATCCGAGAGCGCAACCAACAATAATTAACGCGGCGTTTGCAGCTAATCAAAGTAGTCCAAGTTCAACTTATTTAATAAATATAAGCGGAATAAACTTTATAAATACTTCAGCTGTTCTTTTTAACGGAAGCATTGCTCCAGCATCATTTACAGTAAATAGTTCAGAGTCAATAACAGTTACAATTAATTCGCTGTTTTTTATTAATTCAATTACAGTAAAAAATGGGTACGATCAAACAGCAACAACAACAAATACATCTAGTTTAATATATCCAGTTGGAACAGCGACGATGCCAGCAAGTCCAATGACATCAAGTCAACCAAATTCGTTAACAATTACAGGAACAAACTTTTTGAATACCAAACAAATCTTTTTTAATGATCCTATACCAGCAGATTCATTTATAATAAATAGTAATACTTCAATAACTGTTTTTTTAAGCGGACTTTTTGAAATTTATGATGTTGCTATTGTTGATGTATATGGTGTTACTAATATATATCCAATTTCACCAACATTTTTTCCAAATATACCGCCAACGGTTTCTAGCATAACTGTTTCCAGTAATAATGTAGCAACAATAAATGGAAATAACTTGTCAAATATTGTTAGTGTCAAAATAAATGGAACCAATTCACTTACATCATTTACAATAACGGACAATAACACAATAACTTTAAATATTCCACACAACGTTTTGATTTCTTTAATAACAGTTACAGATGGTTATATTCAATCTGTTTCCATAACGCCGGCTGCGCCATTTTATCCAGTGGGGGATCCAATAATTTCCGATTTCTATTACATTAATGAAATAAATGCTAATATTATTGGGACCAACCTATTAAATATTAAAAATATATATTATAATGATTCGTTCGCACCATTGTCATTCACAATAAATAGCGAAACAAAAATAACAACAACAATAACAACAACGGGAAATATACCTGTTGTAATTAAGTCTGTTACTGTAATAGATTGTTTTGGAAAACTTTATAAGTTTACAACCGTTGCGGATAATTCTTTAGATAATAAAACATTTACAACTCTTGGAACAAAAAATAATAATTTATCATATACATCGGTAAGTATGATTCCAGGAAATAGACTGGGGAATAACATTTCTATTAATAGTAAGGTTGTCAAAAATAGTAATCCAGATGTTATACCAGCTTCAACTCAAGTAGATCAGGCTGTAAATGCAATAAAATACGGCCGCGGAGGAAAAACTATATTTGGAAATATAGGAACCAATACAAATGGCGACACACGTCTAGGCCAAATACAAGGACAAACTCTTTCACCATTTTTAAGTAGAAATAAATTTTAATAGTAAATAGGATTTTGCGCGTATAATATTTAGAAGTTTATAAACATAAACATTTGATTTAGCAATTCATTCAAAAACAAAAAGGCTTTTGAATGAGTTTTTATTTTTTTCTTTAACTATTTTATAATGACTCGCTATACAAAAAACGCACACGGACACTATCTTATTCACGGACACAAGTATGAGATTTTGGAGGGTTCAAGAGCCCAAGTTTTACACGGAACTGCATACAAGACCAGCGGCGGTCTTAAAAAGGGTGACATTATGATGAATAAAAATGGACGCATTGTTTCTAGAAAGAAGCACGCGACCGCCAAGAAGGAGAAACGTTTAGTAAGAGCCGGGTATGGCACAAAGAAGGGCAAATTCGGCTACGTTAAGATTGGAAAGTCTAAGAAAATGAGAGGAGGAAAGGGTCTTGCGTTAAACCCTGAAAAGTTAGCTTAAAATCCAAGAGAACGAAACAAGGTTATCAAATTCAATATAATCGGCTAACTCTATGCATAAATATTTTTCAAAATAACGTTTACTTATGGTAAACTTTGTTTGTTTATTTTTAATATAATATGCATAAATCTCGTCAAATGGTATTAAAAAGACATTAGAATTATTTAATAGCGCATTTTCTTTATAATGGTTTTTAATAGAATCAAGGGCATTTTTGATATCAGAAATTTTGTTCCAGAGCTTACATTCAACGTTTAAAATATATTTATTCTCAATAACCTCAACATTGGGAAAATAATGTTTCAACATCTTTAATACATCATCTTCATTTGTACTTCTAGCAAAAAAATTTGCATCTTGTTTGTCGTATATCCATTTTTTAAATAACCCACATAACTCATCAAGTTCAATTTCATTTTCAAAATCCGAAGAGTTAGTTAAAACAATAGCATCCTCCCAAAATTGAATAAAATGACTTACGAATGGTAAATGTTTGCTCGTTATGTTATAAAAAGAATCAGTTGTTTCATCATACAGAAATCTCTCTTTTAATAACTTCTTTAGAGTACTTGAATAAATCATATTTGGAAGCGAATGTTTGGATGTAAATAATTTCCAAATAAAATGCATATTTTTCCATGAGATTGAGTATTTTTTAGAACTCTCTGTTGAATCAACTGTTATTACTTCAATAGAATGATTTATGAATTTATTTAATATTTCAAATTGCGAATTATTTTTGAAATATAATGAATATTCCATCAATTCGTCCGTAGATAAAAGAAAGTTATCAGAATTACCATATCTATCTGAATAATGCGCGGCGACGCATAAAAAATCTAAACCATTTTTATTAAACATTGTTCTAAGATTTTCACCGCTTATCCCATCTTGGATATTTATTAATCTACAATTCTGATAATCGTGATTTTCATTATACTTTGTTAAAAAGTTATATGAAATATTAGCATATCCAGATACTATATAACATATATGATCTAATTCATTTAATATTGCTTTGTTTTTTGTTTTCGTCAAAAATATAAGGTCTTGCTGTTTTTTAAATATATTATCACCAATGATGGTTAGAAAGTATTTCACTTGATTTTTACTAGAAAATAAAGAAGGGCATAATAAATTAATTATTTTTTGTATGGTCTCGGTTTCTGGTATGGACTTAAATATATTTCTCTCTTTGATTTGTTTAATGATATTGTTTTTTGTTTTATGTTTCCAGTCCATTAATGTTCTATCCTTTGATATAGTTGAGAGAAGTTGATGCTGAATATCATCTTCTGATACCATTTTATAAGTTTTTCCGTCATAATGATAGTATGTTGAGTTGTTTGGCAGGTAGTAATATTGGTTTTTGTTTAAGAATATTTGGATAAACGTTTGTTGTTCGTTTGTTAAAAATGCATTTCGTTGTAATCGTTTTTCGTAATTCTTAGATTCGTTTTCAAGAGTAGTCGGAAGAATATTTGTTAAGTGAAAACAAAGCCGTTGTTGCATATAAGAGTTGTTTTCATATTTAGAAAATAATGTTTTTACAATATCAAGATACTTAGAAGGATCATTATCTTCTACAACATTATTGTCATTTATTTCTGGTTGATTCATATACTATCATAATTAGAAGAGGTGTTTATATTATAACTATTTTAAATAATTTATAAAAATGCAAGACTACAATACCTTTCTATTTATTTCTTTTTCTAGTTATTTATAATTTTATACATATCTATTAGGGAACCATGACGCAAAAAAATAAAACTAAAAAAGTTTTAATAAGATACTTACCAAAAAGATTAACAAGGAGAGATCGTAAATTACAAAGCAAAATGCTATTAAAATCACAGCGTCTATATAAAAAGGGTAAATATTACACTAGAAAACCTGTAAAATCTTTTACATCAAAACCGTCAAACCATGTAATTGTAGCTAAAAAAATGTATAATGTTGATAATATTGGAGCCACCAACGAATTAGCAAAAAAAACGGGGTGTTCTAAGGCGGCTTTAGAAAAAATAATAAATAAAGGCGAAGGAGCATATTTTTCATCAGGTTCGCGCCCAAACCAAACAGGACAATCTTGGGGCGTAGCACGTTTAGCAAGTGCGATTACTTCTGGAAAAGCGGCGGCGGTTGATTATGATATATTAAAGAACGGATGTAATTCTAGAAGCAAAGCATTAAAAATGGCAAATAAAGCAAAAAAAAATTATAATAAAACAAAAAAACACATGCCAAAAGTAAAAATAATGAGTTAAAGGATCAAATTTTGCTATATATTTATTTACAAGCATAAATATATAATGGATTCAATAGAAGAGTATGAAAAGGAATATAATAATTTAAAATACTTTAATGAATATAAAGAGTATATTGATTTAATAGAAAATAGTAAGAAATATTTAGAAAAGGAGGTGTTTGGACCGCTTAAAATTATGTTAGTAAATGCTTCTAAAAATCAAGGACAATTTAAGAATAAGATTTTAATGGTTTTAAAAAAAAAGATAGAAGTAATATCTAAAGAAATAGAAAATATAAAAAGGACTGTTGGAGCGATTTATAAGATAGATGAAAACGAAGAATATGGAGGAAGAAAAAAAACAATTAGGTCTAAGACTTTGCGGTTTAAAATGAGAAAATCTTGTAAGAAAAAGACCAGACGGGTTAAAAAACATTAAAATTTAGTGCGTTTAATTTTAATATTTTACTACATAAGTATTTAAAGATTATAATTAAATTTCATTTATAATGTCAAATTTCTCAGCAAAAGGCCAATCAACAGATAATAATGTATTGACAATAAAAACAGTTCAAATTGCTCCTTTTAGAACATTAATGACCGCGTTAAAAGACATTCTTTTAGAGACAAATATTACCTTTCAACCTGATGGAATTAGAATTATTAATATGGATAAATCTCATACGATTTTAGCGCATTTACATTTAGCGGCTCAAAATTTTGAATTTTATGAATGCAAAAAAGAGAAAATAATAATTGGTGTGAATATGTTTCACTTATTCAAGTTAATAAACTCAATTGATAATGATGATACCCTCACTATCTATATTGAGAATAATGATTATGTTGATGGTATTGTTTCTCATTTAGCGTTAAAATTTGAGAATGGTGAAATTAAACAATGTAAAACTCAGAAGCTGCGTTTAATAGAGCCCGAGCCGGAAGAATTAGAATATCCAGATGTAAAGTTTTCTTCAGTTATAAATTTGCCTTCAGCAGATTTTCAAAAGATTATTCGCGATTTATCAGGAGTTTCTGATAAATTGGAAATTAAATCTGTTGGAAGTGAGTTAATATTTAAATGTTCGGGGCAATTTGCTTCGGCTGAAATACATCGCGAAGAATCGGATGGAAGTATGGGTTTTATTTTAAAACAAGATTCGTCCAAAATTATCCAAGGCGAATTTTCACTCAAGAATTTAGGGTATTTTATTAAATGCACGAATTTATGTTCGCAAATAGAAGTTTATTTAGAGAATGATTTGCCTTTAGTGGTAAAATATAATGTCGCTTCATTAGGAGAGATCAAACTTTGTTTAGCTCCTTTACCTAGTTCTTAAAAATATTAATTATTAGTTTGACACGCATAATATATTTGTATAAATATATTATGGCAACTAACGGACCGACTGGTCTAGGAATGAATATAACAAATTATGGTGAATTTTATAATTATATTAATAATTCAGTACCAACAAATCCAAGCCCGCTATTATGGAGCAATACAAAAATAGCTTCGGGTATTAATGCAACCGGCACAAGAATAAATATTACAACCCTTGGAGTATATTACATAGAAAATAAGGTTCTTGCCAATAATATTTTGACAGATCAAAGCCTACCAAACCCTTATATAAAAACCAATTTTTATAAAAATGGAGTTTTAATAAACAACTCATCAACAGTGCAATTTTCAACGCAAAATAACTATTATACAAGTTTTACAGAGTCTTCTATTGATGCTGTGACTAATGTTATTGCGCGAAAAGGGCTAAATGGCTCAACTAGCATTGTTACTCTAACGAAACCAGTATTATCTGATGCAAGTTTGCAAGTTTTGCCAAAAACGCAACCAGCAAATGTTGGAGAAATGTTTTTATCTAGCGCTCAAGTATTTTTACAACAAGGAGACTATATTGAAGTTATGGTATCTACAAATGTTGCGGGAGGCATGTCGTTTGTAAATTTTGGAAATGACGTTCCCTCTTCAAGTGTAAAAATTTTTCAACTTCAGACAAGCTATACTGGTCCTACAGGCGCTACTGGAGCTACTGGAGCTACTGGAGCTACTGGTGCAACTGGAGCCACTGGCGCTACAGGAGCTACAGGCGCTACAGGACCCACAGGTAGAACTGGTCCAACGGGCGCTACAGGTGCTACAGGCGCCACGGGTGCTACTGGCGCCACAGGTGCTACTGGCGCGACGGGTGCTACTGGCGCCACAGGTGCTACTGGCGCTACAGGTGCTACTGGTGCTACTGGTGCAACGGGTGCTACTGGCGCTACGGGACCCACGGGTGCTACAGGTGCAACAGGAGCAACGGGTCCAACTGGCGCTACAGGAGCTACGGGTGCTACTGGCGCAACGGGTAGAACTGGTCCAACGGGCGCTACAGGTTCTACTGGCGCTACAGGTGCTACAGGAGCGACAGGTGCTACGGGAGCCACGGGTCCGACTGGAGCTACAGGCGCAACAGGTCCAACGGGCGCTACAGGTTCTACAGGTACTACTGGAGCCACGGGTCCGACTGGAGCTACAGGCGCAACCGGCGCTACAGGTCCAACTGGTGCTACTGGTGCTACTGGTGCTACGGGTGCAACGGGAGCTACAGGCGCAACTGGTGCTACAGGTGCTACAGGTGCCACAGGTCCAACTGGCGCTACAGGTGCTACAGGCGCTACGGGTGCCAGTGGAGCCACAGGTCCAACTGGCTCTACGGGAGCCACGGGTCCGACTGGAGCTACAGGCGCTACGGGTGCTACTGGAGCCACTGGTCCAACTGGCTCCACGGGAGCCACGGGTCCGACTGGAGCTACCGGCGCAACAGGTACTACTGGAGCCACTGGTCCAACTGGCTCCACGGGAGCCACGGGTCCGACTGGAGCTACCGGCGCAACAGGTCCAACGGGCGCTACAGGTCCAACTGGCTCTACGG
>Ga0114959_10004194_pt1 | contig 11115 bp, 12 predicted proteins | sample C_130625_EF_Meta_FD_87317 | JGI IMG/M metagenome (GOLD analysis project Ga0114959, IMG submission 87317) | Freshwater microbial communities from Lake Croche, Canada to study carbon cycling - C_130625_EF_MetaG | ecosystem: Environmental > Aquatic > Freshwater > Lake | place: Lake Croche, Canada...
CCTGCGACAGAAGCAATGATTCAAGATAATAAAAATCAAACTGTATTTTTGGGTGGTGCAGCAGCTTATGGAAATGCTGGAAGTTTAGTGTCAGCCTCTAAAAGTCCTGTAAAGAGTTTGAATCTTACGATAAATATAGATAAAAATGGGGCATTCCAAAGTGTTATGTATGGAAACAAAACTTATAGTATTGATGATTTTAACAAAAAGTTTTCATCGGGTTCGGCAGGACCATATCCAAGAGGTAATAAATAAAAATGAAAACGTCCCTAATTGTACTCGCAAACTTTCTGTTCATAGTTTTATTAATATTTGCCTTGCTTTTCCTAAATACTTATTTTAACAGCCTATTAATAAAAGATGATTTGAAAGGAATTTGGCTTTATATTTTACGTTTCTTAATTGTCAATTTAGAGAATATATTGATATTAACTGTATTTTATAAAACTATTAAAACATATATTGGAAATACACAATTAAGCAGAGGGATTTTCGTGTTCGATATTTTTACAATATTCCTACTGTCAGGACTATTTTTCTTTAAAATCTATCAACAAGATATTTAGAAAAGCCCTTTCCTAAAATCAAAATGACGGGCGACAAAACGGCAGCCGATAACATAGTATTGGCAAGAGTGGGGGCTGACGGAAGTAATTGAACTTTGGTAATTTATTTGGCATTAGTTTCGGCGGACGGAAACTGCCAAACATTTGTAAGTAATTGAATATCAGTAATTTAAACGGGCGACAGTTACGGGCGACACGTTTTCAAAGCCCCCACCCTCGCCAATACTTTTTCGTTGCCTGCAATATTATATGGACACATCATTACAATATTTAGATTTTATTATCAGCCATACTGGTAAGACAAGCCATCACCTCGACAAAAAGAGATTGAATAGCACTCAATTTTTTTGCATTGGACTATTGGAAAGACTTGCAAGTTCATCGCTTGCATTAAGAACGCTGCTTTATCAAATTAATGCAAATCCATCTTTGGAATTTGCCTCCCGTTGTTGTCTGTGTCTTCACAGACAAATCAATGTCCTGATTTCGGTTGTCTGTGAAGACACAGACAACAACACGGAGATACAGACAACAACACGGAGAACTTTAATTAAGCAATAAACGGATTTTTATCGAAACGAACAAAACCTAAATTTACTCAAATTTAAAATACAAAAAATATGAAAAAATTTAAAATTGTTCCATTATCAAAAGAATTCGCAACTAAAATTCGTGAAACGAATATTGACAATTTTGGCAATCAAGTTTATGAACAATTGGCATCAGGAAAGGGTCCGTGCCGAGTTTCGTTAAAACCATTTAAAGTTGGCGAAGATATTCGATTGGTTTTTGCTCACAGTCCATTTTCAGAAAATAATGCCTTTAATCAATCGGGACCAATATTTATTCACAAACAAGAAGTGCAACCTTATTCAGATATTTATAATTTTCCACCAGAAATAAAAGCCGATAAAGAAAATTTCCCTTTGTCTTTAATTGGATATAGCAAGGAACAAAAAATGGTTTTTACTAAATTGGTGGGCGATAATGATATCGATTTATTAATTCCTGAAATCTTTGAAAAAGAAAGCAATGTTGAATATCTTCACGCAAGAAATTCCGAAGCCTGTTGTTTTATTTGTAAAATAGAAAGAGTATAATTATGCACGTTCCAAAAATATTTAAAATTGCTTCCCGTTGTTGTCTGTGTCTTCACAGACAAATCAATTTCCTAAATTAGGTTGTCTGTGAAGACATAGACAACAACACGGAGCATTTTCAAACTCCCATTATTATCTATATCTTCACAGACAAAACAATGCCCTGATTTCGGTTGTCTGTGAAGAAACATACAACAACTTGGAGTTCGTTGCTTACTAACCGCTGACGAGGTAAAAAACCATCGTCATGGTTTGGACTAACAACCCTGACGACGGTTTTGACCTAATCAGCGGTTAATTAAGTTTCAGCAAATAATGCTGAAATACTTTCACTTTTCCGAGAAGAATTCACCGAATCGTCACATTTGGAGAATTCTTTTTTAGTTTTGTACCTACATAAATTACTCAATCACTAAATAATCATATGGATTATCATTTACTTCTTATGTGCTGTGCGGCTCTTTTGGCGGGTTTTGTCGATTCTATCGTGGGTGGCGGAGGCTTGGTGCAAGTGCCTGCTTTGTTCATTTTATTTCCTCATTTTGAAATTCCCCGCATCATTGGCACCAACCGTTTTTCGTCTTTTATGGGAACGGCCGTAGCGGGTTATCAATACTCAAAAAAGGTAGAAATCCCTTGGCGCACCGTTATTTATGCGGGGATCGGGGCGGGTATCATGGCATTTTTAGGCGCAAAAATTTCGGATATTGTGGATGAAAAAATCTTAAAACCGGTCATTCTGGTTTTGATGACCGCCATTGCGATTTACACCTTTAAAAAGAAAGATTTAGGACAAGATGAAATGCTAAAATTTGAACTAGCTAAAGTACCACTTTACGGTTTGATAATTGGTTCATCGGCTGGTTTTTATAATGGTTTTGTCGGACCAGGAACGGGAAGTTTATTGGTTTTTGGCTTCGTGAGCTTGATTGGTTACGGTTTTTTGAAGGCTTCTGCCATCTCTAAAATCGTAAATGTCATTGCCGATGTTTGTTCTTTGGGTTATTTTATTGTGGAAGGTTACGTGCAGTACGAAATCGCAATTCCGATGATGATTTGTAATATGATTGGTTCATTTTTTGGCAGTAAAATGGCCATTTTGAAGGGAAACGAATTTGTCAGAAACTTCTTTTTAGTCGTAATTTTTGCTTTGATTTTACGATTTGGATGGGATGTGTTTAGGAGTTTATGAGTGAAGCGCTAAAGGTTTATGAGTGAAAGATAGATGAGATTATGAGGAAGTTTAAGGGAAGCAAATTTCTACTTAAATACTCCCTTCTTTATCCATTTTCTCATAAACCTTTAACTCATAAACCTTTAACTCATAAACTCATTTATCCCAAAGCCACTTTCCAATCTTCAATCAAATCCTCAATATCTTCTATGCCGACCGAAATTCTCAATAAATTTTCGGGCGTTGGACTGTCCGCACTTTCAACTGATTTACGGTGTTCAATCAAACTTTCCACACCACCCAAACTCGTGGCTGTTGTGAAGAGTTTTAGTCTGCCCGTCAAAGCCATGGCATTTTTAGCATCGCCATTTATTTGTACTGACAACATACCCCCAAAACCACCTTTCATTTGTTTTTTAGCAATTTCGTGTTGTGGATGCGAGGGTAATCCGGGATAATGAACCGCCTCAATTTGTGGGTGAGTGTGTAGATATTCCGCCAATTTTAGGGCATTTTCCGTTTGGGCTTTTACCCGCAAAGGCAAGGTTTTTATGCCTCTCGAAAGCAACCAACAATCAAAAGGCGAAGGAACGGCTCCTGTCAATTTTTGAATCGTGGCTATTTTTGTGGACAATTCTCCCGCTGCTTTAAAAATCAATGCGCCACTCAAAATATCGCTGTGTCCGCCAAAATATTTGGTTGTTGAGTGCATTATTACGTCAACCCCCAAGTCAAAACAGCGCTGCATAATGGGCGTTGCCCACGTATTATCCACCGCAACCAATGCCCCAATTGAATGAGCCAAATCGGCAACGGCTTGAATATCCGTAATTTTCAACTGTGGATTTGAAGGGGTTTCTACCCAAAATAATTTCGTATTGGGCTGAATTGCCTTTTTGATTTCCTCCAAATCCGTCATGTCAACTTTTGTTAAAGTCAAGCCCCATTGCCCAAAAACTTCTTCAATCAACACACTAGAAGCATAATAATGGTCGTCGGGCATAATAATATGGTCGCCTGATTGAAGGGACTGGAATAATGCCGTGGTGGCTGCCATTCCCGAAGAAAAAGCCAAAGCAAGCGCACCATTTTCAATCGCCGCCAAACTTTTTTCTAAGGCTTTTCTATTGGGATTGCTCGCCCGAGAATACACGTGTTCGTGATTGTACGAGCCGTCAGCTTCACGTTCAAAAGTGGTTGAAAGATAAATGGGGGCAACGACCGCACCAGCATTGGCATCGTGCGAAAGCGTTGATTGTATGGCAAGTGTTGCTATTTTCATGGCGTAAAATTAAGCAAAAGAAATTATCCAATTGAAAGCACCTCAATCAAAATATTAAACAATCTTTTCATCAGCGGATTCAGAAAAATGAAAATTTTTAATTTCGGAAATATAAAATAAAAATACAGTTAAATCATTACAGATTCATACATAGATTTCTTTGCAATCATGTATATTTACAAAAATTAATTTGTGCTGAAAACTAGCAAGGAGTGATCGGCATTGTGATAAATATAAATACTATTTCTAAGGTAATAACTTGCATTTCAAGCCAATAATTATTCACAAAATATTGATCCTAACGGAGGGATGTACCCATAATTAATCAGCAATAAAATGAGTAAAAAAGACAATTCAAGAAGAGATTTTATTAAGAAAGCTTCGCTGATTGCGGGTAGTTTTTACATTGTTCCCCGCCATGTGTTGGGTGGAAAGGGTTTTATTGCCCCTTCCGATAAGCTCAACATTGCTTCCGTGGGTGTGGGTGGAAAAGGTTGGACGGATTTGAACGGAGCGTGGAACAATGGCACTGAAAATATCATGGCCATTTGCGATGTGGATGATAGAAGTCTTGAACAAGCCATAAAAAAGTTTCCCAATGCCAAAGTTTACAAGGATTTTCGCAAGATGTTGGAACAGGAAAAAAGCATTGATGCCATCACTGTTAGTACACCCGACCATACGCATTATGTAGTAGCAATGGCAGCCATGCAAGCCGGAAAGCACGTGTATGTACAAAAACCATTGGCGCATAATCTTTATGAAGTTCGTAAAATGACTGAGTCAGCGGTCAGTAATAAAGTGGTAACCCAAATGGGAAACCAAGGTGGTTCGGGCGACGGCGTTCGTCGTTTTACCGAATGGTATCAAGCCGGTTTGATTGGTGAAGTAAATCATGTACACGCTTGGACAAATCGACCCGTTTGGCCCCAAGGAATCCCAACACCTACGAATAAAATGGACGTTCCAAAGGAATTGGATTGGGATTTATGGTTAGGCCCTGCCAACTATCGAGACTACAATTCAGCTTATCATCCTTTTGATTGGCGTGGTTGGGTAGATTTTGGAACCGGTGCTTTGGGTGATATGGGTTGCCACATGTTTGACCCTCCCTATAAAGCCTTAGGTTTAGGTTATCCATCGGAAGTGGAATGCAGCATGACCAACGCTTGGGCGGGGAAATTTAAAGAAGGTTATTATCCAGAAAGTTTTCCAGTGGCTTCGATGGTGAATTTAAAATTCCCTCGTGCGGGCAAAGCCGACGTTAAATTAACATGGTACGACGGTGGCATGATGCCCGAACGGCCAGATGAAATTCCTTCGGATATAAAAATGGGCGATAGTAGTGGTGGCGTATTGATGGTCGGAACGAAAGGCGTAATGACTTGCGGCGTTTATGGAAGTAATCCCATGCTTTTTCCCGAAGATAAGCTCAAAGAAGCTGGTGAGAAATTACCAATAAGCATTCCTAGGGTGGTTGGAGCCGATAAAGAAGGGCATTATCAACAATGGTTGCAGGCTTGTAAAGATGGCTACGGTAAACACAAACCTTTGAGTTCTTCTTTCGATTATGCAGGGCCAATGTCTGAAACTGTGATTATGGGTAATTTAGCGATTCGTAGTTATATGGTGCGTACTGAAAAGAAAACACCGGTTTGGATTGAAAAATATGATTATCCGGGACGTAAAAAATTACTTTGGGACGGTAAAAATATGAAAATTACCAATTTCGACGAAGCCAATGCCTTCGTAAAACGTGAGTATCGTGAAGGGTGGACTTTGTAGAGGCAACTGACTTTTGGCTGTAAGCAATGCGCTCACCAATCGTGTGTTTATCACAATCAATTTATCATTTACCAATCATTTTATTATATAAAGCCGAAAGCTTAAAAACCAACAAACAATGAATCAAGACAACTCCAGAAGAGATTTTATCAAAAAAACTTCCTTAGCATTGGGAAGTTTTTACATTGTACCACGCCACGTGTTAGGTGGTAAAGGTTTCATCGCTCCTTCCGATAAATTAAATATCTTGAGCATCGGAGCGGGTGGAAAAGGTGAATCTGACACTTTATTGGCCTACAATAAAGGAACAGAAAATATCGTAGCCATTGCCGATGTTGATTACGGTCGAGCCGCAAATACTTTGAAACAATTACCAGATAACGTTAGAAAATACAAAGATTGGCGTGAAGCTTTGGAGAAAGAAAAAAATAATATTGACGCCGTAACCGTTTCTACACCCGACCATCATCATGCAGCGGCCACTTTGGCAGCGATGGAATTGGGAAAGCACGTTTATACGCAAAAACCACTTACCCACAACATTAAGGAAGCCAGAATGCTCACAGAAGCGGCTGAAAAATATAAGGTCGTGACGCAAATGGGTAATCAGGGTTCGTCAAATGATGGACGCAGAGTTTTGCAAGAATGGTTTGAGGCTGGCTTGATTGGAACGGTGAAAAGGGTACACATTTGGACAGACCGTCCAGTTTGGCCCCAAGGCATTGCTACGCCAATGGGGAAACACGAAATCCCCGCTGATTTTCCTTGGGATTTATGGTTAGGACCCGCTCCCGTGCGTGATTTTGTTCCCAGTGCCTACCATCCCTTCAAATGGCGTGGTTGGTGGGATTTTGGAACGGGTGCGATGGGCGACATGGGCTGTCATCTATTAGACGGTGTTTTCAAAGTTTTGGCATTAACCTACCCAACGGAAGTTCAATGCAGCGTTAGTTCAATTTTTACCAAAGATTGGGTGCCTGATTATTATCCAGACAGTTGCCCTCCGTCTTCAAAAGTAACGTTCCAGTATCCTAAAACAATCAAAAATAGTTCTCCTATTGAGATTATTTGGTATGATGGCGGTTTGAAACCAGACATTCCAGCGGAATGGGGCGATGAACCACTTTGGACAAATGGCGTAATTTATGAGGGTACAAAAGGCAAAATGGCCAATGAACTATATAACCAAAATCCAACCTTATTGCCAAAGTCAAGAATGACAGATTCGGATGTTTTGAAAGTTAAGCCAAAACTATATCGTATTGAAAATCAAGCATCTGGACACAATTATCACTGGGTTAAGGCTTGTAAAGCGGGTTACGGAAATTTAGAAACCAGTTCACCATTTGATTTTGCTGGCCCCTTAACCGAAATGATTTTGATGGGAAATCTTGCCATCCGAAGTTATCAATATCGTGAAGGAGAAGGACGTGCAGGCAAATTCCCAGGACGTAAAAAACTCCTCTGGGATGGCCAAAACATGAATGTTACGAATTTTGATTATGCCAATCAGTTTGTTTCACGAAAATATCGTGATGGTTGGAAATTGGGTTGATAATGTTGAAATTCCAATATTTAAGGAAGCCTTCGCTCAAAACGAAGGCTTCTTTTTTGTTGCCAAAATTGTACATATGATAGAAAACCTGACTATCAGGCACAAGAAATAACATTTTCAGATTTTGAAAGTTTGAAATGGAACGTTAATATTGAACTAAATTTTAAATTTATATTAAACCTCATGGAAAGAAAAAAATTTATGGAAAGAGCCGTTGAACTTTCTTTAAAAGGAAGTTCAGAAGGAAAAGGAGGACCATTTGGAGCGGTCATTGTGAAAAATGGTAAAATAGTGGGCGAAGCATTCAACCAAGTAACTTCCACCAACGACCCAACGGCTCACGCTGAAGTGATGGCAATCAGAGATGCCTGCAAAAACTTGAATACTTTCGATTTATCGGATTGCGAAGTTTATACTTCCTGCGAACCCTGTCCGATGTGCCTGGGAGCCATTTATTGGGCGAGAGCCGTTAAAATTTATTACGGAAATACTCGTGAAGATGCTAAAAAAATGGGCTTTGATGATTCTTTTATTTACGATGAAATTCCGTTACCACTCTCAGAACGGAAAATTAAAATGGTTCAAATGGATCATCACGAAGCCTTGCACGTTTTTGAAACTTGGGAGAATAATCAAGGGAAAATAAAATATTGAAAAAAATATGCTGATCAGAATTGTTAGAATGACCTTTCAGGAGGATAAAATAGAAGATTTTTTACTCATTTTCAATCGTTCAAAAGCCAAAATCAGGGGCTTTGCGGGTTGTCAGCATCTGGAACTGTTGCGTGATAAAAACGCTTATAACGTGATGCTGACCTACAGCTACTGGCTTTCTGAACAGCACCTAAACACTTACCGTGATTCTGAATTATTCAAAACCACTTGGGCGGCAACGAAGGTTTTGTTTTCGGATAAACCTGTGGCTTTTTCTTCGGAGTTGGTGGAGGTGGTTTGATGGTTTCCCTAATTCGTCCATTGCTTTAGGACGTTTTTAATAATTTTTCAAAAAATAATTTCTGCTCAATTTTTTATTTCCTCCGCACTCCTCCTTTTATTTTTCCGTAAAAATCAAATTTTCTAAAACTTCATTTTACCCCCCCCCATTTTACACATTTGGCGAAAATAAAGTTTGTAAATACAAAATAAGTTTAATACATTTGAAATGAGTAAAAGTATTTCCAGTGTGATTCCTCCGAAAATACTCTTGCCTAAAGTTTTGTGATAACTTATTATTAAAACTTTAAGAAATGGATATCTACAAGTATTTTAACCGGGTGCAACAATTGCACATCCTCCTGAAAAGGAAAGCCACCGGCACGCCCCGAGAATTAGCCAAAAAGCTACAACTCTCCGAACGCCAAACCCTCGAATACGTGCGAGAACTCAAAGACTCGGGAATTCCGATTGCTTTTTGCAAACACCAAAAAACGTATTATTACGAAAAGGAGGTAATCTTTACCTTTGAGTTTAGAACCCTCAACCCCGATGAGCTCCAAAACCTTGAAGGCGGGCGGAGTTTATGTAGCCAAAACTTTTTTCAACATCTTACAACATCAATCCTCGTACTACCATGAAATTATCATTTTTTCAAAAGCTTTTATTTTCATTGTTAGGTTTCGGGCTTTTATGGGTAAACAAAAACGTAGCGCTTGTTTATCTCAGCATTTTCTTTTCGATTGTTGCTTTTTTGGAATACCGTCAAGAAAAGAAAAATAAATAATTTGCTGTGTTGCCATATTTGTGGAGTGGGGACAGCATAGCTGTCTGGTTAACTACATCGGAGATGTTTAACCTTTGTATAAAATATTGATTGTCAAGTATTTAGGCTTCGGAGAAGCCAAACCTTAAAGCTAATGTTGGGCTTCTCCGAAGCCTTATAACTCGCTGATAGTCAATTACGACAAAGGTTAGCCTTCTCCGAAGCAACCTCTTAACCAGAGACGGCTATGATGGGTAGACTCGCTAAGTAATATGTATGCACCCAATTTTTTTTCACTTTTTTTATAGACTGCTATAAAACCGCAGTGTAACGCCATATGTTTGTGATGTCAAGTTGCAACGGACAGGTGGAAGCCGAAAAGACCTTTGATTGAGTAGGCAAGTTTTATTTTTTGAAAATTAAAAACATGAAAAATTTAGCATTAGAAAATTATGGGTTGGTAGAATTGAATAATGAAGAAAAGAAAAAAATTGATGGTGGTTGGATCACAGCTGCTATCGTCTGTGCGTTTGTCATTTCTGCCATGAACAATTGGGGGGATATTAGAGAAGGTTTTAGTGATGGTCAGGCGGGTACTCCAAGACATTAATTATGATAATCTTGAGTTAAGTTTCAAAAGCACTTATATTAATTATCAATGGGTACAAATATTATTCGAATAATTTTTACCACTGTTAAGTAGTCAGTTTAAAGTATAGATTTTTTAACTCAAGATATTCATCAATTATGAAACAGATAAAAAAATCTCAGTTTATGACCGCATTAATCTGTTTATTAATAATATTTTTTATAGATTTTTTTCTAAAAAATCTACCAGATTTCATACGAATAATTTATAATTTTTTTAACAAATAAATACAATGAAAAATCAAAATATTTTTAAGGAATTTGAAGCATTAAATCAAGCGGAACTTGAAAATGTATTCGGTGGTGAGAGTGCTTGGTATTGGATTGCTTATGGAGTTGGGGCTGCAGTAACTGCTCTTTCAAATTTTCATGAAGCTGGTTCTTCCGCTGTTTCAACATATCGTGAATCAGGTGGTAAATAAATTTGATGATATTTAATCAATAGTTACCGTAAGTTTTTCAAAGAGAGAGAGAATTTCAAACTCTCTCTCTTTGAGTAAAAAATATAAACACAATGAAAAACCTCTCAATTAGATTAGCTCAAGTTAATATTTTTTACCTATTCCTTGCTTTTTTACTAATAGCAATAACCAACGGTCATTTTTTTAATTGGCTTGACAAAATTTTAGGGCATGATTTTAAAGGTAATGAATTACCAAAAATGACTCCTCAAATGAAAGCAACACTTATTATAATAATTCCACCTATTATTGAGACAATTCTATTTCAATACCTTCCTATAATTCTTACGAGGAAATTTATAACTCAAAAAAAGTGGGTAGTTATTACATTATCAGCATTATTATTCTCAATCTTTCACATCTACAATATTACTTATTTTTTTATGGCATTAATTGGTGGCTTATTGATGGGAACATTTTATCATATTGCTGAATACAAAAGATTATCTCCTATCTTATTTACCTTTTTGCTACACGCATCCTATAATATGTACGGCTACATATTTGTAAATTAGGAGAAATTATTTGTAAAAATTCAACTACTCAAGCGCTATGCAAACCCTAAAACTTAAAATAATTTGATATGTTGTCGTAACATTAAGATTTATATGGGAATCAACGCAGGCAGGGTTTAAAACCCTGCCTGCGTTCACCAAAATGCTGATTTTTTGCAAAAAATATAGAAGAAAAAAAATTTAAAATTTTTCGCAGACTGCTATAAAACCGCAGTATAACGCCATAAGTTTGTTATGTCAAGTTGCAACGGACAGGTGGAAGCCGAAAAGACCTTTGATTGAGTAGGCAGTTTTATTTATCTAAATTTTAATAGAATGAAAAAGTTAGAA
>Ga0114959_10004195_pt1 | contig 11115 bp, 11 predicted proteins | sample C_130625_EF_Meta_FD_87317 | JGI IMG/M metagenome (GOLD analysis project Ga0114959, IMG submission 87317) | Freshwater microbial communities from Lake Croche, Canada to study carbon cycling - C_130625_EF_MetaG | ecosystem: Environmental > Aquatic > Freshwater > Lake | place: Lake Croche, Canada...
ATGAAAAAATGGTAATCATAAAAGGTTACCATTTTTTCTTATACCATTTTACAATTTAAATTCTGATGAATCATTTGGATTTTTATTTTCTTTATCTTTACACCTTTTCTCTTTAAAATCTATTTTTGTCAATGCATATTGTCCACAAGGACCACAATGATCTTCATTTGATAAGTCTACTTTAGAGTTCATTTGTTTATTACAACTTTCTAATTTCCATCTACCAATAGGTTTTGGAGACTCTTTTGGAAATATTTTTCTTATAATAGTTATTATGTATTTCATAATATGTAATAACTATCACATTTTTTTAAGTATTTTATAAATAAACTCACTATTCACAATCGCAGTCTAAATCTAAACAACAATATTACATCTAAAACAATATTACATCTAAGCAACCACCCCTTGTAAAGTACCAAACCACTTCGCCTGATGAATAAAGTCAGACCATTTAGCAGTGATCAATAAGATCCATCCCAACATAAAGAACAAAAGCCTGGTCTCATAATCAATAACAGCCATCTTAGGTCTAAAAGGAGTGAAAAATACAATCAAAATAACAGCCATACCAACGACAAAGACAAATTCACAACGCTTCTTCCAATATTCAATGAGTTCAATGGTCTTCTTATCACCACCTCTCTTCCTCAAATAAACTTCGTAAACAGCGCCTAATATAAACAAGGTCTTGAGCAAAACGAGAAAATAAACATAAATGTGGAAAAGTGTCATCTTCTAATTATATAATAAAGAGAGAAAATACCCAAATCCCAAATCCCAAATCCCAAATCCACAAAATAAATTGTTTTATAATAAATAAAATAAAAGATCCAATTATGAACCCAGCAAATTTCAGCTCCAATTTACAACAAACACCAATCAATCAAACATTCAATTATGATTCATTCATCCAGCCCTTTCATTTGAAACCGATGTTTTCTATTACCTGTCTTTTTTGCACAAGTTCAAATACTCAATCAATAAGTCAAGATGGTTCATTAAGGCAATGTCTAAATTGTAGGAAGCAGTTTCAAGCCCAAGTACAACCAGCAAATAATTTACAATATATGCCGTCATTAGAACCTATAAAACCAGTAACAACATTTCAAATTTTACAACGTCCTGTATTCATAGATCCAAATCCACAACAACAAAGCCAACAACAGCAACAACAACAAAGCCAACAACAACAACAAAGCCAACAACAACAAATCCAATATCACCATCAACAGCAAAATCATTGCCAAAGACCCCCGGCATCCCAAAATCATTATGATCCATTTTTCTCTCAATTTAATGTATACAATAAATAGATGCCCTGTAAAATCACTTGTTTATTAGCCACAGCAGTTTTAATTTCAATGATTTATTTCAGTAATGCAACAACACAGTCAGACACAATAAAACATTATGAAAGCCAGTTGCCTTCCAACCTCAAAAAAATATACAATGAAATATCTCAAGAACGGCTGAAGATCTATTTCTATGGGTACACATTAGGTCTTATACTTTCTCTCATCATCATCATTTATAACTATCAAATTCGTAATCCAAGAGAGAAATACAATGTAACAACGATCACTTGTACTGTTATAACAGTTTCCTTCATAACCAATTATTTTTATTATATGTTGACTCCAAAAACGAAATGGATGCTCAACTATGTAAACACTCCTGAACAAACCAAGGCTTGGTTAAATATGTATAAAGATATGCAGAAGTACTACCACACAGGATTAGTATTGGGATTAATTGCAGTCGCACTAATTTCAATTGCGTTTCGCTGCTAATCGCTGAAAAAAGAGAACTTGAAAAAGTGCACCCCGCCAACTTTTCAAAAACCAACTTTTCAAAAAACCAACTTTTCAAAAAAGTTGGGCAAAACCTTTATAATATCAAGTTATCAAGCAACTTTTGGCTACACCTTTTCCCAAAAGGTGTTTTTAAGTAGTTTGGCTCCACCTTTTTTAAATGTGGATAAAAACTAATTAAAGCCAAGCCATTATAGTATGTCGGATAGGAACCAGCAACCCGAGAACGAGAACGAGAACGAGAGAGAAAGTTAATGGATCGCAAACAGGAGCAGAGCAACGGAGTAGCAGAGCAGAGCAGAGCAGCAGAGAGTATCAGGTAAGTGTAGATAAATTTAGTAAGCGGACTGAGGATTTCAGATGTAGATAAATTTACTAGAGAACGGGTTCCTTCACAGCAAACTAAACCAACTTTAAGATATGATGATTGTTGCATTTATGCACAGTTGTTTAGCTATTGCGACTTACCAAAGTTTGCATTAGCATTTTGCCAATAATTATTTATGGCAAACCTTTTTCCCTTTTAGGAAAGAGGTATAATTTTTTTAAGAGCTTTAGCTCAACTGAAAGAGCTTTAGCTCAACTGTAAGGTGACAGAGGTTTGCGCCTTTTCCGATGTCATAAAAAAATAAAAAGGTGCATCCCGAAAAAGTTTTTGCTCAATTTTTCTGAAAAGTTGATCCGGTCTCATAGTGTAGTGGTTAGCACTCCAGACTTTGAATCTGGCAACCTGGGTTCAAATCCCGGTGAGACCTTTTTCCACCTTTTAAAAATGTGAAGCCAAATCTTTAGTATTCATACAGCAATCCTCAAAAAAATCAAACCTTTTTATTTGACGAAAAAACGAATACAGCAACTCAAACTATGACAGATCAACTTCTTACCAAATACAATAAGAAGAATAGCAGGTTCAACTCCTGCAATAGTTAAAATCAACTTATCTATGAAATAGTGTAAAGTTGAGGCTAGGCTTTAAAATATCTTCTTACAGCAACCACAAAATCAAACCTTCTAATTTTGACCAAAAAGAAGATAGCAACCCATAACCACACCACAAGTGCTCCGGTAGCTCAGTTGGTTCAGAGCATTTTGCTGTTTAGTATTTAAATTTTAGTAACATTTAAAATTCTCGGTAAAACAAAAAGGTCACAGGTTCGATTCCTGTCCGGAGCGATTTTAATTTTACATCCAATTGTAAAATTAAATACTAATAACAAATAAACTATTTAACAAATCAATTTAAAGTTAACAGTCACATTAAATAAAGAAAATGACAAATGTCTATGAAAATGTTATGGAGGAATTCAATAAAAGAGGGTGCAAGTTATTGAATACAAAAGAAGAATACTATGAAATTATAAAAACAGCATATAAAAGTAACTATAAGTTAAATTATATTGCATCTTGTGGACATAGTCATATTGTTTTTTATAATGTTTTCAAATCCAGAGGGACAGGTATCAATTGTCCTCCTTGTGTAAATAAAAGGAATGGAAATGAAAAAAAGGAGAAATTTAATAATAATGAAATGTCAGTATTATGTAACATAGAACAAGAATTTGATTTTATAAAAAAAATGCAAAATATTTTACAAGATGAATTTGAAATCATAAAGGCATTTGATGGTTGTCACGTAGATGTTATCTTAAAACCCAAGAATATTTCAGATGATAAATGGATTGGCATTCAAGTTAAAACAACAAACAATAGACATCTAACGTATACTTTCAATATTAATAATCATTATAAAGATTGTTTGCTTTTATTATATTGTTGCGAGGATGAAAGTATGTGGTTGATCCCTGAAAATATAATACCAAATCAGAAAAAATTGAGCATTGGATTCAATAAATCCAAATACAATATTTATAAAATAAAAAAAGAGGACATACTTAATAAGTTATATGAGTTGTATAATACAACAACTAAATCAGAATTTGATACATTAAATACACCTATTAATATTTATCAACAGAGAGAACAAAATTATAGAAAGTTCAGAGAATCAAAAATAGATTTTTTAGAATTTACATATGATGATATGGAAGGAACAGTTTATGATTTCAAGATAGGAAATTTAAAAATACAAGAAAAGGTAACAAAAATGATTGATGAGAAAAGTTGTAATTTTAATTTGTGCAAAAATAATAGAAAGACACATAAAAATATGCAATATGATATCGGGGATAACGATTTTTATTGGTTGAATTGTGACAATAAAAAAACATTTTTTGTATTACCCGAAAAAGTTCTTATTGATAAGGAGCTAATTGGAAATAAAAAGGAAACAAATAACTCAATATTTTTAAAAATAACAATTAAAGATATACTTCATCCAAAGAACTCTTGGTTGCAGCCTTATATGTTTGACTATGAAAATATAGAGAAAGACAAAGAGAAAATATTACAAATTTTAAATTGTTAACAAAACAAATATAAATATTATTATATCAATAATCTATGCATAGTCAAGATCCTTTGATCAAATACAAAGAATATCATAAGAACTCTACCAATATTGCAATTCATCAAGCTTGTGTCCCGCTAATATTAGCCACTGCATATGCAGCCTTTTTAACACCAAATCTAGCACTTGCACTCAATGTCTTTTATTCATTGAACTATCTCCTTTTTGATGTATTTTCCCAAAAAAGCATAAACTGCATAGGTTATTTACAGGTGATCTATGCAGTCAGTATTGTTCAAAGAAATCTCCTAAGTCAGCAAGTAAACATAATCATCCATTTATTATCCTGGGCTCTTCAAATTTATGGCCATAAGGTTCACGAAAAAAATAGCCCAGCATTTTTGGACAACCTATATGATTCGTTTTTATTTGCACCATATTTCACATTTTTAGAGACGTTCTATCCTGATACAATGAGACAGATCCAAGACCCAACCCAGACTCAGACTCAGACCCAGACCCAACCCAAATACATTACTATAAAAAAAATAAATAATTTCAACAAAAACACTAAGAATATCATATATTTTGCGGGATTATTCCAGAAAGCAGATAAACATTATGCCAAGATAGCAGATCAGCTCCCAGAATTCAATCATATTTTTGTAAATGTATTTTTTGAAAATGGTGACAATTACAATGACACATTAATCAAGATCTATGAAGAATTGAACCCAAAAGCCCAAGGTGTCTCAAAACAAGAACAACAACAAGAAGACCAACAACAACAAGAAGACCAACAACAAGAAGACCAACAACAAGAAGACCAACAACAACAAGAAGACCAACAACAACAACAACAAACAGAATGCATTATCGGATTTTCATTTGGTGGTTCTCTAGCCAAACAATACAAAGAGATCATCTTTGATAAAGAAAAATGCTATACAAAGTGTATTTTAATATCACCTGGCGGTTTCAAAAGCAATACATTTTGCGAAAAATTTATAACAACAATCAGCCAACCTCTTTATAAATTGTACAATAATAGCAAATGGTATATGATAAGTAATTATCCAACCTATCAGAACCATCATAATCTGACAATCAATGACTATTTGATTCATTCTACTCACGACCAGGTACATAATCCAGATCTTTCCATCTACGACCCCACATTTATCAATTCCATAAAAATCACTTTAAACCACGTACAACATAAAGATATGTTACCAATCATCCAAAAGCAAAAGATCATCCAACAACTTATACAAAATGATTACAATGTCAATGAAGTTAAAAAGAAATCGCTAACTTCTACATTAAGTAAACTTTTATTTGGAGGTCATTTCTACCCATATCATATTGGACTTTGGTTATCCGTTTCAACATATAATCTGTATTCCTTCATAGCAAACCAATATTCCCAATATTCCCAATATTCCCCATATTATTTTTTTAAAGGCTTCGTTTTTGCATCAACTGTTTGGTCATTTACAGAATATGCTTTCCATCGTTTTATATTACATAAATTCTTTGGTAAACATCACAATAAGCACCATGACTATCCAAATAAATTGTCTATTATTCATACCCCAATGCTACTCGTTGTCTTGAACTGGTTTGCCTATTATTTTCTTTTCCAAAAATTTCTAAACCCACAAGAAATGACGAGTTATTGTATTTTCTTTCCATTAAATTATTTGGCCTTTGAATATATTCATTTACTATCTCATAGTTATGTGGGTAGAAACAACATCATACTCAATGCCAAACAATATCATAAACTACATCACTTAACACCAAATACCAATTATAGTTTTGTAACACCATTTTGGGACTTTTATTTCGGAACATTATCACCCAATTATAAGACCCAACCAGAAGAAATTTTATTCGGTTATATACCATTTTATTCGTTTTTGATTCATAAAATTCAGAATCAGTCTAATTCAAATAGTAAAGATAATTCAGAATAAGCCAATACCATAATGAATAAAAATCAATACAAAAAATAAAATATAAAAAATATATATAAAAACAAACAACAATAATAAATCATATTATTCACAACATAATGCATCATATGATTTATCCAGCAGTTGGTACATTCGCTTATTTGATGTACCCAAAAAGTCTAAGAATATCCCAACAAATTATCTATCCACTATCAATAATCCATAATTTATGCCTGGTAATATTCAGTGCATATACTTGTTTAAATCTTATTAGTCTTTTATTAGAAGACGGAATACATTATGAAGGCCATTATTATTTGAAACAAAACCCACAAACAGATCGCGATCACAAATACATAAGTCTCCTTTTCTACTTTTATTTATCAAAATACTATGAGTATGTAGATACATTCTTATTATATTTGAAGAATAAGGAACCGATTTTTTTACAGAAGTTCCATCATATTGGAGCCGTAATTTGCTGGCACATTTGTTATATAAATAAAGTGGATGCTATTTTAATTGGTACAGTGTTGAACTCAGGCGTTCACACAGTAATGTATACTTATTATTTGCTGACACTTTTCAATATTAGACTAACTCTAATAAAGCCTTTTATAACAAAAATGCAATTGGTACAACTGGTTGTAGGAAACTTGATTTGTGCTTATAACTATTTTCCGCCGGTAGAGTCTTATATTAATTATGGATGTATTTTGTTTACAAATGCGTATGTTTTTGTATTGATCTATTTGTTCTCCGATTTTTACCAGAAGAGCTACTTGAAATCACAATCAACTCAACCCAACAATAACACAATAAAAACGTCTTAGACTCTTCTCACTCCTCTTTTGTATGTAAAATTTAATTTCTTCTTTTTACTTTTATTTTTACTTTTATTTTTATTTTTATGAGATTTCTTATTTAATCTCTTATTGAATCTTCTAGTTGTTTTCCTTTTTGCGCCGCCAGATTCCATTGCATCTTGAGATTCCATTGCAGTTTTAACAAAATGAGGATATCGAAAATTTCTTCTCCAGAATTCAAAAGGTAAAACCTCAATTTCAGTTGGAGCACGAAATCCTGATTCTCCGTTTTGTAAAATTTTACTAAGGTTAATTTCAGAAAAAAATAAACTAGAATCTTGCATTCCACCCGCTACTTCTCTCAAAATTCTTAGCATTGAAACTTCAAAGTCACTACAACTAATAAATAATAACTGCATTCTTTTCAAAATTTCACCCAAAAAATCTTCACTGTCAGTTGGAGGACTTGAATGATGTAATTCTTTATTATTAATAGTAACAAAAGTATTTTTATTAGCAGGAAGACTAATATTAACTGTGTCACCAATTATAACAGTCATTTCTGTATTATTTCTATTAGTAACTATAGTAGTAAAATCACTTAACGGATTACCATTAATAAAACCTTCTGGCATATAAACAGTTGGCAATTTATCTTGATGACTACTCAATCGGATTTTCAACGCACGCCGTGGACTATCAAATACAACAATAAAACAACAAGAATCTGGTAAAATTTTTAAATTATTAAAAAATATAATAATTTCTACTGCAAGACTACCATAATCAGTATAAGAATCATTTAAAAAAAGTTGTATAGGTCCAGTTTCATTTAAAAGGAAGAAAGTAAAAGTATCCCTTTCTTTTTTAAAATAACAAGTTCCCTGAAAATCAGTTTTATCATATGCGCTTCTGCTGGACTGGCTTCTTGGTAAAACTGTTGGTGTTTTTTTTAATTGATCATATTCTGCACCAATTTGTCCCATAGCAAACAAAAACTTAGAATTATCATCAATAACAATTACAGGTGTTACATAATAAAATGGATCAGCTCCACTATCTAAATTAGCAAGTAGAAGACATAATAAATTATATATAAGTAGATATTTTATTAAAAATATAGATATAAATTAATCCAATTTGTAATTAAAATATTTATTTTATAATAATATATAAATGGACAAAGCAAAAGAAATCCAGACTTTAGATACAAAAGATATAGCTAAGCCAATCATTGAGTTATCAAAAGATAAATCTCTAAAATCACGTTTACAATTATCATCAATATTCTCCATTTTCAAATACTTGAGCTGTACATCAAATAAAACAACTGTAATAAATATGCAATCATTAGAAGATGCAATTGCTGAAGCCACTTTAGAATTAAAAGAAGAAAAAATCAAAACAATAGAAAAACAACTCAAAGAAGAAACAGAAAAAACAGTAGAAAAAGCAGTTCTTGCAGTAGTAGAACAAGCAGAAGTTTTAAAACAAGCTCAAATACAAGCACAAGAACAAGCATTAAATCAGTTAGACATAATGAAAGCAGAGTCCAAGGAAGACATAATGGATCCAACAACCATTGAACTTTTAATAAAGGTTAGTGATGGAGTAAGGGTTGTTACCGAAAAAGAAAAAGAGGAAAACCCCGAAAAAGATAACGAAAAGATGGATGAACCCGAATAAGGTCATAAAAACAAAAATCAATAATAAAATAAAGACAAACACATATTTGTCTTCATTTTATTTTAGCTCTCAGCTTACCTTACTCAGAACCAGAACCCGAAGCCTTCTGGAATTTCTTGATGCACTCCCAAATCTTCGCACTTTCATCAATGCTAAAAATGCCACGTCTTTGAGCGAGGTTCAAAAAAGAGACCATCAGATTCAAAGCAACAATTTCAGAAGTAACCTCAACATCTACGAGTCTAGGCTGAGAAGAAGCAGGAGCATCCAATGCAGTAGAATTAGCAGGAACATTTTTATCAGAATCGGACATATTATAATACTTATATAGTTACAATTTTTAAATAGATTTAAAATTAAAATATATATCCACCTTTTCCAAAGGTGGAGCCAAAACGTTGGGAAAGGTCATAAGAAAAGCTGAGAGCCAAAACGTTGGAAAAGCTGATAGCCCAAAAACCCAAAATTAAGGGGAGTAGATTCCAAAAGTGGAAATCCTTGGCTCTCAAATGTGGAAAAAAATTGAAATCAAATCTTTTCAATAAATAATCTGTACACTTTCATAACAGCCAACAATAATGTCGTCATTTAACCAAGAAATCAATAATGAATCAGCTCAAGTTGAGCTTATCAAGGAAAGCCTTATTAGTTTCCATAGCAAGGAGGCTGGGTTCCAGCTTTATCCAAAGGCACAAGAAGACTCAGAAGACTTGCATTTCGGAGTATTTGAAGTAGAAATGGCACAAACTCCAATGTGCCAAAAGGAGCAGGAAATCAATTCTACAAACGATATGTCAGGATCAATGCAAGACATTTGCAACGATGGGCGTTCAAAAATGCAGCATCTCCATCTCACACTAGAAAATATACTTCGGCTCTTAAGCACGAATGCAGAACAATCTGCAGTCAACCTAGAGATCACTGGGTTTGACGACTTGATATTACAAGTTCTTGATCCAACAAAGATAACAAGCGATTTTGAACAACTTCAACAAATTATCAATGCAATGAAGAAATCACTTTACCCAAGAGGTTCAACAAACATTCACCTTGCACTTCAAGATGCGACTACAAGGCTTCAACAAAAACAAACAGAATCTCAGAAGTCGTTCATCTTTATGACAGATGGAAATATCACAACTGGAACCACAAACATTAAGACCTTGAAGCAATCTGTGCCAAAAAATTCGCAGAACTACTTCATCGGGTTTGGTGCGGACCACGATTTTGCGCTATTACAAGAACTTGCGACTATAAACTCGGGCTCTTACTACTATGTAGACAAGATTGAGAACGCTGGTCTAGTCTTCGGTGAGATCATCCACAGTATCTTGTACACAGCCCTCAGAAACGTGACAATCAATGTGACAAATGGCGAGATCTACGACTTCCAAACAAACCAATGGCTAACAGAAATCAGAGTATCAAATCTTTGCGGCGAGGCCAAGAAGACCTTCCACGTTAGGAGCCAAAATCCCAACGAGTTCCAGCTAACCTTGACAGGCACAGGAGAAGAAGGCGAATACAAGTACGAAGAAACTGTATTGCCACCTCTGCAAGATGTAGAGACAGGTGTAGTAATCCCAACCGATCTGACAAAGTTTATGTACAGACAGAAGGTCTTGGAGCTCCTTTATCAGACAACGATTCTAGCCAAGAATTTATATTCAACAGAAGAAGACAAGACAAAGCATCAAAATGTTCTCAGAGATTTCAGGAAGCAAATAGAAGCTTATTCAGCATCACTAGATGCAAAGGAATCAGGAGATCAAATTAGCGATGAGGAGAAAGATTATTTGAAGCAATTGACAGATGACTTGTACATTAGCGAGAAGACACTGCATTCTGAAAAGGCGCTACTTTATTCTACAGTCCGACAAAATGCCCAAGGACACGAGACATCGTATAATGTTACACAAATAGATAGGTCTTCATTAAGAAGACAACGTGCATTCAATGGACAACAAGACGAAGACGATAACTATAATGTTACTGTAAATCCGATTAGCCGAGCCTATACTTCGGATACCCAGGCTGAGATTATGCGCAGTTGCAGTGCAACTGGTCCACAAGATTACGAAACCCCTCAAGAACAAGACCAGGACCAGGACCAGGTCCAGGACGAGAACCAAGACGAATACGCTAGAATCTCAAGAAGTCGCACAATACAAAGATCAAATTGCCATTACAGCGATGACGACTATAGACAAATACAAAGATCATAAATAGGTTCAAATAATAAAAATAGTCATAATCAATCATTAATCATAATTTATAAATCATAAAAAGTAATAATTTATAATAAATATTTTGTTATTATAAATATTTTTTTCATTCATAGTTATGAAAAAAAGCAGGTACGTCATCAAGTAATTCTCCATTAAAGTTTTCCCCATTAAAGTTTTCCCCATTAAAGTTTTCCCCATTAAAGTTTTCCCCATTCA
>Ga0114959_10004198_pt1 | contig 11111 bp, 8 predicted proteins | sample C_130625_EF_Meta_FD_87317 | JGI IMG/M metagenome (GOLD analysis project Ga0114959, IMG submission 87317) | Freshwater microbial communities from Lake Croche, Canada to study carbon cycling - C_130625_EF_MetaG | ecosystem: Environmental > Aquatic > Freshwater > Lake | place: Lake Croche, Canada...
TAGTTTACCAACTCCTAGTTTACCAACTCCTAGTTTACCAACTCCTAGTTTACCAACTCCTAGTTTACCAACTCCTAGTTTACCAACTCCTAGTTTACCAACTAAAGACGAAAGTCCTAGTTTATCAACTAAAGACGAAAGTCCTAGTTTATCAACTCCTAGTTTATCAACTCCTAGTTTACCAACTCCTAGTTTATCAACTAAAGACGAAAGTCCTAGTTTATCAACTCCTAGTTTACCAACTCCTAGTTTAGACGAAAGTCCTAGTGATCAAACTTCTAAAGACGAAAGTCCTAATATGTTAAATTTATTAAGTCTTTTTTTAGGAAAAGACAATCCTACAGAAATGTTAGGAAATTTTTTTAATACTATGATGAAAGGTTTAAATCCTAAACTCAAAAATAAAAAAGAAGACGAAGAAGACAGCGAAGAAGACAGTGAACACGACGAAGAAGAAGATAGTGAAGACGGAGATGAAGAAGAAGACAGTGAAGACGGAGATGAAGACGACAGTGAAGACGACAGTGAAGAAGACAAAGAAGATAGCGATGTTAGTGAAGAAACTTTAAAACAGTGTGTGTATGTATTATCTAAGAATGGAAATATCTTTTCTTATGTAGATAATAACGTCAAAGCAAACCAAATCATGACATTAGAAGTAAATACATTTTTAACTAAAAACCAGACTATGTTTTTCAGAATGGAAAAGAATGGAGAAGAAACTGTAATATACGAAAGAAATCCAAATTCGTTAAACCCTCATCTGGAAAATCTTATTTTCGATTTTAAAATTAAACGAGTTGAAAAATATTAAATTTTTTTTTCTAGTAATAAATGGATAATAGTGTATATATGCAAGCAATGGACCAAAGAAGTGATGGAGATAAAATGATGCTTAAAATGAATAATTGCACCACTTTTAAAAAAGAAATTCCTAAATCTCTTGTATCAATGATGTCATCTAAAAATCAATTACAATTTAACGCTAAACAAACTTTTAATCCTTCTTTATTTTATCAATTAAATCCTACTAAAAGTTCTCTACAAGAAGCTTCCAGTGAATCAAAAGATGTTAACTCTTACCCCCCTTCTTGTAATTTTGATCAAAAATTAACAGGTTGTCCTATGAGAACTCCTTATGGATACCCATATCTTAAAAGTGCTTACAATCCAACTATTGGATCAAATCTTAACTTAGGTCAAGCATTAAATTTCCAATATACTGGAAAATAAAAAATTGGTTTAATTAAATATAATTAAACCAAATAAAACTCCAATTAAAAATTCTTTTATTTTAACTATTGTATGATCAATCGAATTTCCGTCTCTAATTCGTAATTCAAATACGAAAAATCGTTTGTCTAAATAAAGTTGTAGAAATTGATAAATAAGAAATAAAACTCCTATAAATGGACAATGAAAACTAATCATTCCACATATAATATGTGAAAGTGTATAGTAAAACGGTTTTTTATAAATTGTCATTTATTTATATTTTTTTTTTAATTATATAAAATGGCTTATGATAACAAAAAAATACTAATAACCTTTTTAGCAATAGGCTTGTTATCAGTATTACTTTTTTTAATGTTTCGTAAAAAATCAAGTGATGATAATTCAGGATACAAAGATTCTAAAAATAAATCTGATCCTAAATCTGATCCTAAATCTGATCCTAAATCTGATCCTAAATCTGATCCTAAATCTGATCCTAAATCTGATCCTGATTCTAAACGTAAACCTTCTCCTATGCCTGCTCCTGTCAATCCTTCTCCAGGCTGTTTTAGTCCAGAATGTTATTTGTGTAAAAATCTTAAACCAGATGATCCTATTCAAGATAGAGTAAAATGTATGAAATGTATTTATCAAGATAAGGATGTTGGAGAAGCAGATTGTGATATGTTATCACAAGATTTTTTTGATGACTCTATATGTGGAAATGAATACAAACAGTTTTATAATGATAAAAACTGTCAACAATGGACCAAGAAAGATTCAAAAAATCTTTGTGATACAGTTTGCAATCAATCAGATAAAAACATAGCATGTTATGAAAATGTAATTCGACAAAATCAGAAAAGTTTTTATATTGATTCAAACAATAACAAAATAGAAGATCCTGCGGATGTTTGCTTACAAGAATGTACAGAAGGTAATTTGGGTATAAGCCCTTGTGCTACACTATGCCAAAATGCCTGTAGAAAAGTATTATCTGGTCGTATGCCTAATTTTTAACCCAACGATTAGTCCAACTAGTCCTATTATACAAATTTTGTTGAGAACTCATCAAATCTTCTCTAAAAGATAATTGATCCCTCGCATATTGATCATTCACTACACTATATAAAGTAGAATCAACTGTTTTTTTATACTCTGGCTTTGGATTATTCATCGGATCTACAAACACGCTTTTTTCAACCGTTGAACTAAGTGTATACACTGGATCATAAAACGGTTGAGAAATAGAACTATCTACATAATACGCAATATTTCCATTGTTCATAGAAGAATAACTACTATAAACACCTCCGTATCCTATATTATCTATCTTATAAACATCGTCCATATTAACAGCTCCAACTTTTGCTGGTTGGTCTAAAGCAAGTCTCATTCCTCTCGTATCAACCATCCGAGAGTCTCCTCCATACACGTAAGTATTATCTTTTTTATGATAATCTGTCATTGGCGTCAATCCTAGTCTATTTAGAAACAAAGAATTTTTAGGTTGGCTATTCATTGGCATATATTGTCTAGATATAGGAACTAATTCTGTACGTTCTGAAGAATAAGCTAGACTAGATAACATTTATTAATAATAATTTAAAAATTAATTTTTAAATTACATCTTCTTTATTAATGTCTTCAAAACTTGCATCTGTTTCTTTGTAGTTATCATAAAATAATCAATTTTTTATTTATTATAAATTTGTCCGTCTTTGAAGATATACGATGAGTTAGGTATATTTACGGGACAGTTTGGAAAATCAACATTGCATTCTTGTAAAGAAGTGCATGTTTTTTTATTATCATCCCAGTATACATGTTGAGTATTCGGATTTCCCATATACTGTAAACAGTCTTCGTATGTCCCATTGCTGTTAGAAGAAATTATTCTATTATAAGTATTTTCATCAGGTTTACAATAGTACCCATAAGGTGACTTTAAACTAGCTACCACGTACTCTTTTTTAAGATTTTCTAGATCATTATTTGCTTGAGATAGTGTATCAAACCAATTACATTTTGGATCAGTTTTGCAAGTAGACTTATTATATTTAAAACATATATTTTTTTGTTGCTTATCATCAGTTTCTTTACTCGTACAAAATCCGTCTCCGATTTGATAACAAGGAAGTATATTATCTATTTGAACTGGTAATTCTTTTTGGGTCGAAAAATAGGTTTTAGGTTTTTCGATACATACGTACACATCATTATTTTCTCTATCATATTTTTTATATTTTGAAGAGATTGATTGAAAGGTTTGGTCAGAAACATTATGAACGACTTCGCATATTTCATTATCATCACACATTTGTTTTCCACAATTTGTTTTACAAGTGTTTGTAGTAGTATCACAACTTTGGTTAGAAAGACAGCAATTATCACCACACGTTTTTTCGATATCAGAACAAACACACGTGAACTTTTTATCATCACATTTTTGGATTTTATGATTTGGACATGGTGTTACACAATCATCTCCTCCACATGGATTTTTTAGTTTACCAATTGGACATTTTGGTTTATCTTTAGGTTTAGATTTTGGTAAAAATATAATAAGAATGACAATCACGAGTACGATGATTAAACCTAACCCAATAAATAATTTATATTTCCATAAGAATGAAGCAATAGAATTAGACTTGTTTCCATTTGGTGTAGGATCTGAATCGAGAATAGAATTTGGATTTGAAAAATCCATCTTAATTTATAATTATAAATTATAAATTATTTTAAAAAAAAAGATTTAAATTGATTCTAGTTTACATACTACTCTTCAATCCATTTAGAAAATCTTCCATAGACTTTCCTTTCTTAGCCGATTTCTTAGCAGATTTCTTGGCCGATTTCTTACCAGATTTCTTACCAGATTTCTTACCAGATTTCTTGGCCGATTTCTTAGCAGATTTCTTGGCCGATTTCTTAGCAGATTTCTTGGCCGATTTCTTGGCCGATTTCTTAGCAGATTTCTTGGCCGATTTCTTAGCAGATTTCTTGGCCGATTTCTTGGCAGATTTCTTGGCAGATTTCTTGGCAGATTTCTTGGCAGATTTCTTGGCAGATTTCTTGGCCGATTTCTTGGCAGATTTCTTAGCCGATTTCTTGGCAGATTTCTTGGCAGATTTCTTGGCAGATTTCTTAGCAGATTTCTTAGGAGATTTCTTAGGAGATTTCTTGGCAGATTTCTTGGCAGATTTCTTGGCAGATTTCTTGGCAGATTTCTTGGCAGATTTCTTGGCAGATTTCTTAGCCTTAGGAGATTTCTTAGCCTTTTTAGGAGACTTCTTAACCTTAGGAGATTTCTTAACCTTAGGAGATTTCTTAGCCTTCTTAGGAGATTTCTCAGCAGATTTCATAGGAGACTTCTCAGCTGATTTCATAGGAGATTTTTCAGCAGATTTTTTAGGAGACTTGCTTACAAATCTATGTTCGTTTAGTAGTTCTACCATTTATAATTATAAAAAATAAAATTTTTTATAATTTTTTAAATCACTTTTTAATCATTTTGAATATTCTTTTTCGAATTCCTTTAAATCATTTTCCCACATTTGAGCTTCTGAAATCTTTTTAATTATTTTCAAGTCATTTTCAAGCTTTTCAATGCTTTTAGTTAATTCAGATAATTTTTGTTTACTAAAACTTCTGATTTGCATATTGAGTAGATATTTAAAATCATCGTTTGCATAGTATCCTGTTTTGGCAAGCGTATTGATAATCTCTGTTTCATCGATGTCTTTGATGATAAGTGTTTCGTTCATTACTTCGGATAAGAAACGAAACTTATTTTTAAAAATGAGTAGCTCGTTTTCGATTGTTTGGATAAGATATATTTTTCGTTTGATATAAAAGCCGTACCTAAAATGACAGAATTCATTGATAATATCGTGAACATTTTCATATTTTTTGAGTTTCTGTTTTGTATCGAATAAAACCATATTCGAAGTTGAAATGGTGCTAGTGAGTTTAAGAGACTCGATGGTTAATTCCATTTCAGATGTTTCTTTAATATCAAAAGAAGGTTGGTTATCAGTCGAAAAGTTTTTATAACTCTTAATTTTTTTTATTTCAAGTAAATCATCCAAACTGGTTTTAAACGAATCAATTGACATATTGATAGGGATAGAAGAGACGGTTACGATATCTTTTTTACGCGAAATAACTCCTTTTGTGAGATAACGATGTTTATCTAATTTTTCAATAGTTCCTTGAAATCCTTTATACCATGGATGAATCTCTGGTAATTTGAATTCGTTTTCTGAATAACATTCTGAATAACATTCTTGGCTTAGCCATAAACGGACACAAGATAGAATATCTATAGGATTATATAAAGGGATATTCGAGCTCCATCCAGAGCCAATTCCTAACGTTCCGTTAATTAAAACAGTTGGTAAAATAGGGATATATTCTTGAGGCTCGATTGTTTCACCGTCATCTTCTAAATAAGTCAATAATTGATCATCTTCTTTACGAAAAAGTAATCTGGTAAATCGATCTAGACGAGTATGAATATAACGAGGAGAAGCTGAATCTTGGCCGAGCATACTCAGAGACCCAAATTGACCGTCTCTGAAAAGAAAAGGGATGTTATTACTCCCGATAAAATCTTGAGCCATACGAATAATCGTTTCGAAGATTGAAGCTTCGCCGTGATGATACGAAGTCTTCTCGCTACAAAAAGCTCCTAATTGTGCTACTTTAAGACTTTTTCCTTGAAAAGAAAGATTTTTAAGAAATGTGGCGTATAATAGTTTCCGTTGCGATTCTTTCAAACCGTCGCATATTGATGCGATTGAACGACGACAGTCATCGACTGAAAAAATAATCAATTCTTTATCTAGATATTCGCTGATTGATACTTTTTCGGTAGCCTGTTTTCCTAATTTCAAGTTATTTTTGACGGGATCGTAATCTGCGATCCATTCTTTACGACGATCTGAGCATTTGGATAGAAAACATTTATCCATCATATCATCAGTCTTTTCATCTTTTATAAACTCAATCATCTTTTTTCCAAATGAAGATTTAACTTCTTTATCACTTGAACTCCCTAACCCTTTTAAATATTTAATTTCTCCTTTTGGTGTATGTTGTTCTATATATTCTTTATAATCTTGGATGTTGTAAAAAGATAACTCTGTTTTTTTATCGTAAATTTTGATAAGAGGAGTTAACATACAATAAATAAAAGGTTCTTTTCTTTCAAATAAAGAAGGAAATAGTTTATGAATCATATTCAGTATCAAAGATAGAATATGTTTACCGTCTGCATCTTGGTCAGACAATCCGACTATTCTTCCGTAAGAAAGAGTATTGAATTCTTCTTCGTTTGTATAATCGACTCCGAAACGAAGATTCATGATTTTAATCAAGTTACAAATCTCTTTATTTCCTGATATTTGAGAAACAGAACTATTACGTACGTTTAAGACTTTTCCTTTTAACGGAAAAATACCGACATAATCTCTTCCTTTTTTTCCAAATAAATCTTGACTTAATCCAAGGACAGCATATGTTTTTGCACTTAGACCTTCAGTAAGAATCAAACTACATTCTTTTGATTGTTTACCTCCACATAAATTAGAAGGATCATAGCCTTCGATTTTTACAAACGAACGGCTTTTCTTTTCTGTTTTTTTTAAAGCAATTAATTCTTTCCCTTTTAATAAATTTTTAATCTTGTCAATACAATCCCATTTCAGAATGGCATTGATATGTTTCGTTAACACTTCTGGTATTTTTGGAGAAGGGGATACTAGTTTACTTTTTTCTTGTGAATTAAAAGCTGGATTGGTAACTGTTGTCTTTAAAAACATTTGAAAATAAGGTTTGATTTCTTTTAAACCTAAAGGAACTGATCCTTTTTTTACACCTTTATTTAATGCTTCTAAAAGTGGTCTGAAAATAGCTTCAGAGTAAATGTCTACGTGAACACCTCCGTCTTTTGTTTCAATCCCGTTCACAAATGAAATGGCTTCAAATCCGTCTGCGTTAAGATTGGGTTGTAGAACAAATTCACTATCTTCGGTAATGATATGGATCTGGTCAAGTTTCTTTTTACAAGAAGGAATATTTTCATCTATGTATAATTCAGCATAATCTTTTAATGTCTTCATAGGAATTTTTTCATTGTTAAAAAAAACAGAAACGCCAGTTAACATTGCACAATCGATCACATTTTTATAAAAAAGAGAATACATATCTGAAGATAAATTGTCGCACCCAAAACGTTGGTAATCGGTTGTAAATTTGATTTGGACATAACCGTTTTTTATTTTTGGACTAGTAATTTTTGGTTTACTTACATGTTTCATATTATCAGTCCACGTTTGAATATATTTTTTAGATGTATAATTATCAAAAATTTCAACTTCGAATGACTTTGAAAAGATATTGCAAACACTTGAACCTACTCCATTCGTTCCCGATGTTTTTCTTTCTTGACTATCATCAAAGTTACTACCAGACATAAGTTTACCAAAAAGCATTTCTGGATTATATAAATCTGTCTCTTTATTTATTTCAATCGGGATTGTTTTTCCGTCATTAAAAATAACAATTGAACCAGTTTCAAGGTTAATATCAACTTTAATTTTACTAACTGGTGTAGACGAGACAGAACTTCTCCAAACATTATCAATTGCGTTATTAAGAATTTCTAAAAAAATTCGATGGAGTCCTTCATTCACTATTCCTTCTCTTTTAACTATTTTCGTAGAATCTTTCGTAGAATCTTTCGTAGAATCTTTCGTAGACTCAACTGAATAGAATTCTTTTTTTGAAGGTGTAATTGATCCGATATACATACTTGGACGAAGTAGAACATGTTCGACTGGATCAAGACAAGAATATTGAGTTTTTTCGTCAGAAGATTTGGTCTCTTTTTTTGGCATTTTCAAGTTTTATTTTATTTTTTTTTATAGATTGAAAAATCAATTTTAAATGGGTATTAAAAAAAAATAATTAATATAATAAATGTCTTTTCATTGCACAAGAGCACAAAATAGACAATTAATGTTTTATATCAACGGAAAACGTGTAAAAAGAGAATTATTTATGGCTCAATACCCAGACTTTGATGTAAGTGACTGTGTCACAAAAACAGAGAGAAAAGAAAAAATGAAAGAAGATTTAAAGAATGCAAAAAAAGATGTTAACGGGCCTTTAGCTGACTGTCTCAATAAACTTAAAGAATGTGAATCAAAACACAAGTTGATTTCTGAACAATTCTATAAATTAAATAATGAATTTGATTCTAGAAATGATTCGTTTGAACAAATGAAAAATGAAATGAATGGTTTAAAGATGGAGAGAGAACATTTATTAGAACAAGTTAGACTTTTAGAAAAAGAGCAAGAAAAATATAAGTTAAGTCATCAAGATATGTTACAAAAAATATTTGATAATGACTATGATTGTCAAAAAGAGAAAAATGATATCCTTATTGAAAATGAAAATATAACCAATACATTGGTTAAACTCGAAGACAATTTGGAAAAGATACATAAAAAAATGAAAGATAATAAAGAATTGGATGAAAAAGAAATACTTAAACACAAAGTATTAAATGAAGAACTAAAAATAAATTTTAATATTGAAAAAGAAAAGTTGTCAGAATATATCAATCAATTGGAAGATAATTTGGAAGAATCTAAAAAGACAATCGAAGAACTATTAAAAGAATTGAATACAACAAAAGAAGAGAATGATATTTTAAAAATGAAAAATGAAGAACTTATCTATCAACTAGAGAATTGCACTAAAAGTAATCATGATTTGAAAATAGAGATGGATAAGTATAAGAAGGGAGAAATATCATGCAATGAAGTTCGTAAGAAACTAGAAAATAAATTTCAAATATTAAGAAAAGCACATGAGAAATTGGAGAGTAGTTATCAAAGAAATGATCCTGATCATATAAAACAGTTATACTCTGATATGGCACTTAAACTGAAAATTCAAGAGAAGGAAGTATTAGAAATGAAAAATGAATTAGAACGAAGAAAGAAAAATGAAATGGAATTAAACAATAATCTTGTAAAACTTCACCAAGAAAAAGAGGTTATGTTAGAACAAATCGAATTGAATATGAGAGACTTGAAAGACAATAAAAACTTAGTTCAAAAATATATGATGGAATTAGAAAATTGTCAAATGAATAGAGAAGAAACTCTTCATAAATTAAAAGAATTTGAAAATGGGATGATAAGTATTTCAGAGTTAAAAGATAGACTTCAAAATGAGTTAGAAGAGTTGAGAGAATCTCATAATAAATTAGAAGACACTTACTCTGAATTAGAAAAACAGAATAAAAATAAATTGGAAAAACTTTATAAAATGAAAGAAAAAACAGATTATATGATGGATGAAAAAATCAATGAAAATAGACAACTTCTTAACATGCTTATTCAGTTAAGAATCAGAGATGATAAAGAAACCGAAGAAGAGAGAAGAATGAGAAAAGAAAATGAAAGATTGGAAATAAAAGAGAACTCTAACCTAGCATCTGATGAATTAGAACAGATTTATAGAGATCGAGAAGAACAAGATCTTGGTGAAAAGAAAATAAGAGAAGATCGTATACAAAAGTTACTTGAAAAAGAAAAGAAAGACGAAGAAGAATTAGAAAATAAATTACAAATTAGAAAAATAATACAAAATGCAAAGATTAAAAAAGAGGAAGAAGAACGAAATAAACAAATTGAAAAAGATAAATTGAAAAGACAAAAACAAAATGAAAGATTGATAGAAGAAAAGAAAGCAATGAAAAGTAAGTTAGAAAATGATATCGATGAATTGAAGACAGTCTTGAGAAAAAAAGAAAAAAAATTAGAAAAGGCTTTAGAAGGTAATGAAGATCTGAATTATAAATTAATTGATGCTAAAGATAAATTGATTGAAGACGAGAAAGACTATGGTAATGAAAAGAGTCTATTACTTGGCATTAAAAATAAAAAAGAAGAAGAGAAAGATGCATTAGAAACTCTTTTATCAAACTTAGAAGGAAATAAAAATAGAAAACAAAGAGAAGCATTAATGAAGACTTATGATTCTAAATTCGATGTATTTGATAACAAGATAGAAATGCAAAAAACAAAGGTTGATAAACTAGGTAAAAAAATAGACAAAAAAGTAAACCTAGTAACAAAATATGAAAACGAGTTGAGTAACCTTGATCAAATCAGAATGACAATTGATGAATTGAAACAGATGATTATACAGAAATATGAAACGTTAGAAAAGTTAGACAATTGAATTATAACTTTTATAGTTTTAAAAATATTTCAAAAGTTATAAATATATAATTCAATTTAAAAATATGTTTCAATTGACTATTGAATTATATATCTCTTTTCTGTAAAAGTGATTTTTTTTTTTAGAAATAATCAAAAATTAACAGTTATGTCAGTTTGTTGTTTTACAGATTGTTCTAATCAACGTATACCACGAGGTAAATATTGTGAATTACATAGAACATCAAAAAAATTATGTATCGAATCCAATTGTAATAAAAGTGCACGAAGTAAATCTGATAAATGTGTTGAACACGGAGGCGGAACAAGATGCGTTGAACCCAATTGTAAGAAAAGTGCAGTAGGTAAATCTGATAAATGTGTTGAACACGGAGGCGGAGCAAGATGTGTTGAACCTAATTGTAAGAAGAGTGCAGTAGGAAAATCTGGTAAATGTGTTGAACACGGAGGCGGAGCAAGATGTGTTGAACCTAATTGTAATAAAAGTGCAGTAGGAAAATCTGATAAATGTAAAGCACACGGAGGCGGATCAAGATGTGTTGAACCTAATTGTAATAAAAGTGCAGTAGGAAAATCTGATAAATGTATTGAACACGGAGGTGGAGCAAGATGTGTTGAACCTAATTGTAAGAA
>Ga0114959_10004199_pt1 | contig 11110 bp, 13 predicted proteins | sample C_130625_EF_Meta_FD_87317 | JGI IMG/M metagenome (GOLD analysis project Ga0114959, IMG submission 87317) | Freshwater microbial communities from Lake Croche, Canada to study carbon cycling - C_130625_EF_MetaG | ecosystem: Environmental > Aquatic > Freshwater > Lake | place: Lake Croche, Canada...
GCCGACCTCACCATTTTCGCCGCAGCCTCCCTGACCGACGCCCTGCGCGACATCGCCCCGCTCTGGGAGTCAGAAGGCCACGGCAAGCTCCGCTTCAGCTTCGCCGCCTCCTCTACCCTCGCCCGCCAGCTGGATCAGGGCGCCATTGCCCATCTCTTCGCCTCGGCCGACCAGCAATGGATGGACTGGGCCGACCAACGCCATTTGATCGTCCCCGACACAAGGCGCACTTTGCTCGGCAACACTTTGGTCCTGGTCATGCCGCGCGACCGCGCCCATCCGGTCACGATCGATGCCAACCTCGACCTGAAATCCCTGCTCGGCGCGGATGGCCGCATCGCCACCGGCGATCCATCCAATGTCCCGGTCGGCATCTACGCCCGGCAGGCCCTCACCCGCCTCGGCCTCTGGGCCACCGCCGAACCCCGCCTCGCCCGCAGCGACTCCGTGCGCAGCGCGCTCCTCCTGGTGGAACGTGGCGAAGCCCCGCTCGGCATCGTCTACGCCACCGACGCCGCCATCGCCCCCAATGTCGCCATCGCCGGCACATTCCCCGAAACGAGCCACGACCGCATCACCTACCCCTTCGCCGTGCCACGTTCCGGTGACACGCCAGAGGCCCGCGCCTTCCTCGACTTCCTCAGCACCGCCAAGGCCAGCGCCATCTTCACCCAACGCGGCTTCCTGCCGGTCAGGTAGCCACGCCAAACCCCGGAATCCGCCGCATGATCGAAATCACCTGCGACGCGGTGATCAACCTGGTGCATTCAAACTGCCGCGGCGTGTTGGCATGCCGCGGGCACCACATGTAATCATGATGATCAAAGCGATGCTTCGGATCGTTCCAGCATGAGTTGCAGGCATGCCAGTTCACCACACGATAAGGCGTGTTGAACTCGTTGTTCGGATGGGTGAAGCCACTGATCATCACCACCGGAATCCCCGCAGCCCAGGCGAGCCACGCCAACCCGCTCGACAGCCCAATAAAGAACGCCGCGTGCTTCAGCCAGCGCGCCCGCTCCACCAACGGCCGATCCCCGGTCTCGTCCCGCGCCTCGTTCGGGATATGCGTCCAGCTCAGCCCCCTCCCAGACCTCGATGCCGAACCGCACATAGAACAGATTCGCGCTGTTGACGAAGGCGCCCTTCGTCTCGGTCTCAAACAGGATATTGCCGGTCTCGAGATCAGACAGCCTTATCCGCCAGTCGCCCTCCGGCACCATGACCCGGGCCCCAAGATTGAAATCAAAGGTGATGCCACGCGTGCCCTGCTGCGTCGGTATCGCCGCCACCGGCGGATAGACAGGCTTCGCTGCCGCAGCCTTGCTCTCAGCTTACTTGGCCTCAGATGGTGCAGACAACGCCTGTGGCGGGATCTCGGGCAGGATAATCGTATCGCTCATGAAATACCCCAGCACCAAGATGGCCCAGCCAAATGCGGCGTTGCGGCGGGCGCCAACCATCCCACACGTGGGGCGACAAAGCCGAAGATCCCGCGCCTACCAGACGAAGGAAGGGATGGCCGCAACCGGAGCAAGGCCAGAAGCTGCGGCGGCAGCACGGATCAGCGCCGTATCATCGCCCAGCTCGGCCCCATGAATGCCCCCAAGCACCCAGCACGAGGCAATGCCTGATGCGGTGGCGCCGGCGATATCGGTACGCAAAGCATCACCAATCGCCAGCACGCGGGACTTGTCCTTCCCCAGCATGGCCAGAACCGGCGCATAGATCGCCGGATCAGGCTTGCCAAAATAACGGACATCACCGCCCAACTCCTCATAGCGCAGCGCCAAGGCACCGGCGCAGATCACACGCTGCCCGCCAAGGATGACTTCAAGATCCGGATTGGCGCAGATCATCGGCAGGTTCGCCGCACGACAGGCCTGGAGCGTGGGCTCATAGATCGCGATATCGGTCGAGCTGATATTGGCGTCAGGTCCGGTGTTGAGCACGAAATCCGCCTCACCGGGCGTGGCGACAACAACGAGATCAAGATTTTCAAGCGTGCCCGCATCACGCTGCGGACCGAGATGAAACACGCGCCGACCCAGTGCAGCGAACCAAGGGTCCTGACGATGCGACAGGGCCTGCCAGGTGGCCTCCCCGCTGGTCATGATGCCGGTGTAAAGCTCATCCCCAAGCCCCATGGCGCGCATCGCCGCCGCAGCAATTGTCGAGCGACGCGGCGCGTTGCTGAGCAGCACCGCCGGCTTGCCGAGATCGCGCAGCCGCGCCAGCACGTCGGCCGCGCCAGGATAAGGCTGCACGCCGTCATGAATGACACCCCAAAGATCGATGATGAAGCCGTCATAGCGTGCGGCCAGCGAGGCGAAACCGGTGAGATGTTCCATGGTTGATCCTCTAGAGATCGCTGCCGATGGCGGCGGCGACGGTGGCAATGCCGCGTGCGTCAAGCTCACGGCGCAGTTCGCGCAGCAGCCTGGGCACCAAGACAGGGCCTTTATAAGCGAAGGCCGTATAGAGTTGCACCAGACTGGCACCCGCCGCGAGCTTGGCCAGAATGTCAGCCCCCGTTGAGATGCCACCGACGCCGACCAGCACCAGACGCCCTTGGGCCAGATGGGCCGCGCGGCGCAGCATGGCGGTAGAGCGGGCCATCAGCGGCGGGCCGGACAGACCGCCGGCCTGAACCGATTGCGGTGAGGCAAGGCCAGCACGCGAGAGCGTGGTGTTGGAGATGATCATCCCCGCAGCCCCCATCTCGATGCAGGTGGAGACCACGGCCGCTAACCCCTCATCAGCCAGGTCCGGCGCGATCTTCACCAGCAGCGGCGGATGGCCAGGGCACATCTCGCGAATGGCGGCAAGAATACCGCGCAGCCGAGCCTCACCCTGCAAGTCGCGCAGACCGGGGGTGTTGGGCGAGGAGACATTCACAGTGATGTAGTCAACCAGGCCGGTCAGACGGGTGACAAGCGCCGGGTAGTCGCGCTCCGGGTCGGCGCCCTCCTTGTTGATGCCGATATTACCGCCGACCGGCAAAAAATTCGGCCTATGGGCAAGATTGGCGCTGAACGCATCAATACCGGCATTGTTGAAGCCCATGCGGTTGATCACGGCACGGTCTTCGTCCAGCCGGAACAGACGCGGCCGCGGATTGCCCTGCTGGGGCCGCGGCGTGACGGTGCCGGCTTCAACAAAGCCAAAGCCAAGTCGGGCAAGCCCGGTGAGCGCCTCGGCGTTCTTGTCAAACCCCGCCGCAAGCCCCAGCGGGTTGGCAAACGACAGTCCAAGGGCCGAGACAGCGAGGCGCGGGTCGCGGAAATGGCTGCGTCCAGCCAGCCCCTGCCGCGCCGCGCGCAATGCCAGGCCATGCGCCGTCTCGGGATCGAGCAGGCGCAGCAGCGGCACGGCGGCGGAGGCGAGCGGATTGATCATGGCGCGGTGATGCCGGAATAATGCCCTTGGCGCCAGTGTGGACATCAGGCGAGAGGGGCGAGTTGAACACAGGGGCTGGCCTGGGTGACAAACGCGATCTTGCCACCATCGCTTCCCGACATCATCAGCATGTCCCCTGGTGCCAGCATGTCAGTGGCATGGTCGAAAAACCCTGCCTGGGTGAGGCTGTTCAAAGGCATGCCGAGCGCCTTGTAGTGCCACAGCGTGAACCCCTGCGCGTAAGCGAGCACCGAGAGATTGCGGATCGAAAATTCCCCGGTGGCCGTGTGGCGGGCGGGAAGACGGGACTGGCGCATCAGATCAGCCCTCCCGCCACAACAATGCCTCGGGCCCGCAGCCTGGCCCCGAGCCGATCCATGGCCTCACGCCAGATCGCCGCGTCGCGGGCCTCACTGGGATAATGCGGACTGGGCGAGGTCCCGCGCTCGCCCCAGATGCGCAGGATGCGGGCATGCAGCAAATCGATGCGTCGGGAACGATAAAGCTGATCGAGCGTGCGAATGACGTCATCCGGATCGCAGGGCCGTTCGGTGCCGGAGCGCCCCCGGCCACTGGTGCCGGTGGCGCGGGCCTGGAGGGCGGACATGGTCCAAAACCAGGCCTGATCAGGTGATTCGAAGGGGCGGGCTTGGGTGGTGGAGGCGGCCATTTGGGTTTCCTTGCCTGCTTGAGAGAACTTAACAGGAACATTTACCCATACCTCGAATTTAGGCTCAAGTTAATAAGCTATTATTCCTATTTATGCGAAATTTCCTGCGTTGATGTGGATTTCACAGTGCAAACTCTGAGGAAACAGGTCTAAGGTCCTAGAGACACTCAAATTCCGCGATGCGCTGCGCAAGGGCCCGGTTATGAAACACGATGACGTCTGGCGGGCGCTTGACACTCTGGCAGCCGAAAACGGCCTGTCCCCCTCAGGACTCGCCAAGCGCGCGGGGCTCGACCCCACCACATTCAACCCCTCCAAGCGCCGCATGCCGGATGGCAGAGCGCGCTGGCCCAGCACCGAAAGCCTCGCCAAGGTGCTGGACGCAACCGGCGCCACGCTGGATGCCTTCACCGCCCTCGTCACCGGCGCCCGCGCCCTGCCCGCTGCCGCACGCACGCAGAGCCGACGCATCCCGCTGATCGGCCTCGCGCAGGCCGGTGGCGAAGGCTTCTTCGATGATGGCGGCTACCCCGTCGGCGGCAGTTGGGACGAGGTATCGCTGCCGGAAGTCACGGATGGCAACGCCTATGCGCTGGAAATCAGCGGCGAGAGCATGGAGCCGGTGTTTCGTGATGGCGATCTGGTGATCGTCTCGCCCAATGCGCCGATCCGGCGCGGAGATCGCGTCGTCGTCCGCACCGCCCGCGGCGAGGTGATGGCCAAGCAACTGGCGCGGCGCTCAGCGCGGCGTGTCGAGCTGCGCAGCCTCAATCCGGCACACCCGGATTACAACTTCGATCTCAGCGAAGTGAGCTGGATCCATCGCATCGTCTGGGCCAGCCAGTAGATTTTGCTTGTGCGGAGGCCAGCCGATCCGTCACGATTTCATCATGTCGTGGCGCTGGACCCTCCTTCTGGTCATGTGTCTGTCCCCGGTCGCGGCCCGGGCGATGGAGCCTGTCGATCTGGCGCTGGTGCTGGTGACGGACGTCTCCCGCTCGATCGATGATCAGGAGTACCGGCTGGAAAAAGAGGGCACGGCCACAGCCCTCACCAGTCCGGCCGTCCTGGCCGCCATCCGCGGCGGGGCGCTGGGACGGATCGCCATCGCCTATGAGGAATTCGCCGGCCCCTATGAAGTGCGAATGGTCCTGGGTTTCACCATCATCGAGGACAAAGCCTCCGCCGAGGCCTTCGCCGCCCGCCTGCTGGCCGCGCCCCGCCAGTTCTACGGCCGCACCTCAATCAGCGCCGGCATCGATCTGGCGATGAAGGCCCTCAACCAGTCAGGCCTGGAGGCAACACGCCGGGTGATCGATGTCTGTGGCGACGGGACGAACAATTCCGGCCGCGAGATCACCGAAGCACGTGACGACGCCTTGCGCCAAGGCGTGGTGATCAACGGCCTCACCATCATCAACGACCACCCGGTGAGCTACACCTTCGCCCATGTGGCACCACCGGGCGGGCTGACCAACTGGTATCGCGAAAACGTGGTGGGCGGCCCAGGCGGCTTTGTGCTCGAAGTCCATGACTTCCACTCATTCGGCGAGGCAATGACGCGCAAGCTGATCAGCGAGATCGCCGCCCTGCGCGCGCAGCCCGGCCCCGGCTGAGCCTTGCCAGGAAGCGGCCAGTGTCGCCAAACTAAGCGCCTGAAGAAGGAGCATCGGTATGGAAATCCGCAATCTCGGCCAATCAGGCCTGCGCGTCTCGGCCATCGGGCTGGGATGCAACAATTTCGGCGGCCGTCTGGACCTGGAGCAGACCAGAGCGGTGATCCATGCCGCGTTTGACGCCGGCATCACCCTGTTCGACACGGCCGACGTCTATGGCGACAAAGGCGGCTCCGAGACGCTGATGGGCCAGGTGATCGGCGAGATGCGCCATTCCATCGTGCTGGCCACCAAGTTCTGCATGCCCATGGACGCCGCCGAGACACTGAAGGGCGGATCGCGCCGCTACATCATGAGCGCCGTGGAGGCCTCGCTGCGCCGGCTGCGCACCGATCACATCGATCTCTACCAGATGCACCGGATGGACCCGCTGACGCCGGTGGAGGAAAGCCTCCGCGCCCTGTCCGATCTCGTGACACAGGGCAAGATCCGCTATTTTGGCTGCTCGAATTTCAGCGCCTGGCGCATGGTCGAAGCCCAATGGACCGCCAAGACGCTCGGTCTGCCCGGCTTCGTCTCCGCCCAGGACGAATACAGCCTGGTGAAACGCGACCACGAGGCCGATCTCATCCCCGCACTGCAAACCTATGGCCTGGGCCTGCTGCCCTATTTCCCCCTGGCCTCAGGCCTGCTGACCGGCAAATACCGCCGCAACCAACCCATGCCCGAAGGCGCCCGCCTCACCGGCACGCAGCGCCTGGCGGACCGCTATCTGACCGAGCGCAACTGGGGCATCTCAGAAAAACTCGCCGATTTCGCCGAGGCCCGCGGCCACACGCCGCTGGAACTGGCCTTCAGCTGGCTGCTGGCCCAACGCCCCGTCGCCAGCGTCATCGCCGGCGCCACGCGGCCGGAGCAGATCGCGCAGAACGTGAAGGCCGGCAGCTGGGAGCTGAGTGCTGCCGATCTGGCGGAGATTGATGCGATCACCCGTTAAGGAAGGAAGCGCTGGGCTCCGCCCAGACCCGCCAGGGGCCGAGCCCCTGGACCTCACGCCGGAGGCGTGCTCGCGCACGACGGCGGGTTCGGGCGGAGCCCGACCTTTCTTCCTTGTCCCTCAGGCATGCCCCGCCACAGACGACAACCACCCCGGATGCACCCGCAGTTTGGCCAAAGCACGCGACCACTTGCTCTCGTGATCCCCGTCAAACAGCAGCTTCAAATCTGGCTGCGCATTCAGCCAACTGTTCTGCCGGATCTCCTCATCCAACTGCCCCGGCCCCCAATTGGCATAGCCCAACGCCAGAATGGCCTCCCGCGGCCCATCCCCGCGCGCAATCGCCTTCAGCACATCCAGACTGGCCGTCAGCGCCACCTCGTCATCCACCCGCAGACTGCCCTCCCCCGTCCAATCCGTGGTGTGCAGCACGAACCCGCGTGAATGATCCACCGGCCCGCCCTTGCACAGCGTCACATCCCGCGCCGGCGGCGTAGGCTGAACCTCCAACTGACTCAGCAGATCACCAAAACGCGGCTGGCTGAGCGGCCGATTGACGATCAGCCCCATCGCCCCTTCCGCCGTATGGGCGCAGAGATACACCACGCTGTGGAAAAACTCAGGATCTGCCAGGCTCGGCATGGCGATCAGAATCTGCCCTGCCAGATAGGAAGACACGGTTTTCAAGGCAGACGGCTTGCCACGCTGCGAAGCTCTGCCGGAGGACGACGGTCTGGAACTGCTTGTCATGCAGCCTATGTTGGCAGGCTGCGCGTGACAGGCAAGCGTCTCGCTTGTAGGTAACGCAAAACACGCGCGGATCGTCCGCACGTGGCTGCGAAGGATACCCGATCGTGCCCCAGATCCAGGTTGGCGACACCATTGCATCGATGAAGCTGATGACCGCCACAGCCTCCGGCCCGCAGGAGATCTCCACCGACGATCTCTTCAAGGGCAAGCGCGTGGCACTCTTCGCCGTCCCTGGCGCCTTCACCCCCACCTGCAGCGCCAAGCATCTCCCCGGCTTCGTACAGCGCGAAGCCGAACTGCGCGCCAAAGGCATCGACACCATCGTCTGCATGGCGGTGAACGACGCCTTCGTCATGGGCGCCTGGGCCAAGGACCAGGGCGTGGACGACAAGATCGTCATGCTTGCCGACGGCTCGGGCACCTTCACCCGCGCCCTTGGCCTGGAGCTCGATCTGGTCGGCCGCGGCCTCGGCATGCGCAGCCAGCGCTTCGCCCTCATCGCCGAGGACGGCAAGGTCACCCACCTGATGATCGAGGCCCCCGGCGGGTTTGACGTCAGCAGCGCCGAAGCCGTCCTCGCTGCCCTCTGATCAGACACTCATCTGATCAAACAGACGCAGTGCAGATCATATCACCCTGCACTGCGGTCTGTCAGATGGACGCCGCCACCGGGCTATGCCTCGGGTGCCTGCGCACGCTTGAGGAAATCACCGAGTGGCGAGACATGGACCGCGAGACACGTCTCGCGGTCATGGCCGCACTGCCTGCCCGCAAAGCAGCCTCTACTCCGCAGCGATCGCGTGAACGTGCTCGGCCCGACGCGTGACCCGCCGCCGCACCGGCTTGGCCGCCTGGATCATCATCGACTTCAGATCCTCGACATAGGCCACACCCTCATCGGTCGGCACCACCAGCACGCTACGGCGATCCCGCGGATCGGCCACACGCTCTGCCAGACCCAGATCATGCAACCGGTCAAGCGACCGCGTGATCGCAGGCTTGGAGATATCCAGGCGCAGCGCCAGCCCCCGCACTGTGTGCGGTCCATCCTCCAGCGTTGCAATCAACAGCAGGCTCAACTGCCGCGCCGACAGATCGGCACCGTCACGACGCACGGTGCCCAGGATGGTGTCACGCAGGATGTCCACCAGACGATCAGTTTCAAGACGCATCGGAGTATCTTTCGCAAAAGGGTTCAGGTCACATGGCCATGTCAGGAGTGTGAGAGCCTCGAACCGTTTCGAAAATACGTACCATTCCGTAAAACGCGTTGAGGAGGATCAGAAATGAAAAATTGGCGTCTTCATAGGGTTACAGCTTCGTTAATGGTACGAATAACGGAGCCAATGCCCGATCTGACGGCCCCAATCGAGGCAGAAATCGATGCGATCTGGCGTATGGAACAGTCCCGCCTCGGCAATGTGCTGTTCAACGGGCGAGTCTTCAGCGGCGACGTCATCACCCCCGAACTGGTGACCGGCCACTGGACCGAATACCGCCGAATCGTCGCCCAGCTCCGCCGCCCGGAGCTGTACGAGCACATCCGCATCCGCCCCCTCGCCGTCGGCGGCGTCATCCAAAGCCCGGACGGCTTCATCTTCGGCCGCCGCCAGCCCAAGGCCGTCTACCAGGCCGGCGAATGGCAACTCCCCCCCGCCGGCAATGTCGATCCAACCTGCGAAGGCCCCAACGGCGAGGTCAACGTCACAGCCATGCTCCTCACCGAGCTTGGCGAGGAGCTCGGCCTCACCCCAGACCAGGTGCACAGCCCAAGGCCCATCGCCATCGTAGAGCATCTGGACGTCCACATCCTCGACCTCGGCATCGCCCTGCACACCCCCCTTACGGGAGAACAAATTCTCACCATCCACCAGGCCAGCGGCAACACCGAATACGATCCCATCCGCATCGTCCCCCTCGCGGACCTCGCAACCTTCATGGCCCAGGACAACATCACCGGCCAGGCCCCGCTCTTCCTCCAAACCCTCGGCCATCTTTCCGTTTGACTCAGAAGCCCCGACTCGGAATCCATAGAGGAGAACGAATAGCGAACATCTGCCAGCGAACATAGAGGGCCAACAGCCATGCACGCATCCCTCCAGGGTCTGCGCGCCCATCTCCACGCCATCGCCCCGCCCGCCCGACACGGCCATCTGGCCCTGGATGGCGGCGCAATCGACCACGCTTTGGGCGGCGGCCTCACCCTCGGCGCCCTGCACAGCATCGAGGGCCAGGCCATCCAGGTCGAGACCGGCGCCGCCCCCGCCTGGTTCGCCGCCAGCCTGCTGCGCCACATCCCAGGCACCGCCCCGCTGTTCTGGGTCGCCCAAACCACCGACCTCTACCCCCCTGGCCTGACCACCCTGAATCTCGACCCGGCACGCCTCATCCACATCCGCACCATCGCCGAAGATGAGACCCTCGCCGTCACCGAGACCCTGCTGCGCAGCGGCGCCAGTGCCGCGGTTGTCGCCGAAGCCGGCCGCATCGCCAGGCTTGCCGGCCACCGCCTGCAAATGGCCGCCCTCTCCCACGGCACCACCTGCTTCCTGCTCCGCCGCTTCCCCTGGGGCAGCCCGCCTCAAGCCGACACAATCACCGCCGCCGTCACCAGCTGGCGCATCACCCCCGCCCCCAGCCTGACGCAAACCACCACCAGACGCCCCCCACCCGGCCCCCCTCGCCTGCACTGCGCATTGCTGCACGCCCGCACCGCCCCCCCCGCCAGCTGGATCGTGGAACAGGAGGACCTCCCCCATGCGTCGCATCCTTTCCGTGTGGTTGCCGGGCTGGCCGATCCACAGGCTGCACCGCGCCGGCTGGCCGTCTGACCGCCCCCTCGCCACGATCGAACCGGTTCGCGGCCAGTTGCGCGTCGCCCAGGCCTGCCCACGCGCCACCGAGGCCGGCGTCACCCCAGCCATGCCCCTCACCCAGGCCCGCGCCCTCTGCCCCGATCTGATGACCGCCGACGCCGACCCGGACGCCGACCGCCAGGCCCTCACCCGCCTCGCCGCCTGGTGCGAACGCTTCACCCCCCTCGCCGCCCCCGACCCGCCGGACGGACTCTGGCTCGACATCACCGGCTGCGCCCATCTCCACGGCAGCGAGGAAGCCATGCTGCACACCCTCATCCACCGCCTCGCTGGCCAGCAGACCACCCGCGCCGCCCTCACCGGCACCGCCGGCGCCTCCTGGGCCCTGGCCCGCGCCGCCACCCGCCCGGCATTGCAGATCATCCCGCCCGGCCAGGAACCCCAGGCCCTGGCCCCCCTCCCCGTGGCCCTGCTGCGCCTGGACCCGCGCATAACCGCCAGCCTGCGCCGCGTCGGCCTGCGCAGCATCGGCGAACTCGCCCGCCAACCCCGTGCCGACCTCGCCGCCCGCTTCGGCATCAAACCCTGCCTGCGTCTCGATCAGGCCTTCGGCACCGCCAGCGAAGCCATCATGTGGCCCCGACCGCCCTCCGACTGGTCAGAGCATCTCGCCTTCCCTGAACCGATCGGCACACCGGAGGATCTCGCCCGCGCGCTCACTTTACTGTCCGAGCGGCTTTGCGACCGGCTCGAAGGCGCCTCGTTAGGCCTGCTGCATGCCACGGCGCAATTCATGAAACTGGGAGAAGAAAGGCCAGGGGCTCTGCCCCTGGACCCCGCCAGGAGCAGAGCCCCTGGACCC
>Ga0114959_10004202_pt1 | contig 11104 bp, 13 predicted proteins | sample C_130625_EF_Meta_FD_87317 | JGI IMG/M metagenome (GOLD analysis project Ga0114959, IMG submission 87317) | Freshwater microbial communities from Lake Croche, Canada to study carbon cycling - C_130625_EF_MetaG | ecosystem: Environmental > Aquatic > Freshwater > Lake | place: Lake Croche, Canada...
AAAAAAATTAAAAAAATTAAAAAAACAAAGCGAAAAAGTAGGAAAAGTAAAAAAACACAAACAAAAAGGAATAAAAAATAATATATATTTTATAAACTAATATAAAGAAATGTTCAAATGGTTTTTACTTTTCTCTCTATTTACAACTTTAACAAGTGTTTTTTCTGAAACAGAATGTCCATATGTGAATACTATTGGTGATAGAAGAAGTGATAAAACAAAGTTAAGACTTGTTCAATATAACGTAGAATGGTTATTTATTGATTATTATAGTCATATGAATTGTCCAGGTAGTGGATGCACATGGAAAAATACATCAGAAGCATTAATTCATTTAGATTTTGTTGTAGATAGAATCCAAGATTTAAATCCAGATATAATAAATTTTTGTGAGGTAGAAGGATGTGATGAATTAAATATGTTAAAAGATAAATTGGATGGAAGTTATACACCTTACTTAAAAAAAGGCACTGATAGTAGTACAGGACAAAATGTAGGTATGTTGACTCGTGTTGATCCCTTAATCAGTTTATATAGAAGTGATTTGAAATATAATTATCCTATTCCAGATTCAAATTGCGGTTATACAGGATCTAGTGGTTCTAGTGGCGTTAGCAAACATTATATTACAGAGTTTGAATTTAATGGAATGGACATAGCTTTTATTTCAGCACATTTATTAGCCATTCCAACAGATCCTTCAAGATGCGCACAGAGAGAAGCACAAGCATTAGTATTACAAAGCGTAATTTATGATTTTATTAATAAAGACTATGAAATAATAATGTTAGGTGATTTTAATGATTATGATGCTGAGATTTTGGATATAAATAGTAATAAACCGATATCAAAAGTATTAGATATTTTGAAAGGGTTAAAAGGTGAATTAGCTGGTAAATATCAACTATATAGTGCTGCCGAAACTATTCCTCAAGATGAAAGATATAGTGATTGGTGGGATTCAGATAATAATTGTAATACTGCTTCAATTAAAGATTATTCAATGATAGATCATATTTTAGTTACAGATAAGATAAGAAAAAATATTATTAATACTTTTATTTATCATGGTTATGATGAATTTTGTGGAAAATATAATTCAGATCATTATCCAGTTGTAGTAGATTTAATTATTTAAATCTTCACTAAGTGATTTAACATCTTTTTTAGCTTTTCTATGTAATTTTAATGATTCGCATTTAGAATAATCTGTTACAAATAATTTATCTTTTCTCATTTTAAAAACTCTATAATCAAATAATTTTAAAGCTTCTTCAAGAGCTTCACTATAAGTACAATTATTACAATGCATTCTATACATTATACATCTATCAATATCATATGCCGATAATAAATCAGCTTCTCTTACAATATTATATGCTAATTGGTATTCTCCTAAATCAGGATATCCATTAACTTTAACCTTTGAATAAGACATCGTTCCTATAATTTTTCCCATTATTTCTAACTCATTTGGTTTCATATAATTAGATAAATAATTTTGATACTTTAATATACCTTCTTTTTCATCCATATATTTTTTATCACACATATCATGTCCAATTGATGCAATAAAAATAATTTCTCTCTGTTTTTCTAAGAAAGGATTAGAATTCAGTTCACTTTCATAAATTTTTTTCGCATATCTATATACTTCCATACTATGTTTTAAAGCATGTGATTCATCGATATTATATAATTGACTTGTATCTACAACATATTTAAATGCTACATTTATTAGATTAATAATAGATAATGAACTAGACATAATTTTCATATTTATATTATTATATTCAAATTTTTAAATTCATTTTTAAAGATAATCACATATTTCAATAAAAAAATTGTTATTTTTTATTATTATTAAAAATGGTTTACCACAACCATATATCATATCATTTTTTATATAGTGATAACAAAGTTCTTTTGCGGAATGAGGATCTATTTGTTTCCCATTATTTTTAAGTGTCCCGTGCCTAAAAATTCCACAATTTATTTTTTCAATAATAATATATTCATTACAATGTGGACACCTTATTAAAGGCTGTATTTCATTTTCATTCATTTTAATTATTAATGTTTCATATTTATATATTTATTTATTAATTATATAAAGACAATAAATTAATAAATTAATAAATAATTAGAATGAATGAAACAAACTGTAAATGGGTAAGTTCAAGAGGAATATTAAAAAGTTGCGAGAGAAGAAATAGAAATCCTAAATCTTCATCAAGAGATATAGACTTAGACATTTTGGATAATTTGCAAGATTACGATGTATTACATATTTGTTCTTGGTTATCTATATCTATTTTTATGACTAATTTTGCTGAAAAAATAAATAAAAAAATTATTATTGTTACGAATGATAGTGATTTTGATAGTCCTATTTTTGAAAAACCAGTAGGCAAAGGTGATGAAATCAACAAGGAAGCTATTATTAATTTTTTAAATAGTGAAAATTGTGTACATTGGTTTACACAAAACTGTACATTAAAACATCCAAAAGTAACACCAATCCCAATTGGATTAGATTATCACACATTCTCAAATTATATAGATTGTGTAAAACAAGAGGAAATATTAAATAATGTTAGAGAAAAATACGTTTCAATGCCTTTTAAAAATCGAGAATTAAAATGTTATGGAAATTTTCATTTTAATATGGACGGCAAATATTACACAAGTGATAGATATGATTGTTTTAATAATGTTCCTAAAAATTTAGTAGATTATGAACCTAGAATGGTTAATCGTATTGTTACTTGGGTAAATCAATCAAAATATGCGTTTGTTTTATCACCAGCAGGCGGTGGTTATGATTGTCATCGAACATGGGAAGCATTAATTTTAGGATGCATTCCTATTGTAAAAAAATTTGATATTCCATTAGAAAATATTTATGAAGATTTGCCTGTTTTAATAGTTAATAATTGGGCAGATGTAAATGAAAATTTATTAAAGAAAACCATAAAAGATTTTGAAAACCGAAAATTTAATTACGATAAATTGACATTAGAATATTGGAAAAACTTAATCTATTCATATAAAAAATAAATTAAAAAGTTAGTATATTTATTTATTTACTTATTAATTATTATTAATTATTATTTTTTATATAAATATACAGAAATTTATGTATGAATAAATTTGTCAATTTCACTAATCCATTCTTTTACCTGATTTGGGTTTTCATAAATATCTACATTACCATCTAAAATCAGTTGTTCTCTACAAATACAATCACTAGAAGACATATTTAACATATGGTCATGATACACATCACTATTTTTTAAATATTCTAAAGATATTAAATTTTCTCCTTCCCTTGCACGTTTTAAAATTCTAGAATGACATTTTTCAGGTTCAGTTTTTACATATATGACTTTATGAACAGGAAATTCTTGAGAAAATGTATAAAACCAGTTTAAATAAATTTGGTAATTAATGCCTTCAATTTTTTTACTATCATAAAGCATTTTAGCAAAAACCATTTTATCTGTATATAAACTTCTCTCTGATATAAATATAGTTTTTTTTGAGGTAGGTTTAATATTTTTTACAGCATCCTTTAATACTTTTAACCTAGAAATATATGCCATCATTTGAAAAGAAAACGCGTATTTTTCGGAATTTTCATAAAATTTCTCAAGAATTGTAATACCATTTTCATCTTTAATTTCAGCCCATTCATCAACCGGTTCTTTCAAAAATACAACGTCTACTTTATCATTATAATACTCTCTTAAATTTGCCATAAGAGTTGACTTTCCTGAACCAATATTACCATCAATGGAAACAACATGAAACAAATTCATATGTTCAGCAGACATTTTTGCGTATATTATTATCATTATTTTATTTATATTATTTTATTTCAATTTTAAAAAAAATTGAATTTAAAAATAAACTTAAAGCTATTTGTAGATACTAAATAACTACACCAAGAATGGATTTAAAACAAAGAAAACTAAACAAATCAGAATGGACCTCAATTGAGGTGAGTGTTCCGAAATCTGAAATAGATGTTTTATCAATGATTATCAAAGGATTTAATGATGTAAATATTAAAATAAACAATACAAATTCTATCTTTACATTTTTAAAGATAGAATATACTGATAAAATGGAAAATTATTTGTTCAATAAATACTTTCGTCAGCGTAGTGATAAAGTTGAAGCTGATTTAAAAAAAATAAATAAAGACTATAAACAAATGGAAATAGATAGCAAAACAAAATTAAATTCTGCTGATAAGGTTCGGTTGGAAAGATTTGATGAAAATGCAATGAAAAAAATCGAAATTTATGAGTTTATATTATTATCTCACATAGAACAAATTTTATTTAATAGTAAAAATACCAATATAAAATTATTACACTTTCACTATTTTACATTGTATAAATTAATTAGAAATAATATAATAAAATTAAATCGTCATATAAAAGAATTGGTTACACGAGTATTAAATGCGGTTGAGAATAAAATAGACATGGCCGTAATTATTGAAAATGCTTCTGAATTTATCGAAAAAAATGATAGTTTATTAAAGTATAGCGACTTAACATTATATGAGCACCAAAAACAAATCTTTACATTATCAAAAATTGATAAACCTAAGTTAATATTATATATGGCTCCTACAGGAACTGGAAAAACGCTTACACCAATTGCGTTATCTGAGCATAAAAAGATTATATTTGTTTGCGCTGCTAGACACGTAGGATTAGCATTAGCAAGAGCTGCCATTTCGGTTAATAAAAAAATAGCATTTGCGTTTGGTTGTGCTAGTGCAGATGATATTAGATTACACTATTTCGCAGCAAAAGAATTCACTAGAAATAAACGAACTGGTGGCATTGGTAAAGTTGATAATAGTGTTGGAGATAATGTTGAAATTATTATTTGCGACATTAAGTCATATTTACCTGCGATGTATTATATGTTAGCATTCTTCAAACCGAATGATATTATTATGTATTGGGATGAACCTACCATTACATTAGACTATGATGAACACGAATTTCATTCTACAATTAGAAAAAATTGGAAAAAAAATTGTATTCCTAATATTGTTTTATCATCTGCTACTTTACCTAAGCAAAATGAGCTTACGGAAACATTACCCGATTTCTTGAATAGATTTCCAGGAGCTGAAATCTATAATATTGTTAGTCATGATTGTAAAAAATCTATTCCTATAATTAATAAAGATGGTTATGTAGTATTGCCACATTATTTAAGTAGTGAATACAGCAAAATGTTAGAAATTGCTAGACATTGTAAAGATTATATGACACTTCTTCGATATTTTGATTTAAAAGAAGTAGTTGAATTTATTACTTATGTTAATTTGAATAATTTGGGAAATTCAAAAACACGACTAGAAAGACATTTTGATTCGTTGGATGATATTAGTATGAAAAATATTAAAGTTTATTATATTCATATTTTACAAAATATAATTGCTGAAAAATGGAATATAGTTTATAACCATTTCACAGAGTCTAGAAAACCTAGAATATTAGAAAATAATACAGTTGATCCTAAAGGAAATAAAATCACAAAAGTTAGAAGTGTTGGACCAGGAATTTCTTCTAGTTCTATTAGTTCTAGTTTGTCCGGAAAACCACTTTCTAGATTAGCTAGCGAACAAGTTACTAAAATAGTAAAAGAGACACCTCAGTTACTAGGAACATCAGGTGTTTATTTTACTACAAAAGATGCGTATACCTTAACTGATGGTCCAACTATATTAATTTCAAACGAAATAGATAAAATTGCTAAGTTTTGCATTCAACAAGCAAATATTCCATCCCAAGTAATGGATGATATAATGAAGAAAATTGAATATAATAATGTTATTAACGAACGACTATTTGAGTTGGAGTCCCAAGTTGATACAATTAAAGAAGAGGCTGACAAAAGAGTTAAAAATTCTGTATCAGCATTTCATGGAGGTCAAAAAGTATCTGGTAGAAATAAATCTAGTAAAGATCCAAAAAAACTTAGTAAAGATGTGCCTGCTGAATTTGAAAATAAAGGGGAACTATCAAAATTAACACAAGAAATCAACGCCTTAAGATTGATGATAAAATCCGCTTCACTGAATGATACTTTCATTCCTAATAAAAAAATGCATTTAGATAAATGGTGTGAAGGAATTAACGCAAAAGGGACATTTACTAGTAATATTGATGAGCATGTTGTTTCTGATATAATGGCCTTAAAAGGCGTTGATAATAATTGGAAAATATTATTAATGATGGGAATTGGAGTTTTCATTAATCATGAAAATATTACTTATACAGAAATTATGAAGAAACTTGCTGATCAACAAAAGTTATACTTGATTATCGCAACAAGTGATTATATTTATGGAACAAATTATCAATTTTGTCATGCGTTTCTAAGTAAAGATTTAAAGCTTACACAAGAAAAAATTATTCAAGCTATGGGAAGAATCGGTAGAAATAATATTCAACAAATGTATACTGTCAGGTTTAGAGATGATGATCAAATATTAAAGTTATTTACATCTGAAACAGATAAACCTGAAATTATAAATATGAATCGCTTATTTAATACACGCAAAGTTATTTGGCAAGATAATCAATATATAGAAGTTCTAGATGATATTGAAAATGACGAGGGCAATGAAGTTATTAGTGAAGATTCTGTGGTTGATGATGATCTTGATGATGATGATGAGGAATCAGTTTGAAAAATAAAATATAAATAAAATATATAAATAAACTTATAAAATACATATAAATTTATTTTTTCTTTTTATATTTAAATGGAAAAAAAAATTATTACTAATGAGCCATGTGACGACTCGAGTGAAGATATTAATGCATTAGCAAATAATAATGTAGCGGTTGATATTGATCCAAATGTTAAATCTAATAATGTAAATGTACAAATGTGTTCTTGTTCTATAGTTTTTAATTGTTTCTCACCAAATAAACCAGCTGTCAATAAATAAGTTATTCAGTAAATCTTATGTAAAATGCTTTTGATTCATAATTACCATTATACTTTTCTCTTATTGTTGTTTCAAAATCTAGTTCTAACGCAGGACCATCTTCACCATATATTCCTACTTCAACAATTACAAAATTTAAATTTCTCCCAATGCCAAATATATTATATATTTCTGCTTTTGCGAATTCAATAAAATTAGCAATGCATATGTTAGTAGGAATTTCAATTGTAGCAGTATGTGTTGTATATGCTATTTTAAAATAGAAAGATGCTGTTTCTCTCTCCCGGTAATAAATAACATCGTTTAATTCAGTAGTTGAGTTATCGCTCATTTTCTTTGTTATATTTATGATATTAATTACTTTTATTAATATCATTTCAATTTTTTTTAATACTTTAAATATTATTAGTGGGAACAGGCGGCAAATCAGGATTCATAAAGCTGCATATTTCTTTAACTATTAATTCATTTAATAAATATTTATTTATATGTTCATTTTTACCTTCTACATTTATAGCTTCTCCAACACTTTCAACAAGTTTTAAATAGGAAAGTCTTTCATCAATAAAAGTGTTGACTACTCTATATCTTGTACTTCCATCATAATTCAAAGAATGCGTAACATTTTCTCCATTTATATTTTTAAAATAATCGTATCTACCTCCATTATCACCATATCCATAATTTTGTGAACTAACATAATAGCCTAAAAATTTTTGTGAATTTGGTATAATTGTTCCTATTTCATCACATGTTTCTAATGTGCATTTATAAGTCCCATATGGCAATGATTTAACTCTTAATGTTTCATATGCTTTTCCAACTTCAAATTTTTTTTCACTTTGAAAGAATGTTTTGCTGTAATCTGTCATTATTGTATTATATTATATATTATTCTTTAAACTTATTTCAATTTTAATTTTACTTAAAAAATTAAATATTATTATTAAAATATAATGATATGAAAAAAATATTTTTATATATAATGTTCTAATTGTAAATTTACTATAAAATTTATTGTAAATTTATCGTAATTTAATAAACTATTTTTTTATATTGTTCACTCATAATTTGTTTAAATTTTTGTTCAAAATAAGGAAGCTGTTTTTTTGCTTTTAATTTTATTTTTTTTTTAGATTTTTCGTCTAACAATAAATATTTCTCTATTTTTATTTGAAATTCATTCATAATAATTCCATTATTGTTAATTTTTGGAAGTTCTTTTCTATATTTATTACCTTTTATGCGCGCTTTTAAATCATAATATCTGCACACATCAAAATCATTCGCCAATTCGCCTTGTTTAAAATACTTTTTTAGCTCGGTTAAACACCACATTTTCACATCTATTTTATATTTTTAATTTAAATTCAAAAACTTATTTCAATTTTATTTTAAATTTTTTTAGAGTAAATATATTTACGTGACTTTTTACCGTGTTTTATTCTTTTATTTTTTTTTGTTCTTTTATTTTTTCTTGTTTTTCTAAATTTTGATTTACTTCTTTTTCCACCTCTTTCTTTATTTAATAAAAATTGTTGCAATTCAGCACTTGTTAATGGTTTATATTTTTCATCTAATTCAGTGAGTTTACTATCATAATCGTTATCACTAGGTTTATATATGCGAGAAAACATATCTCTTTGTCCTTGATACACAGCATCAGCCATAGCTCCTGAACGGGTATACATATTTCTATCACCTGGACCAAATTTATATACTTTTGCTCCAGCGTCTCCATATGTCTCTATCATAACACGATCAAAACTATCCATTGAAGCACCTTTTGTGTTTATCATTGTACTTTGTGTTCTTAATATATTGATTGTATGGCTTGATATACATGTTTCATCATGACTACATATTCCGGTTATAAACATATTTTTTAACTCTTCTTCAAAAGAAACTGAAAAATTTTCAGGATCTATTTGACCATCTGAATAAGATCCTGATAACAAATTTACATTATATGTAATATGACCCGTTGATTGATTGGTTGTTTTAGAAAGTTCACCCGCAAAATAAACACGAATAATATTATCGGGAGACATTGGAACTGAATCTATATCTTGTTTATTTAAACATATATCTTTTAAAATATCACTATGTTTTGTTCCTATTTCTGTTATATTTATAGTTTGCTTTACTAATATTTGTTTTGGTGTTCCTTCACCAAAATCAATTAATATCCATGTGTATACACCATCTAGACTACCATCTATTTCGTTTAAATGTAATAATGGAATTATTTTATCTAAATGAGTTCTGTTTATTGGCGCGTCAGTTGGTAAACGAACAATATATCTACTTGTACCTTTCAAGAATTCCAACTTATAGTTTATATTTGTTGCATGTATACTTTCACACGTTAAAGGAATTGGTTCAGGAAAAATAGAAGGGCTGCTATTGAGTGATGCCATTATATATAATAATATACAATAATATATAATAATATAATATAAATTAAAAATTACATTTGATATAATTTTTATAATATTAAAATGTATTAAAAGTATTTTATTTTATTGTATACTAAAATGCTACGAAAAGTAAAGTGTAAGAACCGCAAAGAAAAAAGATTGTATTTATTTGAAGCAACAAGCGTTAAAAGATGCTGGTTATAAATGTGAGATTTGGATTTATCATGGTAAGGTGAATTGGTGGAGAAAATTTGTTAGTTATTGCTCCTGAAGCTTCAGGAGCAAACATTTATAAATATAATACTATATATTAAATTTTAACGGGATAAATATTATTTTCTAAATCATCTACTACTTTATTAGCTTGTTCTAATTTTTCTTTAATGGATATTTTGTTTGATTTAGTTCCAATCCATATTTTACCTAATTTTGGATGTTTTTCGATCTTAAAGAATTCACGACTTCTTGTTTTTTCAGTATTTAAGAACTCGTGATAATAAACAACATATTTTTTCATCATATCTTGTGTGATTCCTTCTGGTAAATCTTTGGCATTATATTTTCTTTCTCTCTTTGTTCCAGGTATAATACCTTTACAATTTCTATGTTGTTCTTCAAATGTAGCTATTCTTAGATTATTATAACAATTATTTAATTGGTCTCTATCAATATGATCTACACTAATATTTTTTGTTCCTTTTCCATTTCCATAACAATTCATAATTACTTGATGCATAGTTAATTTATTATTTCCTGTAATATAACCATTTGCTGCCACAAACCAAGTAATTTTAATATCATTTTCTAATTCATAGTGTAATATTTTTTGATAACTTATAGGACATAATTTGCATAAAGTGTCTTTTTCACAATACATTAATATAATTTCTTCATTTTTTTCATTTATTACTTTCCAAAAAGGATTTTTAAAATGATAATAAGCGTGTACACCTCTGGATTTGCTATGTCCTTGATTAAATTCAAAAACTTTATAAGTATTTTCAACATATGCTTTTGCAGTTTCAAAATCCATTTTATTCATATTATAAATTCATTATAAGATGAATATTTTATATCAATTTTATTACGATAAAAAATGTATAACAAGTAACCGTGCGCTTAATTTGAATAAGCACTCTTATTCCCAAAAGTTTCCAATTGGGGAGGACTGTATCTTAAGCCAACTCAGGTTGATTAGACCTTCATTGTTGACCCATATCCGTTCAGTCTCTGACGCCCTACCACATCCTATCATAGCGGACAGAGGTAGTAAGCATGCGGGTTGCCCAATCTTTTTCATTATTACCATACCCAAGTTCATTACTCTTGGCCAGATAAAACTTTCGTATTTATCCTTGGTAGAAAAAGCTCTAAGGGATTTCCCGAACAACAAGATATGTCGCAATAGTCAAATAGTAAGTAAATAACTATTACTAGCAGTTGGGCTGGGATAAAATTTGCGACGCCCGAAATGGTTTTCTATAGTAAGAGGTCGCTTTACTATAGCATACTGCTTTTCGGCCCTGGTTAGACGAATTATAATTCGCAGGTTAAGGCCTCCCATACCACTCATGATACGGAGAACGTTGTAGTTGGTGGCATAGACACGAACCTTGGCAGTTTTGGTACCCTCAACGGTGGCATTAGACAAGACCAATTGAAGAGTGGCGTTATCAATACGGGAGAAGTTGCA
>Ga0114959_10004203_pt1 | contig 11104 bp, 15 predicted proteins | sample C_130625_EF_Meta_FD_87317 | JGI IMG/M metagenome (GOLD analysis project Ga0114959, IMG submission 87317) | Freshwater microbial communities from Lake Croche, Canada to study carbon cycling - C_130625_EF_MetaG | ecosystem: Environmental > Aquatic > Freshwater > Lake | place: Lake Croche, Canada...
GATGAGTTGTCCTCAGATAAGTGATAGTAATTCATTACCCTTGAATCCTGGAAAGGTTACTCTGAGTTATATTCTTACTTCACCAATACCGACATCTGGAAAAATGACTGTAAGCTTGACAGGGTCTGATGGTTCAAAACCATCGAATACAGTAGATTGGGACACAGGAAATAGTTTAGGAGTTACGATTCCTGTACCATTCTCAGACATGAAACAAGGTGTAACATATAGTGTGACATCAGCTACATATACAGCTAGTGGATGTGATGGTCCACAGCCAGTAACAGGTGATGCTGTTTATCCCGATTTTACTATTCCATGTCCAGTATCTGATTTAACACCAGATGCAATTTCTTATTCAACTGATGCTAATCATATTTCAAGTTTTTCGATGACAGTTCCCAGTTCGATCGCAGGCCAGGTTGGTAATGATTACGCAATAGCTTTCAATGCTTCAGACAAAACAGGTTCGAAAACTATGACTGTATCCGATCTTAGATGTGGGCTTGCAGGTACTATTTCACTGAAAGATAGTAATGATTCATGTATAAGTCAAGTTAGATGGGAAACACCATCTTGTGCAGCTTCTGTTGCATCACCAGTAAACTTTAAATTGTATAAATTGACGTGTAAATCATTCGAGTTTTCTTGGGAATATGGGACTGGTACACAACCACCTACTATTAAAATTGCTATAGAAGATGCTCAAGGTAATTCTTTGCACACTGATAATGCATGGAATTCAAATGTAAAAACATTCAGTTCATCAGATTATCCAGAAATCGTATTCACATCTCTTGAAGATGTATATGTGAAAATAACAACTGGTACAGATCCAAGTCAGACTATTCTGAGAGAGTTTTATATACCTGAATGTTCAACATATGATTGTCCGGAGCAGATGTGTTGTAATAGAACATTTAGTGAAGAACATTACTACAAACTAGTTCTTGTTGTGTTATTATATATATCATATCTCTTGTTGCTAAAACTTTACAACTTTCTCCGCTTGAACCACAGGAAGTGATTCTTGGAGCTTTGCAAGCTCCTGCTGCTTTTTTCCTTCAATTCTAGGACAGGTATGTACCTCGAGCTGAATACATTTGGGACAGAATTCAGTCGTGCAACTACGGCACTTGATCATAGCCATTCCTTTTTGACAATTCGGGCACTTCATACTATTTCACAAAGACCAACATTTCTTTTATGGATCACCTCATCCCAGAATGCTCTCAGTCTGGGAAGTCGTTCTGCGAACCAACCCCTGTCTCGTTTGATATTTGTCACTTGATATTGATATGGATCTGGTTTGTACTGAATGAAATCACACTCTTCGAGATCAAGAACCTCCATGAGAATCTGTAGTTGTGCAAGATAATGTTTAGGAACCTTGTCCTCAATCTTTCGACTCAGAGGGCATTTAATCTCTATGAGTTTTCCAGACTCTGTAACACCATCTGCAGAACCTCCGAGCCATTCAATCGTTGGATGCTGAACAAGTCCTAGCTCGTGAGCAACCTCTCCAGTCTTTTCACAGTACAAATCACGAGCGACCGATTCATACTTTTCACCATGCCGAGTAGCATCATTTCCTCTGAATTCTGATGGAACTCCACATTTCTTCAGAATCAGACTGGATGGTTTTTCGTAAGGATTCTCCCCAAGGGCTGTTGCGACATCAGAGGCTGTGAGCATTGTACCTCTTAGAGCGAGCCAAGCTTCCGACTTTTGATCATCATATTGCTTCTCAATGAGTCTCTGGACCTTTGGATGCATAGTTAGGAATTGAGAGGTTCATCGTCTTAAGTGCCATCAGGGCTGCATTTTGTTCAGCTTTTTTCTTTGTTGTTGCAGTTCCTTGACCACATACAACACCATTCAGTATCAGATGTATGATGAACATACCATGTTCATCATGATGTACAATATATTCTGGTGCTGGATGTTTCAGAGCTTGACAATATCTCATCACTTGATCTTTGTAGTTGTCATCTACAAGAGATACATTCGCCTTTTCGATAATGTTCAATATGAAATTACGGGCCGGAATCATTCCAATATCCAAATAAATTGCACCTACAAGAGCCTCAAAGCAATCCTCCATGATTTTGGGATTGTAGTTCCATTTGTTCCTGATTCCTTTGTCATCCATGAGGATGAGTTCACCGAGTCCAAGATTTCGAGCGAAACCCGCAAGAGTTTCAGATCTGACAATCTTTGTCCTTGCCCGAGTCAAGAAACCCTCCTTTTGATCTTCATACTTGTCAAATAACCACTTGGTGATGACGAAACCAAGGACAGAATCACCCATAAACTCGAGGGTTTCGTAATCGTCAGTTAGGTTTTCATATTTTTTCAGTGCAGACTTGTGCGTGAGGGCCCGTATGTACAAATTTAGATTCTTAATCTTTGTACCCACGAGAGCTTCAATTTTAGCTCGTTCAATCATTTATATATTACAAGACAATATTATTTCTAAGTGGCAAGGCGCGCCTTACTTCTTCTTGAGAACAACCTTCTTCTTCTCAACTACTGGAACCTCCTCCTTGAGATAGTGACGATTGATGTACTTCTGAATGTTCAGAAATGTAACCTGGACACCCTCTGGTGGACTCAGAAGAGACTGGAGCTTGTCATCCATAGTGAGATTCTGACCGTGCTTCAGACCCTTCTCGGTCACGTACTCATTGAGCTTGCGGGTCACCTCAGCACGAGAGATGCGCTCATCAGGCCCTAGACTCAGAAAGCTACGAAGATCTGGTGTCACAACCTGTGGCTTACGGAAGCCATTGTTCTGAGAGCGAAGCTCCGCCTTTTCACCAGTTGGATCCTCAATGTGCTGACGAATCTTACGGATATCTTTGCGGATAGCCTTGAACTCCTTTGCCTGCTCGGTAATCAGTGTCTGAAGTAGTGCCTCCATTCTGTATAACAAGTGCGACGCGTCTTTAACCCAGAAAGATTGTCTGTGTAGATATTAATGGAGTTTGGTTCACCAGTCAAAGTGCCCGATGGCAGATATTACCTGAAAGTGTCAGGACAGAATAGACTTCAGTTGAATAAGGTGTCGGTTGATTCATTTGTAATCAAGCCAATTGCTTTCCATGTGTCTGAAGCTCAGGCTGAACAGCTCAAGGCATTTGAGGAGCAAGTGATTGCCAAAGCCAAGGAGCAGTCTGTAGAATGGTTTGGTAGGGAGATTTCTGGTTCTACAATCGATAAGGCTTTTCAGAGTTCAATGAATGGTGACACCTTTGAGACTTGTCTGACGACATTTCGCGGCGAAGTTGTTTCAACCTTTTGGGGCTCTGATAAGAAACCCAAGGATAAGGATTCAGATTGGTCAGCCGGTGTTGATATGATAGTTGAACTATCAGGTGTATGGTTTCTGAAAAAATCATTCGGTCCTATATTCAAGATACTTCAGGTGAAGGAAAATAAGCCACAGAGAAGAGTGATGGAATATATGTTTTCAGATGAGCCAGTAGATGAAGATCCATCTGATTATCTTGACTAGATTTTTTTCCAAACATACTATAAATGAAGGAGGAAGAGGTTATCAAGATTGCAGTCGTAGCAATTCTAGTATGGTATTTTTTCTTGCGTGATTCCAAGACTTACGAGGTACCAATGCCAGGGCCTGCAAAGATTGCACCAACTTCGGCATATCGTGCACCAGTGAAAATGGCTAAAAAAGTCCATATGGTAAACAACCCACATCTACTTGCAAACCAGTCAAAGTACAACTCGAGCCCAGCCTACGATGGTCAGACTCTGTATAATGCTGATCCACGTGGTGCACCGAGCACTGTATCAGGCTACAAGCCCAAAGAACTAGCCTTCTCTGGCCCTGAGGGAGCTCTAGGTCCAGTTTATCCAACAGCAAGCTTCCGGGGTATCGCAAATGCCGAAGAGCGAGGACCAGCCCCCATGCCAGCACCACCCGTGATGGGTGTGACGACTGCACCAGCCCCGATGCCAATCCGTGTTCGGAATACCAATTTCGATTCCAGCTGGACCATCAACAGAAAACCACAGTAATAAAGAAATAAACATCAACATAACTAATGGAGCCTGTAACTGAAAACTTTCGTGAAGCAATGACTACTTGGGTTGAGCTCAAGCAGCAACTTGGAGAGGCGCGAAAGGATCTTTCAATCCTTAATAAACGAGAGAAGGAACTTCGCTCGTTTATCAAAACATACATGAGCAAGGAGGATATTGGTTCAGTCAATGTCAACAAGAACAAGGTCAAGTACACCGTAAAGACTGCCAGGGGTTCTATTACCCGAGAGGTGATCAAGAATGGGCTCAGTACTTACTTTGGCGGTGATGTTGTCAGGACCGAGGGTGCCTATCAGGCAATCCTTGATGCCGCTCCGGAGGTGCAGCGTGATTCGCTCTCTCTGGTATAAAGCCATAAAACAACATACTAATAATGTACGTTGGTCCAATCGAAGTTGATCTTGAGAAAATCAAGTCGTTTGTGGTTCAGATTCCACATAATGCTCACGTACTTGAACTTGGTGGCGCCAGTGGAACCTACTCTGTCAGTATTCGTAAGCGCACTGAGAACCTTATAGTTCTCGAGCCTGACACTTCACTCGTAAAATGTATTATTGCAAATTCAGAGATTAATCAGGTTGATATCAAGTTGTGTAATGCATGGACCACTGAGCGTAAAATTGTCCTCATGGGTGGTGAACTCAAAGAGTCCGATGGATCTCACCACCCTGACGACGAGATTCGTAATGTAAAATTTGCTGAATTCCATCAACACGTAGGGTTTGATTTTACGCATATTGTTGTTCACAGGCCAGACTTTTTGATCCAGTTTACAATTGATTACCCTGAGATTGTAGCATCCTGTACCGTACTTAAAAGTTATGCCTGCTAATACTATAAGAAGAATGGTTTTCAAGAATGTCTCCTTTGGTCTCTCAGACTATACTCCCAAGACTCTCTGGGTTGAGGATGAGCTCGATTACAACTCTGAGGATGATGATACTCAGGAGCCACTCGACCCAGAGTCCTGGCAAGACTGGCACAGTGAGGAACTATTGGATGATTATCTTTTGATTGCAAATAAGTTCGAGTCGGTTTACAGAAGAGCTCCGTTTACATTTAATGCCTATTGCGAGTATGCATATAATAATTCTTAGACTATACTAGATGATTCCAGACCTCATGAGCCAGAAGGTTTACTATCCAGCGCTTATTTTCATCATCGTCAAGTTGTTTTTTCACACAGATAAGTATTCGGAGGCTTTTATTTTTGGTATTTTGTACTATCTTTCACTCAAGTTTCTGACCAAGTTGACCATTTCCAAACAGGATATTCTTCTCCCTACGGCATCTCTCTTTATCTTCTTCCCTTCAGGTGACGGTCCGATTGCTTATAATGCATCCCTCTTTATGTTGTTAAATGCGGTTTCTCGGATGGTATTACCTTCTTATTAATAGTATGAAACATCTCGCGATAGGTCCTGGTGCGGTCGGTTATTTTGCATTACTGGGTGCCATCAATCGTCTATGGGATGACAAACAACTCGAAGATCTCGAGACTTTGTCTGGTAGCTCAGCTGGTGCTATTCTAATATGTATGATTGCTATTTTCAATTTTGATTTTAAAAAGATTTTGAACGAATCACTCAAGGTTCCTATTAGTCATCTCAAGCCACAACTCAAATCTCTCTTTGATTCATATGGACTTGTTCCTCGAGAGACGATCAGAGATTTAATCAAGACTATCATTCCCGAGTTGACATTCCAAGAATTGTACGTTAAATTTCCAATCAAGATTTATCTGGCTGCATTTTGTGTCGAACTATCCCAGACACATTATTTCTCTGTGGATACACATCCAGGAATGTCAATCGTTGATGCTTTGTGCATGTCAGTCTCGGTTCCTCTTCTTTTCTCGAGCTTCAAATATGGCCCCTGGAATTACTTTGATGGTGGTGCAGTGGAATCTACACCGTGTGGACATTTAGTCGGTAAAGATTCAATTGTATGTGTTCGACTCAAGTACAAAAATAACTATACTGTTAAAGACTTGCCTTCATATCTTATTTTAGTATTTAATACACTTTTGAAAATTCGCAAGTGTTACAATTATCCCACCTGTTTTATAGATTTAGGAGATGCAAACGTATTGGATTTTTCATCGTCTGAGACTTTCAAGCTACGACTTTTTGTTCAAGGTTATGAAACAGCGATGGTTCCATAGATTTTTCAGAAATATAATAAGACCTACCATCAATCTTGAACTTGTCAAGTGTGTAAGCACTTCTGATTACTTGGGCGAGATCGAGAGAATCCTGAAGAGATGTATGTTCCTCTTCATAATTCTTTTCACCCTTTACAAACTGAGATAGACGCTCGAGATCCATGTGAACCTTGAAGCGTGCATCACCCCTCTGAGAATACCAAGCAGTGTAAGCCTTCATAAACTTTGGGCACCTATTCATGAGGAAATGAATCGAACAAACCTTGGATATCTTGGACCAATTTGCATCATAAGAACCAGTCTCCGGCCATGCGAGAATATTCTTGTGAAAGATTCGAGACTTGGAACTACGTTTGGATATAAACTCCTGAGTCAGATGAAGAAACCGAAGATCATTGTGCCAACTGTGCGAGAAGACAGTGGCGCCATGCTCAACAATAAACTTTAGAATCTTGGGGATTGCGCGATTCCAAGGGAGAACATGATACTCGGTTCCAGTATTTCTCGTCTTGGCAATCTTACGAGAGACTCCCGGATCATGCTTGTAAAAGCGCGTGATTTCTTCAATCTCAACAGTCAGAGACGGCCCAGAGTAACTTATGGTTCCCAGGTTCTGAGGTACTACACTGATGTGATGAATCAGACCAGCCATAGTCTGCTCAGAATCATACAAACATATAGACTTCATATGAATATTGATGTCAACTTTTTTATATAGATATATAGTATGCATCATGTGTACGGATTATGGGGAATGGGATGCATGAGCGGTAATCGAACAAAAATGTATGGGAATGTGAAATACTTTCAGAGATGTAACAAGAATATCATGCAACTTGTAACCAACATAGGCATCAGATGTTGGAAGCACCAGAATAACAAAGATTCATATATACGTCGAATGACCAGAGAAGTCAAGAAATCATTAGATGATCCGAGTGTCAAATCAGTTCACATAATTGCACATTCATATGGTGGATATGTGACATCACATGTTGTTCAAGAACTTTGTGAGCATAAAAATTCATACAAATTAAATGTACTAACATATGGATCTATATATGTTATTGATCCTAAGAATATCAAAAAAATTCGGATGAAACAATACATGAACAGAGGTGATGTGTCTCTCAGATGTAATGTCATGTCTCGTACAGGAATTACATGGATGAAGAAAAAAAGAGCCCACAATGTCTTTGATGAATGGAAGATTCACATGGATTACCCTCTCGATGAAGTAAAGAATAACATTATAAAGAAGTTGAACTCTGTATAATTAATGCTTCTCGAGGTTGACAAATATTTTCCTGAGGCTTATGCTCCAGAGTACACCAACTCAGCAAGCTATGATCTGATTACTTGTACGCATGGAAACATTGAACCCGGACATCGACAGGTTATTCCTTTGGGTATCAATGTCAAGTTTCCTGAGGGGACATATGGTCGTATCGCATCCCGAACTGGTCTAGCGATCAAGCACGGCCTGATTGTCATGGCCGATGTAATCGAGCCAAACTACACAGGAGAACTCAAACTGGTAATCTACAACTCTGACTTGTACAACTCTTTCACTTTTCATCCAGGGTACAAGATTGCTCAGCTTGTTCTTGAGCGATTCGAGGCACCACCCGTATACGAGATTCCAGTCAAGGCTTACTACAAGGTTGCAGGCGTTTAAAAGTTTAGACTACTAATAAAATATGGTGTTATTCCAAGTCATCTCTTGGGATGCACGAGACATTGATGACAAATATACAATCACTTCGTACGGCAGAACAGCGGAAGGTTATTCTGTTGCCCTATCGTTTACATTTCAACCTTATTTCTTTTTGCGGACGAGTAATCTCGCACCTCTCAGAGGATATAAAACATCACAAGTAGAGGCTAAAGATCTCTGGGGTTTTCAGAATGGTCTGAAGCAAACATTCGTCAAGCTCACATTTGACTCACTGAGCGAGTTCAAAAAGGCTCAGTGGAAGTTTAAGAATGTCTACGAGGGAAACATTGATCCTTTGCTGAGATTTATGCATCGTTCAGGAATCCAATCGACCGGATGGATTGACACTGGCAAGCTATGTATCAGATCGTACAACCACTCGACAAATATTGATTTGTGGTGTCAAGATTGGAAATCTCTGAGTCCAGTTGTCAGAGATGACATGGCACCACTGAAAGTAATGTCTCTGGATATTGAGTGCTACTCGTCCGATGGTTCGTTTCCGGACCCAAAGAAGAAGGATAATGTTGTGTTCCAGATTGCGATGACTATTCAGCAGTCTGGGAATGACATATACAAAGAGTGTCTATGTCTGAAAGATACACCTGGTCACAAGTCTTTTCAGGCTGAAAAGGAACTCTTGGAATTTTTTGCCGAGACGATGCGAGATCAGGACCCTGATATTGTGACTGGTTGGAATATATTTGGGTTTGATCTCGAATACTTGTATCGTCGACTGAGTATTGCAGGATGTGAGACTCACGCATATATCTGGGGTCGTAGACATGAAGAATCTGTAGACTTTGTCGAGAAAAAGTTGGCCAGTGGTGCCCTTGGTTCCAATATCCTCAAAATGGTACCAATGACTGGCCGATATGTCTTTGATCTCTTTCACGATGTGAAACGTGAACACAAGCTCGAGTCGTACAGTCTGAATAATGTATCAAAGACATTTCTGAAGAATCAACAAAAGAATGACATGCCAGTGAAGGAGATTTTCAGACGATACAAGGATGGCGATAGTCTAGCTGAGGTTGCAGAGTATTGTATACAAGATACTGTTTTACCTCATCTGATAATGGAGCACCTCTGCACAATCCAGAATCTGATTGAAATGGCCAAGGCTACATGGGTTCCATTAAACTTTTTGTCCGAGCGTGGTCAGCAGATCAAAGTATTTAGTCAGATTGCTCGCAAGGCTCGAGAGCTTGGATTTATGATTCCTACAATACAGTACAAGAAGAGTGACGAAAAGTTTGAAGGTGCAACAGTACTGGAGGCTCAGACTGGTGCATATTACACCCCTATCACAGCTCTTGATTTTGAGAGTCTGTATCCGAGCATCATGGTGGCTCACAACCTGTGTTACTCGACAATGGTTATGGATCCAAAGTATGACAATTTACCAGGAGTCGAGTACGAGCAACACGGTGAATACCGATTCGCTCAGGGTGTCCAGAGTCTCTTGCCCGAGATTCTCACTGAACTGAAACAGTTTCGTAAAAAAGCCAAGGCGGACATGAAACGAGCAAAGGGAACTCCAATGGAGGCTGTATACAATGGTCAACAGCTTGCATACAAAGTTTCGATGAATTCAGTGTATGGATTTACAGGAGCAACAAATGGTGGAATGTTGCCACTCGTAGCAATTGCAGCATCTGTAACAATGCAGGGCCGTAAGATGATTGAGATGACTAAGAATTATGTCGAGAAAAACTTTGATGGTGCCAAGGTTCGGTACGGAGATACTGATTCTGTTATGGTGGAATTTGATACAGGTGGACGTAAGGGCCAAGAGGCGATAGATTATTCGTGGTCTCAGGGTGAACTTGCAGCTGAAGCTTGTACGAGGCTCTTCAAGGCGCCTAATAATCTGGAGCTCGAAAAGGTCTACTGTCCATATTTTCTGTACTCTAAGAAGAGATATGCGGCGAAGATGTATGAGAAGAAGGACTCAGAGATTGTTTTTCAAAAGATTGATGTCAAGGGTTTGCAAGTTATTCGGCGAGATAACTGTCCATATGTCCGAGAAGTTTGTACAAAGATTCTCAGTCACATCCTCGACGGTTCAGATCCCAGACCTGCAATTGCCGAAGCTAAGCTTGCAGCAAAGCTTTTACTTGATGGAAAAGTGCCAATGGAAAAACTCGTGATGAGCAAGAGTCTGGCTGGCGAATACAAGAGTCCGAATCACGCTCACGTTGCTGTTCGTGACAAGATTCAATCACGAGCACCTGGTTCTGAGCCAAAACAAGGTGATCGTATCCAATATGTCATCGTCGAGGGTCCAAAGAAGGCGAAGCTTTACGAAAAGTCGGAGGATCCAGAGTGGGTCAGGCTGAATAACATCAAGCTAGATTACAAATACTACTTTACGAATCAGCTGAAAAATCCAGTCTGCGATTTACTTGAACCACTAATAGGTGATGCAGATATTTTCTAGTACCATGTTAATGAGAAGAAAAGTACTTCGGTCGAGTGGCCAACTTGGAGAATTTCACACCTTCAGAGCTGAGGTTGGTAATGTTGGTCAACGAGAGAATACAATCAACTATCCAGCAATGCCAACTTATGAAAATCTAGAACAGAATATCGAATCACATATCCCATCAAACTATGCATCACTGACGCCAAAAACTCTTGAACAAGTGAAGGCTTTTGTGCGTAAAATGGGATTTGTCAGGGTGATTGGAGCAGATAACATGTATGCTCATATAGTTCCTGGGAAACCACCTACGAGATGGATACCTATACATCTGACAGGTAGGATGAAGACTGTGGCTGAAAGAGTCATGTCATATGCATATGGACATCCACCTCAACCATCTCAGATACCTGCGAAATATATAGTTACAAAGACCAAAAAGGGTTACCGAGTGCAACAAAAAGCTACTGAAAGACCACGTAAAAAGGAACCAGAGCGCCGAGAATATAAAGAGCGTGCTCCAGTCCACAAGTCTTACAATTTTGATACACATGAGGATGAAGAGATGACACAGTGGGGATGGAGACCTATAGGATGGACCAAGGCGAATGAGAATAAATCAATCGAGGAGGAGATTTTTGCAGAGGCTCGAGGTGTCGCAAAGAGAATAGATGCAGAGATTGTCCGAAATCTTGAAGAGAGGGGGAGACGTGGAGCTGAAGCCAAGCAGAGA
>Ga0114959_10004204_pt1 | contig 11104 bp, 10 predicted proteins | sample C_130625_EF_Meta_FD_87317 | JGI IMG/M metagenome (GOLD analysis project Ga0114959, IMG submission 87317) | Freshwater microbial communities from Lake Croche, Canada to study carbon cycling - C_130625_EF_MetaG | ecosystem: Environmental > Aquatic > Freshwater > Lake | place: Lake Croche, Canada...
CTGACATCTATATTTTCCAATACCCTTAGTAACGATTTATTCTTCTTAATAAAACCAATCAACCAATACGAGTACAACGTTACAACAAACATTCCTAAAAAAAACAACCAGTTTAAATTAGGAAACATTTGAATAACAAAAATTATTATAGTTAACGTTAATGTAATTTTTATGACTTCAGCATACATCCACGAACTAATAAACTTTTTTGCATTAAGACTATTTTTTACAGCTTGAATTCGTATTATAAACACAACGCTAGGGAATACCCCTAAAACCCCTCCAAGTAACACAGATAAGGCAAGGTTGTTTTCGTCAAATATTAAACTGTAAACTTCCGCAACTATTGTAAACGCAAATGTTAAAAGACTTTGTAACTTCACAATTTGCCAAGGGCTAGTAACTTTAGGGGCAAGCTGACTCTCCGTAAATAGCTCATGTGCTTGTTCAAGTGTTAGCTTTTTATATTCTGGCTCTAAGCTTTCTTCCTCAAAATTACCACGCTCCATAAAGTCTTCTTTACAGATTGGTCAAACCAAGCTTTTGTAATAAGTTATGTAATTCATCAGTATGTGAGAATTTAATTTTTATTTCACCACCCTTCGATCGTGTCTTAATTTCTACCATCAAACCGATGGAATCTGCCATTTGATTTTCAATTCGTTTTAAATCCGGATCATGCCTAATTTTTGTTTTAGTTTTTTCAGTTTTATCAGTACCATTTTTTTTGCTAGAGTTCAAAATGCCATTAGCTAATCTTTCCGTTTCCCTTACTGAAAGCCCCTGAGCCGCGACTCTTTGAGCAAGTCCAATTTGCATAGCTGGGGATATAGGCAATAAGGCCCTTGCATGTCCCATATCAATTTCACCTGAAGCCAATAATGCTTGCACCGATTTACTTAATTGAGTTAGTCGCAAAAGATTTGTTACGGCACTCCTTGATTTGCCGACAACTTGCGCTGCCTGCTCATGAGTAAAACCGAAATCTGCAATTAGCCTAGCTAAGCCTTCCGCTTCTTCTAAAGGATTTAAGTCTTCACGTTGCATGTTTTCGATCAGCGCCATAGCAGCTGCTGTCTGATCGTCTACATTTTTTATAAGTACAGGAACCGATTCAAGCCCAGCCATTCCTGCCGCCCTAAATCGTCTTTCACCTGCGATGATTTCATATTGGTTAGAGCCAATTGAACGGACTAGTAAGGGTTGCATTACACCTTGAGTACGAATACTTTGAGCTAACTCTTCTAACTCACTTTCCTTCATTTCCATACGCGGCTGATATTTTCCTCGCTGAAGCTGGGAAAGTTTTAATTCCTTTGAAGAGCTTTCTTTGGAGTCTTGACCACTTAAATCAATTGAATCACCAAGCAGAACTTCAAGCCCTCTGCCAAGGCCCTTTTTTTTCATCATCACTAAATACTCTTTATTCTTTCTATCATTTCTTGTCCAAACTCCACATAGGCTTTGGCCCCTCGAGAGGACTTATCGTACACAACCCCAGGAATTCCATATGAAGGCGCCTCTGCTAATCGAACATTTCTTGGAATAATTGTTTTAAAAACCTTATCGCCAAAGTGTTGAATTAATTGCTCTGAAACTTGTTGCTGCAAGACGGTTCTAGGATCAAACATAACCCGTAACAATCCAATAATTTTTAAATCTGGATTTAAATTAGCATGTACTTGTTTAATGCTATTTACCAAATCTGATAAGCCTTCTAAAGCAAAGTACTCACATTGCATTGGGACGATTACACCATTTGCTGCGCACAAGCCATTTAGAGTAAGCAACGAAAGTGCTGGCGGACAATCAATAAGAATGAAGTCATAATCTTCAGCAACCTTGTGTAATGCATCTCTTAAGATTGATTCACGATTTTTAAAATCAACCAACTCAATCTCGGCACCTGCTAAATTTCGATTGGCGGGAATGACATCGTAACCACCTGATTCTGAAGGGTATTTTGATTTTTTTATGTCGCTGTGCCCAATTAAAACTTGGTATACCGAATGATCTAATTGGTGTTTATCTACACCAGACCCCATTGTGGCATTTCCCTGCGGATCCAAATCTACTAATAACACTTTTTGATTTAAGGCCGCCAAACCAGCTGCCAAATTGATCGCCGTTGTTGTTTTTCCAACTCCACCTTTTTGATTTGCAATACAAAAAATCTTCGCCATCACACACCCCTATTTATTGGTTAGATTTTCTCATGGATTGTATGGATAAAATACATCTATAAGCATCTAAATAAGGAATCTTTAGTTCATCATTAAAAATAACTTGATAGCTTATTGGTAAGCCCTCTAACTCAATTGTTATTTTTTGTGACTTCATTGCAAACATTAATCCACCTTCTTTTAACAGAGGCTCAGAGTACCCAATGAAGTGTTTGAGCTCTGTAAATGCTCTAGATATTGTTGCATCCATAGAGTGGGGTCTTTGTTGCGCAAAATGCTCTATTCTTTGTTCTATTACATGGACATTCGATAATTTCAATCGCCCCTTAATATGCTGCAAAAAAGCCGTTTTTTTTCGAACAGCCTCTACCAAAAAAAAATCGAAATTCGGCATAAATATTGCTAAAAGCATACCTGGAAATCCACCACCAACACCTAAGTCAGCTATTTGGGGGTTTTCTGGTAAGAGCCCTTTTTGAACTGTTTTTAAAATTGAATGAATAACTGCCAAAGAGTCCAATACGTGTGCACTTAAGTACTCATCTTCATCTTTGATTGCACTTAAATTATGGATGGAGTTCCACTTAAAAAACTCTGCGCTAAAGATAGTCAATTGACTGATTTGGTCAGAATTACATGGTATTTCAAGTAACTCTAATCCTTTATGAACTCTTTCCTCAAATTTTATTGAATTAAAACTCATACGGGTGCACTTTTTTTACCTGCGCCCTTTTTTAAATATATTAATAAAATTGAAATCGCCGCTGGAGTAATCCCAGATATTCTTGCTGCTTGACCTATGGTTTGAGGTTTATTCGCAATCAGTTTTTGACGAACCTCATTAGATAGGCCACTGATATCAACGTAATCTAACATTTTTGGCAGCTCAAGATGCTCATAATAGGAGTGACGCTCAATCTCCAAAGTTTGTCTATCAATATACCCTTGATATTTAATCCCGATTTCTACTTGTTCATTAATTTGCGTTTGTAAAGTCAAATCAAACTCTTCTACCCCACTTTCCCATCTACCATCAAGCGCACTAACCAAGTCTTTATATGTAACCTGCGGTCTTTTTAAAAGCTCAGCCAAACTGTACTCGTGACTCAAGGCCTGACCAAAAATAGTAGTACTTTCTTCAACACTTAAATTTTTAGGCGAAACCCATGTTGCCATTAATCGTGATGTTTCACGTGAAACAGCCTCTTGTTTTTTACAATAGAAGTTCCAGCGCGTATCATCCACCAGGCCCATAGATCGCCCAAGCTCTGTCAACCTTGTATCTGCATTATCCTCACGAAGGCTTAAACGATACTCGGCACGACTAGTAAACATTCGATAGGGCTCTTGAACACCCTTTGTAGTTAAGTCGTCAACCAAAACACCCAAATATGCTTCGCTTCTTAGTGGGCGCCAAGGCTCTTTTTCCTTGACTCTTAAGCCGGCATTAATGCCTGCTAATAAGCCTTGGGCAGCAGCCTCTTCATAACCTGTCGTTCCATTAATTTGCCCAGCAAAAAACAAGCCCTCTATCTGCTTTGACTCTAAGCTTTGCGTCAAGGAGCGGGGATCATAATAATCATATTCAATAGCATAACCTGGTCGTAAGATGTGCGCGTTTTCTAAACCAGAGATACTGTGTACCAAATTTAATTGAACATCAAATGGCAAACTTGTAGAAATCCCGTTTGGATAAAACTCATTTGTAGAAAGTCCTTCAGGCTCTAAAAAAATTTGATGGCTAGATTTCGAGGCAAAACGGTGAATTTTATCCTCGATAGAGGGACAATATCTTGGGCCAACACCTTCAATAACACCTGTATACATGGGTGAACGATCTAATCCACCTCGAATAATTTCATGAGTTTGCTCATTTGTGTAAGTTATCCAACAAGGAAGTTGCGTTGGATGTTGTTCCGGTCTTCCTAAAAAAGAAAATACTGGAAGTGGATCCAAGTCGCCAGGTTGCTCGTTCATTTTAGAAAAATCGATTGTCCTGCCATCGATTCTTGGAGGGGTTCCAGTTTTGAGCCTTCCTTGAGGGAGATTTAACTCTTTTAATCTTTCAGATAAACGAACAGCCGCCGGATCCCCAGCCCTTCCACCGGAGTGATTTTCTAATCCAACGTGAATTTTTCCATTTAAAAAAGTCCCTGCGGTTAATACAACCGTGGGAGCATAGAAGTGTAAGCCTAATTGGGTAATAGCCCCAACCACTCGATTGCCACTAATGATTAAATCATCCACGGCAGATTGAAACAGAGTTAAAAAAGGCTGCCCCTCTAAAAGACTCCGCATCGCTGATTTATATAAGGCTCTATCGGCCTGTGCTCTAGTTGCACGTACCGCAGGTCCTTTACTAGAGTTTAGAATCCTGAATTGTATTCCAGCGAGGTCGGTTATATGCGCCATTGCACCACCCATCGCATCTATTTCCTTTACCAAGTGCCCTTTCCCAATACCCCCGATTGAGGGGTTACAACTCATCGTGCCAAGGGTCTCGATATTATGAGTTAACAAAAGAGTCTCACACCCCATTCTTGAGCTTGCCAACGCAGCCTCGCAACCAGCATGTCCACCGCCAATGACAATTACGTCAAATTGTTTTTTAAAATCGATCATCTAAGAATAAGTAATTGTGTTGAATGTGTTTCACGTGAAACACTAAAGCTCTATTATCTTATGAAATCGATAATATGATAAGAGTCATTTGCTGTTTTCAAGACTAGGGCGAGAACTACCCAAATAAAAAATAGTCTAACCACCCTACTTCCATGTTTCAATGCAAAAGCACTCCCAATAATGCCGCCTGCAATATTGAAACTCATCATCCAAAGAGCGATGCCCCAATGAATGTGTCCTGTTGGGATGAATAACGCGAGAGCTGCAAAATTACTCAAACAATTGACGATTTTAGTTGCCGCCGCTCCATGCAAGAAGTCAAACCTCAAAAATCTTACAAATAAAAACATGAAAAATGCACCTGTACCGGGCCCAAAAAAACCATCATAAAACCCAATGCCAAAAGCCCCAATCGATGCTAAACAAATACTACGAAAATTTTGTGTTTGAATTTGATGCGTCAAACCAAAGTTTTTATTCTTTAAGGTAAAGGCCAATAAAATTAATAAGACAAACGGTAAAAGCTTACGAATAAAATCGGGTGATATTTGTGTAACAGTCCAAGCTCCAAAAAAAGAGCCCGCAAATGAGCACACGGAGGCATAAAGCATGAGCTTTTTCGGTAGCTTGACCTTTTTTATGTATTGGGTGGCAGCAACAAAGGTTCCACCAATTGCCGAGAGTTTATTAATTCCAAAAAGAGTGGCGGGAGTCTCTTTGGGATAAACAGAAAATAAGGCCGGAATTTGCAATAATCCACCACCACCAACAATTGCATCTATAAATCCTGCAAAAAAGGCCGCTAGCGCTAAAACAACAACGCCATAACTTAAAATATCATTTAAAATCAATTAGTTAGTTCTATTTTTGAATAGGTCTAAAAACTCGCCTACTATACCTTTGCGGAATGCCATCACACAGATAACAAAGATCAATCCAGTAACAATGGTGACAGATTCCCCCAAAGTTCTAAACCACTCAATATTAGTTAAAGTGAATATCCAATTGCCAATTTCTCCAACTTTGTGCTCCAACACCGTGATAACAAAAGCACCGATAATTGGCCCAATCAATGTCCCAACACCACCGACCAAGGTCATTAGAATAACCAATCCAGACATTGACCAATGAGAATCTGAAAGAGTTTCAAAACCCATCATTAGGGCTTGTAGACTACCAGCAAGTCCAGCAAGAGTGCCAGACAAAATAAATGCTAACAATTTGAATCGATCAACCTCATATCCCAAAGATATTGCTCTTGGCTCATTCTCTTTAATAGCAAATAAAATTTTTCCAAATGGAGAAGTTGTAACTCTAGCAATCAAGAAAATAGAGGCCAAGAAAAAAACAAAGACAATGTAGTACATATTGATGTCGTTTTGTAAGTCAAGCATGCCAAGGAAGGTTCCTCGTGGGATGCCCTGCATGCCATCCTCACCGCCAGTAAATTTAGCTTGTAAAAAGACAAAATAGAGCATCTGAGCCAGCGCCATCGTAATCATTGCAAAATAGATGCCTTGTCGACGGATAGCAAGACTACCCATGATGTAACCTAATAAAGTTGCAAATAATGTTCCCCCTAGCAAACCAAGCTCGGGAGGCAAACCCAAATCACGAATGATGTAACCACAAATATAACCTGCACCGCCCAAAAACGCGGCATGACCAAAAGATAACAGTCCTGTATAGCCTAATAACAAATTAAATGCTGCGGCAAACAAAGCAAAGCATAAAATTTTCATCAAAAAAATCGGATAAAAAAACCATGGAGCTAATACGCCAAATAATATGATGACAAGATAAAAAAGAGTGCTTTGATTTTTATTCATTATTTCTCCCTACCAAAAAGTCCAGCGGGACGAACTAATAATACAAATGCCATCACTAAAAATACAACCGTACTTGATGCTTCAGGATATAAGACCTTTGTAATCGCTTCGATTAGTCCTAAACCTAAGCCAGTCAAAATAGACCCCATGATAGAGCCCATTCCACCAATAACCACAATTGCAAAAATAGTGATAATTAAATTTGACCCCATTAAAGGGGAAATCTGAATAATGGGAGATGCCAAGACCCCAGAAAACGCCGCTAATGCTACACCGAACGCATAAGTTAATGTAACCATGAGTGGAAAATTAATGCCAAATGCTTGAATTAATTTAGGGTTTTCCGTACCAGCACGCAAATATGCACCAAGCTTTGTTTTTTCGATCACATACCAAGTTCCAAAGCAAACAATAAGTGAAATCAGGACAACCCAGGCACGATAGATGGGCAGGAACATAAAGCCAACATCGACAGAGCCAGTCAAGGAGTCTGGAACGCTATAAGACATTCCTGAAACGCCAAAAAATGATCTAAAAACACCCTCAAGTATTAAGGTAAGGCCAAAAGTTAATAAGAGACCATATAAATGATCCAAATGATATAAGTGTTTTAACAAAAATTTTTCAATCAAAACACCGACTAAAGCAACTAAAAAAGGACCAATAATTAACATGGGCCAATAACCAATACCGAAAAAAGTTGCAGCCATCCAAGTAAGAACAGCGCCCATCATAAACATAGCGCCATGGGCAAAGTTAACAACATTTAATAAACCAAAAATAACTGCCAAACCAAGGCTGAGAACAGCATAAAAGCTACCATTAACCAACCCCAAAAGGAGTTGGCTAAGGACAGCGGACAAAGGTAAACCAAATATTTCCATGTAAGAACTAATTTACTTAATTAAAGAACATTTTGACTCTGCCAAAGTATTAAAGGCTTGTTCCCCAGGCAATTTTTTGACAATACGATAGTAATCCCATGGCTTCGTAACCTCTTCAGGCTTTTTCACTTCAAACAAATACATGTCATGCATCATAGTTCCGTCTTTACGAATATACCCGCCCTTCGTAAATAAGTCATTGATCTTGATTTTTTGTAACTCAGCCATCACCTTATCTGGATTATCAGTACCCGCAGCTTTAACGGCTTTTAAGTACGTCAACATGGAAGAGTAATCACCCGCATGAACTGAGGTTGGCATACGCTTCATTTTTTGAATAAATCTCCCAGCAAAAGCCCTAGTTTCATCATTCAGGTCCCAATACCAAGCTTCAGTCGCTAAAAGACCGGATGCATTTTTAATTCCAATACTATGTACATCAGTAATAAAAACAAGTAAGCCAGCTAATTTCATGGTCTTATTAATTCCAAACTCATTCGCAGCTTTAACTGAATTAATCGTATCGCCACCTGCATTGGCCATTCCTAACACTTGAGCTTTTGAATTTTGAGCTTGTAACAAGAATGATGAAAAGTCACTCGCATTTAATGGGTGTTTAACAGCCCCAAGTACTTTACCGCCATTGTCATTAACTACTTTAGATGCATCTTTTTGAAGCTGTTCACCAAACGCATAGTCAGCCGTTAAGAAAAACCAATTTTTGTTACCTTTTTCTAACATGGCTTTACCTGTTACATTGGCCAATGCAATTGTGTCATAGGTGTAATGAATGGTATACGGAGTACATTGCTCATTAGTTAATGCAGAAGTACCTGCACCATTATTAATGTAGATACGTTTTTTTTCAGCCGTTACTTTTGATGTAGCTAATGCTGTCCCTGAATTTGTACCTCCAAAAATAACGTTAACACCTTCTTGGTCAATCCACTCACGTGCTTTACCAGCGGCAATATCAGCTTTATTTTGATGATCAGCATATAAGATCTCTACTTTTCGTCCCAAAACAGACCCACCAAAATCTGCAATTGCCATTTCCATAGCTTCTTTACCGCCAATACCATCAATGTCTGAGTACAAGCTTGAGCCATCCGTTATAAATCCAATTTTTAATGGCTTATTATCTGCAGCAGTACCTAATGCTGATACAGAAATAAGCGCCAATGCCGTTACAATTTTCTTCAATTTCATTATTTTCCCCATCAGTTAAATTATCTAAACACCCAAATAACTATTTAAGACGTTTGTTTTTTGGATTAATTCACTACTTAAAACAGTTTCTACTACTTTGCCATGTTCAACAACATAATGTCGATCCGCCAAAGGTGCTGCAAAGCGGAAATTTTGCTCAACCAAAATAATCGTATAGCCCTTTTCACGCAAATCTTTAACTACTTGACCTAATTTTTGAACAATAACCGGCGCAAGGCCTTCAGTAATTTCATCTAGTAAAAGTATCTTTGCACCTGTTCTTAAGATTCTTGCCATAGCAAGCATCTGCTGTTCTCCACCACTAAGCCTTGTACCGGGACTTAAGCGTCTTTCATATAAATTAGGAAACATCTCATAAATTTCTTCGGTACTAAATCCACCCTTACTAATGATTGGTGGTAAAAATAGGTTTTCCTCTGCTGTAAGGGTAGAAAAAATACCCCTTTCTTCGGGGCAATAACCAATACCCATTGGCGCAATTTGATGCGTCATGAGATTGGTAGTTTCTACACCATTGATTTTGATAGAGCCAGTTCTTTTATCAGTAAGCCCTAAAATAGCTCTTAGGGTAGTTGTGCGCCCAGCACCATTTCTACCCAACAAAGTCACAACCTCACCTTGATGGACTTCGAAGTCCATGCCGTGAAGGATATGAGACTCACCATACCAAGCTTCGAGATTTTTAATTTCCAACGCAATCGTCATACTGTTTCGCTCGCTTGCCCCATATACGCTTCCATCACCAAAGGATTGCTAGATACCTCATCATAGGAACCTTCAGCCAAAACTGAACCACGCTGTAATACGGTGATTGTATTTGCAATAGTAGAAACTACCTTCATATTATGCTCTACCATTAATACCGTTCTTCCCTTAGCAACTTCAGCAATTAAGCGCGTAACACGATCGACATCTTCATGGCCCATGCCTTGAGTGGGCTCATCTAATAACATCAACTCAGGGTCCATAGCTAAAGTAGTAGCGATTTCTAAAACACGCTTTCGGCCGTAAGGTAAATTAACAGCCAACTGATCATAAAAACCATTTAGCCCTACTAAATCGAGTAACTCAATGGCACGATCATTGAGAATATTTAGACTAGTAGGAGATTTCCAGAAGTGAAATTCACTTCCGAGTTGTTTTTGAAGAGCAATCTTCACATTGTCCAAAACGGATAAATGAGGAAATACGGCAGAAATTTGAAATGATCTAATAACACCTTTACGAGAAATTTGTGTCGGGGATAAAAGAGTAATATCTTCGCCTTTATATAAAATCTTTCCACTCGTTGGGGCTAAAAATTTCGTCAACAAATTAAAACAGGTCGTTTTTCCAGCACCATTTGGTCCAATCAATGCATGAATCGAGCCTTCAAGCACCTTTAAATTAACATCGTTAACAGCAATAAAACCTTTAAATGACTTAAAAAGGCTTTGTGTTTCTAGAATATAAGATGATGAATTATTAATCATAAGGAGTTGAGAATATTATAAAAACCAAAAATCTGAAAGACTTTGTTAATAGGGGTTTATACGAGGGTTACTTTAATAAAGACGCAACTCTCTCGGCAATCATCATGGTCGGAGCTGCAGTATTACCTGAAGTAATATTTGGCATTACCGAAGCATCAATCACCCTTAATCCAACAATTCCCCTGACCCTTAAATCTCCATCTAAGACTGCCATTGGATCATTCTCAGAACCCATCTTACAGGTTCCAACAGGGTGAAAAATAGTAGTTCCAATATCACCCGCCGAATGAATTAATTCATCTTCAGTCTTAAATGAGATGCCAGGCTTTATTTCAACAGGTGAGTATGGTTGAAGTGCCTGTTGAGAGACAATATTTCTCGTTATACGAATCGCCTGAGCAGCAACTTGTTGATCTTCTATAGTTGATAAATAATTAGGGTTAATGGACGGCTTAGCCATAACATCACGACTTGTAATGTGAACACTTCCTCTAGAAGTTGGACGTAAATTACAAACACTTGCAGTAAATGCATTAAACGGGTGTAAGTCCTCACCAAAACGATCCAAAGATAGCGGTTGAACGTGATATTGAAGATTTGGGCGACTATGCTCTGAAGAGCTCGTCGTGAATAACCCAAGTTGTGAAGGTGCCATTGACATAGGCCCTGTTCTTTTGAGTAAATACTCTAAGCCGATTTTTGTTTTACCAAGCCAATGATTAGCCATCGTATTTAAAGTTTTTATTCCTGATACCTGAAATATCATTCTTAACTGTAAATGATCTTGTAAATTTTCGCCCACCCCAGGTAGGTCATGAATAACCGGTATGCCAAGCTCTTGAAGCCTTGGTCCCTGCCCAATACCTGATCTTTCCAAGATTTGA
>Ga0114959_10004205_pt1 | contig 11102 bp, 8 predicted proteins | sample C_130625_EF_Meta_FD_87317 | JGI IMG/M metagenome (GOLD analysis project Ga0114959, IMG submission 87317) | Freshwater microbial communities from Lake Croche, Canada to study carbon cycling - C_130625_EF_MetaG | ecosystem: Environmental > Aquatic > Freshwater > Lake | place: Lake Croche, Canada...
AATTTTGTTGGCACATCTAAAATACAAAAATCCCCGAAATATGCCAAATCTGTGCATATTCGGGGATTAATTTTATTACAAAATACTGATTATCAATTAGTTATATCATTAAAGGGAAGCCTACAAAATTCTTTGGCAAAATTCCGTAACCGCCCCTTATTTTTGGGATAAAATCCGCCTTTGGTTCATGCCTTTGAGTTTGCAACCCCTTCTCTTAAATTATCAGCGACGTCAATATCAGTAGAAACAACGCTACAAAATTAAGTTAGGTTTTTTACGTAAATTTTTCCCCAAACAAAAACTTATTCGATTGTTCATACAGTTTAGGCATATTCTTGATGTTGACAAAATCTGATTCCACTTGGGATACGCAAAGTCATTGGATTGAACCCTTTTTTCTTGAGGTGTTAAATATTAATTTGGTCGGGTATTTTGCAATCAAATTGTGGCTTTTTACTGCTGAATTAATTAGAATTGCCTTAACGTTGATTATTTAACTCAATGAGATTATTGATTAATCTTGTGCTCGATTTAATCGCTATTCCTTCGTTAGTATGACTATTAAGTATTTTAAATCAAACCATAATCTCTCTAAATTACAAAAAAGTTCTAAGAAAATTTCTTAGAACTTTGAGCAATCTCCATAAGCTATTTATTTTTTCTATTTCATGCAAGTAAACCTACCATTACAATTTATCTTTAACAACGGGGGCATTCTAGGGTTTCCTCTTTTAACAAAGACGTGAAAATAGTATTCATGGTTGTGTCATTCCCAAAATAAAAGTCCTCTTCATTGGCACGAAGAGGACTTTTATTTTACTTAGCAAAAAAATTATTTCTTTCTTTTAGGAGCATCAGGAATGATACGAATATCCTCTGGTTTCTTAGGATCAATATAGAATTTATATTTTGCTACTTGACCAGTTGGCTTGCAGTCACCTGCATTCAAACGTTGAACCTCATATTCATATACCGAAGGGTTCTTTGGTAATGGAAGATCAGAAGGCCACTTAATATTTGGATTAGTAGCTACGTTCTCGTAATTGATTGTTGTGCTATACGTTGTTACGCCCAGCGGACTAGCAGTAGATTTCTTACGTCTTGGCACTAAACGCTTTGGTTTCACAACGGATGCAGCATCATTAGGTTTAGCTATTACAGTAGCTTTGCGAGCCTTACGACGGGGTCTGTAGGTGTCTGCATTATTTCCAAAATATTTTGTCGCAGTCGAACCACCAAAGATTTTGAACATATACTGGTCTTCAACTGGCTTTGCAGCTACAATATTTTGAACAACAGGTTTTGCTTTGTATCCAAAACTTGCGGCAACGGCTTCTGATAAACATTTCCCTTCAACACTTGACTGTACGGTATAATAATAGAAGCTACATTCATCACCATTTACTAAGGAGACATTTGTTGGCAAGCTCAAATTATTATTCTTAGTTGTTTGTTGATAGATTGGTGTTCCAGAACCATCAGCTTTATACAATTTATAGATATACTCTTCGTTTTCTGGTGTTGCAGAGGTACTTTTCCAACTAAAAGATGGAATCGTTGGTACCCCGTTATCATACATCATTCCGTTTTCTCCTTTGATGGTAGGCGTTGCACAAATCACCGGAGCAGGAGGAGGAGGCAATAATGAATAAACAGTATTTCCAGTTTTCTCTCCAAATGTGTGAGAAAGCGCTAATCCAAAATTACAACCACCGTGACTACGAGTATATTCTCTTGTTAACACTTTGAGAGAAGAAGGAGTAACGTCTCCACCAGCAACTGTGTAAGGTGTTGAAGTCAAAAATCCTTGGGCATTCAAGCCAATGGCCCAATTTTTAGTAATATTATAAAGGAAATCTACACTTAATAATCCACCTAGTTGGTTTTTTGAAGCGGAAGGTGAAGTACGGAATACCAGTTGGTCAGCGCCAAATGCACCGGCCGTTACAGCACCAAATCTTGCCGCTGAACTATTAAATAAACCACCTTTGAAATCAATATCAATATTAAATTTTTTACCAACCGGTAAAGCTAAAGCAGGTCCAATCAATAAATAGAAATCTTCATAGTTTCCTTGGGTATCATACTTCAAAGCACCTGGTAGAATTCCTAAAGTTTTTGCGTTTTTAGAAATCTGACCATCAACGCCTTTATAATCATCGCTGACAGTAAAATTTTGATACCCTCCCGTTAGTCCTACTCCAATGATTCCCCAGAAATGATTTACAGATAGAGAATTGTAGCCTCCTGGCTTTAAGAATAATGATTTGTCCTCGCCGTCCTTACAAAATGGAATAGCAATACCTAGACGGTCCGTGATTTTCCAATATTGTTTCGGTTTAGTGGAACGTAGAACGTTATTGTTTTTGTAAAAAGCCGAGTCGAGATAATAGCCATCCGCAACTGTTTTTAATACTTGCCCATTAGAATAGGTCGTTGTTGTAATTCCATTATCAGTTAAAGAACTAACGACTGTTGATTTAGTGCCAATCGTACTCTGGACTTGGGCTGATGCTATATGACATGCAGCAACGCAGGTCAGAAGCCCCATAGTAAATCTTTTAGAAAGAGTGTTTCCTGAAAAAATCTGTTTCATGTTTGCTTAATTTTTAAAAATTGATAGGGTTTGTTAAGGACTTATTTAGTAGTCTAACAATTCGAGTGGGTAAAAGTAATGCTTTTTCTAAAAAAACAAGAAATATAAGTGAAAAATCATATTTTTTATAGAAAATAATACTATATGTAAGTCTTTAAAGCATTATTACCCACTAATAAGCTTAATTTTGTAAAAAGTTATGACTGCTATGGTATCTACAAATATAATGTAAGGTAATTAATTTACAAATATCGTGCACTAAAAATTAAAGATTTATCAATAAAAACCCTGTTCTTTCATTGAAAATAATATTCAGTTAATTTTTAAATTTACATATTATGTCTGTACATACTGAAATAAAGCGGATTACTACCCATATTTTACAAGAAATGAAAAATCGGGGAGAGAAAATTTCTTGTTTGACTGCTTATGATTTTTCAATGGCTCGAATCGTAGATGCGGCGGGTGTAGATTTAATTCTCGTTGGCGATTCTGCTTCAAATGTAATGGCCGGGCACGAAACAACGCTTCCAATTACGCTTGACCAAATGATTTATCATGCCACCTCGGTTGTGAAGGGTGTTAAAAGAGCTTTGGTCGTTGTCGATATTCCGTTTGGCTCATACCAAGGTAACTCTTCAGAAGCATTAAGGTCTGCCATTAGAATTATGAAAGAATCAGGAGGGCATGCCGTGAAAATGGAAGGCGGTGCTGAAATCAAAGACTGTATTACGAGGGTTTTGAGTGCAGGTATTCCTGTCATGGGACATTTGGGGCTCACCCCCCAGTCTATTTATAAATTTGGGACGTATGCCGTTAGAGCAAAAGAAGATGTTGAGGCAAATAAGTTGATTGAAGATGCTAAATTGTTAGAAGATATTGGCGTATTCGGAATAGTTTTAGAGAAAATCCCTTCTGAACTTACCAAAAAAGTTTCCCAAAATCTTCAAATTCCAACCATTGGTATTGGGGCAGGCCCTGATGCAGATGGGCAAATTTTGGTTGTTCACGATATGCTGGGCATAAATAAAGAGTTCAAACCGAGATTTCTCCGCAGATACGTCGATTTGGATGGTATAATGAACGAGGCGATCTCTCAGTACGTTAAGGATGTGAAATCGGTTGATTTCCCGAATGAAAAAGAAAGTTATTAAAATTGGAGACTAATGGTCAGGGGTCTTGGAATAATGAGAATATTATTATTACGGTGCAATGTATTGAGATGATTATTGAGATAATAACGACATTATTTTGGTACAAATTTCAAATTAAAGATTCATAATGCCATAATTTCTGATACCCGACACTCGCCCCTGACTTTGACCCTTACCCTAAATATGAAAGATTTTTATGTAGTATATGAAGACAATCATATTATCGTTGTCAATAAAAGAGCCGGTATTTTGGTTCAAGGAGATTCTACGGGCGATCGTACCTTGACCGATGCGGTAAAGGATTATGTCAAAAAGCAATACAACAAACCTGGTGATGTTTTTCTCCATCCTGTTCACCGTTTGGACAGACCCGTAAGCGGCCTAGTTATTTTTGCCAGAACTTCCAAAGGTTTGGAAAGAATGATGGAGCTGTTTCGGAAAAGAGAGGTTCAGAAAACGTATTGGGCGGTGGTGAAACGCAGACCGAAGGAGTCTAAGGGTAAACTAACACACTGGTTAACAAAGGATGAATCAAAAAATGTAACGACGGCGCATGAGGAAGAAGTAAAAGGATCGCAGAAAGCGGAGCTGAATTTTAAAGTTTTGGGTGAAGTTAATAAACACTTTTTATTAGAAATTGAACCTTTGACGGGCAGACCACACCAAATTCGTGTTCAACTTGCTTCGATGGGATGTATCATTCGTGGTGATTTGAAATACGGATACGAGAAACCTAATGCTGATGCAAGTATCAATCTTCACGCTAGACGCTTATATTTTATTCATCCCATAAAGAAAGAACCCATTATTTGTAAAGCCGCTTTACCGCCAAATGCATTTTGGGAAGAATTTTTGGAACTAGATCCAGATGATTTTAAGCAAAAAAATCTTGATTATCTTCATGAATAAGAGGTGACACAACGTCGTTTCTTATTTGAGCAAACAAGCCCATAATTGCGTGTTTGATACCTTGTATTGCCCCTGAGGCAATGCTCAGAGGAAGAATTAATGGCAGAAAAATAAGCCATTGAAGAATCATAAATTGATTAAGCTTTTTCATGTTGATTTCGATAATGCTAATAACCGTTTTGCGTTAAAAAAAATCGATAATTACCTGTAATTCAACTATTTGTAACTGGTTTTTTGACTAAGTATTTTATTTTGAACCTCTGAGTATGGTAAAAATAAAAGAAAATCCTTAAATAGCAACATTATTTTTTTTAAAATTGAATTATCGTCAACGTAAACTTGCTTTAATATCCTAAAAATGAATTAGTTTAAAATATACCATTCCTTAGAAAGCCATGATTTTAACGAATCATGGCTTTTGTATAAAACATTGGTTTTGAGAAGCTTTATTTCTTGGTATATGGCATAAAAGCAAATTTAGATTTTACTGAAATTATTTCCGAAATTTTAGCAAAAACTAACTTTGGAACCTCAATTTTATGATCGGTCAATTTTACATCAAAACCGCAAACTAAGTTAATTTTTTGATTTTCTATCGTTAATTTTCCTTTCAAATCACGGGCTTGCGTTATACCATGTAATGTTAATTGTCCTTTAGCGGTTACATCAAACGTGCCGTTTTTGGTGTAATCGATTATTTCTACAATTTTTCCTTTGAAAATACCTGTTGGAAACTTTTCCGATTCCATGTAGTTTTCGTTGAAATGCTCTTGCATCAACTTGTTAGGAAAATTGAAAGCAGTCATTTTCATACTTACGGCAATTTCATTGGTAGCAGTATTTAAAATTGCCCCTACTGTATTATTCGTTCCTGAGATATTTTCAACGGGAGTTTCTGAAAAGAAATTGGTTTCACCGGATTGGGTAGCGTATAGTTGTCCGAATGATTTGCTTGTCATTAACAAGCTGAGGATTAACAATTTGATGATATTTTTCATAATATTTAGGTTAGTTTGTTTTTTAGGATATGTATAAATTAAAAACTTTTTTGATTGAAGACATCTGGAAATTTATGCCCAAAAAAGATTAGCAATTTCGTGCACTACTTGTGTAAATGTTTTGCTTTTTTATCCAAACTAAAACCCCTAGAAATGTTAAATCCGTAAAATATACCTCCGTCGCTCCAAGATTTGGTAGTTTGAGCAATAAATTGGCGTTCAATCATCCCTCTTGAATTGGTAAAATGTAGTTGAAAAACGTGGCCACCTGTTTCAATATCAAAACCAATTGCTAAAGAGTTATTATAGGCACTTGAGGCAGGTCGGTTGAAATTAGCATAATAATATTCTCCCGTAATACTTAATCTTTTGGTCAATTTTACTCTACCTCCCACGCCCAAGGCTATCATATCATTCGGTGTATCGATCGTTTCTGATTTGTTAAAATGAATAAAAGTAGGCATTAGTTGGAAGGAGATTCTTTCATTAAATTTTCTTGCTAATAATACCTGCGTCGTGTATGTCATGCGCTCTAAGTTATCCTTATATTTCATAATCGTACCAGATTCTAACGAAGAACCCGTAGCTACCGTGCTCAATGCATTGCTTCCGTACAAGGTCAGGGTTAGTGGCATGGTGTTCGACTGACGGAGGAGTTTGTATTTCGCATAAAAATCATACATTTTCTCCTGCGAACTTCTTCCTATTCCTAAGGTGAGTTGATCAGTAATTCCATATTCCAATCCCAACCGAATGCGAGCTTCGTCTAAGCCGAAGAAATTTTCTATGAATCCTGAATTTAACGCTCCAAAGCGATGAGAAATCCAAATATTTAATTGATTTTTACCTGCCGTTTCAACCGTTTGCCCATTTATCAATTTGGTGGCTTTGAAGGTTGCGGAGGTATATTCCTTTTGATTTTTAGTTTCATCGTCCAACATTTTTAATAAATCATCTTGGGAAAATGCTTGGATTGAACATAAGCATATAATTATTGCAATAAGTTTTTTCATAATTGTGTTTACTGTTATGTTGATTTTTTATGCGATAGTAAATTTAAAAGAAATCTTTTTTATTTGGAAGATTTCACTTGTGGTTTTACGGAGTTACTTTTCAGACGTTACCGACTTTGATAATACCATAAATTTTTGAAGATCTTGTAGTAACAGTGTATTTTTTCCATTATTTTCAGCCATTGCTCTGTCAAAGGTACCCGAAAATTTGCGATTGTCTTAAATATAAATCACTAAAGAGGCATAGTTTGATTTTATAGATATTTACAATAAAATTTTTGGTACATCCAAAAAAAACTAAAGTTGACCCCATATTAGTAATTAACTGTTGAACTATAATGTTAAAAATATTACGTTTAGGTTGATAGAATATGTTGATAAATGAAGCATTAAACACTTTGACTAACTATTTACACCATTCATTTAATTGTTAAAAGTTGTAACATCAGCAATTATTTTTATCATCGTCATGAGTTTAGAATTTACGACAAATTCAACTAAAATTCTGCGGCGGTAAGGGGTTATTTAATGTATAAACACGGCTTTCCACCACAACTATTTTCACCTCAATTTTCATGTGTAGCGTTATTGTTGATTGTGCCTAAAAATGACCTCGGACCTCATCGTATTGTGATTAGATTATCTCAAATACTCCATTCAATTCGGCACAAAAAAAAAGCCTCTCAAATTTTATTTGAGAGGCTAATGAAAATTCAATAAATCAATATCCAGGGTTTTGCTTTAGAGTAGCTTGTCCACCTTTCTGGCTATTCAAGATTTCATCATTTGGTAATGGGAAATAGTTGTTTTTAGAATTAAAGGTTTTTCCAACTAAATAACCACGCTTATTGTAGGTTCTGCCGGCTAAATCTTTGCCGTCCACTGATTCTTCTTTGACGTATTTATTCAAATATTTTTCGGCAATTCCCCAACGAACTAAGTCGAAGAAACGGTGCCCTTCCATCGCAAATTCTAAACGGTTTTCCATGCGGATGGCATTACGTGCGAAGTCAGCACCTTTGGCCGAGAATGTACCTGTTGGATATGGATTAACCACATAAGTGATAGAGGCATCTTGAACTGAACCGTTTTTGGCACGAGTACGGATTTGATTCACATAATCCTCAGCTGCCTGTAAATTCCCTAATTCAGCTTCACATTCAGCCAACCATAAAATCACAGACGATAATTTCAATAATCGGTAATTGTTATTGACACTTCTTTTAGAAGTTGAGTGCGTTGAGCTTCCTTCATCCGCCAAATAATACATCCACTTTTTGCCGATATAAGGGCCTGAGTAGTTTTGATTACGGATCCAATCATAGCCTGGCATAATACCCCAATCCAAAAAGTTAACACCCCTGCGTCCAACGGTCCAGTCTAATCTTGGATCCACGGGGGTTGTTTTCAAGAGTGAAAATGGTTGATTCGATTTCAGACCTTGATCGTTTGATAAATCCACTTGATTGTAAGTATCTGCCGTTCCATCGGGCGAAGTTCCAATCAATGGTAAGCCGTTAGCATCCGTTTTGAAAGCATTTACTAAGTTCTGGGAAGGTAAATAAAATCCGCAGCAACCTCTACCGGGAGAATTTGCTGAGTAAGGCCAATTTAGATTATCTCCCGCATTTCCGTTATTTCCACCCGTTCCATCATTAACAGAAAATTCTACTTCAAAAATCGATTCCGCATTATTGTTTGTGATATTTCTATAATTTTCGTGATAATTAGTCACCAATTTTTTGCCCGAATTTTTCAAAACATCCTCCAATAAAGTTTTAGCGGCAGCATATTTCTTCTGAAAAATTAATGCTTTGGCTAGATACGTTTTGGCAGCCCATTGCGTAGCTCTTCCTTTTTGCGATTGTACGGCTGGAAGGTTGGCGGCGGCAAAGGTGAAATCAGCTTCGATGTTCGGCCAGATATCCTTATCATTCGGAATTTTTGTTGAATTTGGGTCTGCGGCGACGTACGTTTTTTCATCAATATAAGGCACCATATTCCACATTTTCTTTGCTTCAAAATGGTAATGCCCTCTCAAAAATCTTGCCTCCGCAACAATTTGATTTTTTTCGGCATCGGTCATGTCTTTTATATCCGGACTTTGCGATAATAAAATTGCTTCGTTGCAACGAGCGACCCCATCGTAAGAATGTTGCCATTTTCCTAAGAAATAAGTATTGTCCGAAAGCCAGTTATATTGCTCAATATATTCTTGCTCGGGCTGGTCACCGATATCGGTTCCTTTCACGGCATCACCGCTCGTTATTCCGCCAAAAACATAGTTTGAAATGGTTGATTGGCGACCTGTATTACCAGCACCAACGCCATCTACCAACGAGTATGCACCAATTAGAAGTGCATTAACACCATTTTTATTACTTAATGAAACCAAGGATGCAGCACCCTGTGGTTGTATATCGAAAAACGATTCTGAACAAGAAAACGTAATTCCGACTAAGGCAATTATGAGTAATTTTTTCATTTTATTTAAAATTATTTAGAATGATTAAAGGTATTTTTAAAGTACAGCTCAACAAAGGGTTAAATGAAGGAACACCTAACCACTAAACCCTACTTAAAAACCTAATCTAAGACCTACGTTGTATGATTTTGCCACTGGGAACGCTCCTTCGTCAATACCCATGTGAATATCCTGGTTGTCACTTCCTGATGATCTCAAATTGATGTCTGGATCTAAACCTTTATACTTGGTGAAAGTGAAAAGATTTTGTCCTTGAATATAAATTTGCGCCGAACTTAACTTGATTTTTGATAAAATCGAAGCGGGGAAATTATACGTCAATTGGATATTTTTGATACGAGAGTACGAGCCATCTTCCACAAAATAAGAAGAAATTTGCTGACTTGTTCCATCTTGCGAATTTAAACGGGGTAATAAAGCATCATCACCCGGTTTTTTCCAAGAGTTGTACAACATATCTTTTGAGCGATTACCCTGAAAAGTATTGAAATCTGTCCAGTATTTCAAATAATTGAAAATCTTATTTCCTTGTGACCCTTGAATAAATACCGTTAAATCAAAGGCTTTATACCCAAAATTAAGGTTAAATCCGTAAGTAAAATCAGGGTGAGGATTGCCAATAATGGTTTTATCAGCGGCTGTAATGACACCATCACCATTAACATCCCTGAATTTGAAAGTTCCTGCACGGGTGTAAGTTCCTAATTTTGGAGCGGCAGCGGCTTCTGCGTCATCTTTGATTACGCCGTCCACAATATATCCGTAATAGCTAGCAATTGGTAAGCCTGCTTTGGTAACTGAAATGGATGGAAGACGAGTTGAAAAACCAAAAACAGTCGCATTTGGATCGTCATTCAGTTTAACCACATTGTTTTTGTACGTACTAAACATTCCAGCGATTGTATATCTAAAATCGCCGATTTTGTCCCGGTAAGTAACATTCAAATCAAGTCCTTTATTGTTTACTTCTCCGATATTTACGTATGGGATTGATCCTGTTCCGGCCGTTTTTGGAATGGGTACTTGCGTAAGCATATCCGAAGTAGTACGGTCGTAAACGTCCAAAATAACTTCCAATTTGCTTTTCAACATGGTCAAGTCAAGACCGATATTTGTGGAAGTATTGGTTTCCCATTTTCCATTTGGATTGCCAAATTGCGTTAGGTCAAAACCATTGGCAAGTGAATTTCCAGAACCGGTAATGTCATACGCATTATTGCTAGGATCGGGCGAGTAGAGCGTGTAACCGTTATACACGTTAGGAATCAACTGGTTTCCCGTTTTACCCCATCCAAGTCTAACTTTCATATCATCCATGAAAGTTAATTTTTTCATGAATTCTAACTCAGTCATTCTGAAACCAAGCGATAACGCTGGGAATACACCAATACCATTCACCCTTGAAGAACGATCCCGTCTAAGGGTAAAATCAGCCAATAAAAAATCTTTAAAAGAATAATTCAGCTTGCCAAATTGCGAGAATAAAGCACTAATTGTTGGGCCTGCTCCTGCATTTGCCAAACCCGCTGCTGCGCCAAGATTCAAGTAACGATACGATAAATCATCAAACGCATAGTTGCTTCGGGCAGCATTAAAACCGAAGGCGTAAGTATAAACCGACTCTGTACCAAGCAAGAAATTGAAGCTATGATCGCCCAATTTTTTGCTGTAATTTAAAGTATTGTACCAAGTGATTGCCTTGTCATAACTGTTAGAAACTGTTAAACTATTGGCATTACGAGGCTCTGCCGCTTCGATATCACGGTTAAAATACGCCGAAAGATTGTAGTTATTATATTCTATTCCAAGACTGGTTCTGAATTTCAAATCAGGAATAAGTGCCAATTCTGTAAAGACATTTCCGAAGATATGTGTTGCATAAGTTACATTGTCTTTCTCACGCCATTGTCTGGCCAAAGGGTTGGGTGCATTACCAAGGTTGGAACC
>Ga0114959_10004206_pt1 | contig 11101 bp, 10 predicted proteins | sample C_130625_EF_Meta_FD_87317 | JGI IMG/M metagenome (GOLD analysis project Ga0114959, IMG submission 87317) | Freshwater microbial communities from Lake Croche, Canada to study carbon cycling - C_130625_EF_MetaG | ecosystem: Environmental > Aquatic > Freshwater > Lake | place: Lake Croche, Canada...
AAACAACCTCATTTTATATGATCGTCGGTCTGGTTCCATCGGAAGGTGGGGAGATCACACTGGATGACCAGAGTATTTCAGGCTTACCCATTCACCGTCGCGCAGAACTGGGTTTGTCTTATCTTCCACAAGAAGCTTCAGTATTTCGCAAACTTTCTGTTGAAGACAATATTCGTGCAGTTCTCGAATTACAAAAAATTCAAGACAAGCCATTACCCCGCGGTGAAATCGAGCAGCGCCTCGATACGCTAATGGTAGACCTGCAAATTGAAAAACTACGTGGCAATCAAGCTTTGTCGCTATCCGGCGGTGAGAGGCGCCGTGTCGAGATCGCACGCGCATTAGCAACTAGTCCGCGCTTCATTTTGTTAGATGAACCTTTTGCAGGCGTCGATCCAATTGCTGTGATCGAAATTCAGCGTATCGTTCGCTTTCTTAAAGAACGCGGTATTGGCGTACTCATCACGGATCACAGCGTACGTGAAACATTGGGGATTTGCGATCGTGCTTACATCATTAACCAAGGGACCGTACTGGCCTCGGGCAGTCCAGAAGAAATCATTGGCAATGAATCCGTCCGTCGTGTTTATCTCGGCGAAAACTTCAGGATGTAATCGAGGACGATGAAACAGTCTTTACAACTACGCGTATCACAACATCTTGCACTGACTCCTCAGCTGCAGCAATCGATACGCCTGTTGCAATTGTCTACCCTCGAGTTGCACCAAGAACTTGAACAAATGCTGACTGATAATCCTCTGCTCGAACGTTTGGATGATCCTTTAGACCATTCAATTCGACTTTTGAGCGACGGCGCAATTAGTCAAGCTCCGCTCTCAGCTCCCTCTGATTCCGTAGGCGAGGGCTCGGGTGAGGTCAGTTCACCTGCTGAAGCGAGTGCTGAAGGTCCCCCAGCCGGTGAGTCAGGCGAGGAAGGTAATACGGGCAATGATGCTGACTGGAGCTTTGATGACGTCTCGCGCTCATCCAAAGCACCTGAAGATGATAACGGCCGTCCTCAACTAGAGGCTCATGAATGTACGTTGCGCGAGCACTTACTCGAACAATTATCTGTAACGGTCAATAATCGTCGTGATCGCGCACTCGTCGAGTTACTGATTGAAGCCTTAGATGACAATGGCTATCTCGAAGAACCTCTCGAGGATATTCATGCTCGTCTGCCCGAGGAACTGGATATTGAGCTTGATGAGCTCATGGTGGCCCTCAAGCTTTTACAAAGCTTTGACCCAGCGGGCATAGGCGCTAGAAATGCGTCTGAATGTCTGGCGATACAAATCCGTCGCATGGAGAAAGTCGCTTTTGTTACACGACGTATGGCGCTGATGCTGGTTGAAAACCACTTAGAACTATTTGCTCAACGCGAATTTAATAAACTGAAAAAAATACTCGATTGCGATGACGAAGATTTACGAGAAGCGCAAGCCGTTATCCGAAATTGCAATCCTCATCCTGGCGCTGCCTATGCCGGTGATGCCTCCGACTATGTGGTTCCCGACGTTATTGTCAAACGTGCAAAAGGGGAGTGGCAAGTCAGCCTTAACCGCGAGGTGATGCCTAAGCTGAGAGTCAATGCCATGTACGCCAGCATCCTTAAGCAAAGCAAAGGTGAAGGCTCGCTCACATCGCAGTTGCAAGAAGCAAAATGGCTTATCAAAAATATGCGGCAACGATTCGATACTATTTTGCGAGTCTCGCAAGCGATAGTAGATCGTCAACGTAATTTTTTCTCTCATGGAGAAGTTGCGATGAAGCCCCTTGTGCTGCGTGAAATTGCTGATACACTAGGTCTGCATGAGAGCACTATTTCGCGCGTAACTACGCAGAAATATATGCTGACACCGCATGGTATGTTTGAACTGAAATTTTTCTTTGGCAGCCACGTAGCCACAGAAACTGGCGGTGAAGCATCATCAACTGCAATACGCGCTTTGATCAAACAACTGATAGGAGCTGAAGATCCCAAAAACCCATTCTCTGACAGCAAAATCACAGACATGCTAAGTGAACAGGGCATGGTGGTCGCGCGGCGTACCGTTGCAAAATACCGCGAGGCCTTAAAAATACCACCTGTTAACTTGCGCAAGTCTTTGTAGTTTTTCCAGTTTTTTCACCGTTGCTGCGTTCCTACCGGCCTGCCGCCGGCGGTCGAGCCAGAACCTCCAGCGACGCAATGCGAAGGAGTGCTGTGTATGAATCTGAAAATCAGTGGGCATCATTTGGAAATAACTCCCCCTATGAGGGAGTATGTACAAAATAAACTGGAACGAATCAAACGCCATTTCGACAATGTGATTGATATTTCAGTCACCCTTGCCGTCGACTCTCTTACAGAAAAAGAAAAACGCCAGCGCGCAGAAATAAATCTGCATACACGCGGCAAAGATTTTCACGTCGAAAGTGAAGCGCAAGATATGTATGCCGCGATTGATCTGCTTATGGACAAACTGGATCGACAAGTATTGAAACACAAAGGCCGGATACAAGATCATCAGCACGAAGGAATACGACGCTACGAAGGTCCAACCGAGGAAGTCGCCTGACCAAGAAAATCAGGAACACAAAGGGCGCTGCGGCGCCCTTTCTCTTTTCTGGTACGAATAATATTTTCGAACAGCCTTCCTTGGCCGCTCTGAATTGAGTTATCACTTGGCGGTTAAGTGAAAGACTGACTTTTTCGCTTTTCAATCGCATCACTACGAATAACGCTAAACTTCTGTTTTTTAAACTCCTGCACTAGCTGGGCTTGCTTTCTATCGCACCCAACACATTTACAGCCTATGACCGATCTTATTCGCACCCACATCAGCGGCCGCACTGGTGTTATCACTCTTAACCGCCCAACTGCACTAAATTCTTTATCACTCGAGATGGTCAGAGCCATGACTAAGGCTTTGCTTGATTGGCGCAATGATGATGAAATCTCAGCGGTATTTGTTTATGGCAGCGGCGAAAAAGCGTATTGCGCTGGCGGTGATATTCGCTTTTTCCATGAAAAAGGCAACGCCAATTCCATGAATGGTGCGGCACTCATCGAGGATTTTTTTAGCGAAGAATATGCGCTTAACTACTTGATACATCACTACCCTAAACCCTACGTTGCATTAATGGATGGCGTTGTTATGGGAGGAGGCATGGGCATCGCTCAGGCAGGCCCGCAAGCGCGTATGCGCATCGTCACTGAACGAACAAAAATGGCCATGCCCGAAGTCGGCATTGGCCTGTTCCCCGATGTCGGCGGTGGACATTTTTTATCGCGGGCTACTGGGAATACAGGGACTTATCTGGGTGTGACGGGTGAAATGATTACAGCCGCAGATGCGCTGTATGCCAACTTGGCCGATGTGTTTGTACCTTCATCAGAACTACCTGCACTGCACGCCATGGTGGCAGAAGCGCGAGGCGATCTACGCGAAGCGGTGCGTAGCTTTGCCACACCTTTTACAGCGCACGCCGATCCATCACACTCTCGGCTGGCAAAATCGCGCGAAGCTATCGAACATCATTTCGCTTTAGATTCTGTACCGGCCATCATGGCTTCACTGGCAAATGACACAGGTGAATTTGCGACCAAAGCGCTTGCGAGCATGCAGAAAAAATCGCCATTGATGATGTGCGTCACTCTGTCTCAACTGCGCCGCGCGGCGTCCCTTGATATTGCTGATTGCCTACGTATGGAAAGAACGATGGTGAGACGTTGCTTCGAGCATGGCGAAGTGATCGAAGGAGTTCGCGCGCTGGCCATCGACAAAGATCACTCGCCTACATGGAACCCCTCGGGTCTGCAAGATGTAACGCCTGAAATGATAGCCGGATTTTTTGAATCGGCTTGGCCGGATTACGCGCATCCGTTGCGACACTTAGACTAAAAACGGCTGAGGCTACATCTAAGCGCGATACCGAAGAAACTATCGATTAAATCTCGTCGACTGCAAACAGTCGGCGGTATTCGCGCATTGCATAGCGATCCGTCATACCTGCAATGTAGTCAGCGACTTTTCTAGCCTGCGCCGTTCTATCATCACCCGCTATCTGATAATCCAGTGGGAGCAATTCTGGGCCAGAGATGAAAATATCAAACAAATCGGTAACGATACGGCGCGCTTTGCTAGTCATACGGTTGACTTGGTAATGATGATACAAATTAGTCCGTAAAAAATGCTTCAGCTCTTGCGCTTCTTTCTTCATGTTTTCTGAAAACGCGATCAGTGGTGGGGCATTTCTAACATCGTCGATCGTCTTGATTTCAGCGTGACGAATATTCGCGCGTGATTGTTGAATGAGATCGTCCACTAATGCGTTAATCATGCGTCGAACGGTTTCATTAATCGCTCGACGGCCGCTGATACCTGGAAATTGACTTTCGGCTTCATGACGATAGCGCGCATATAAAGTCACTTCATTTAGCTGATCGGTCGTTAATAAGCCAGAACGTAAACCATCATCGATATCATGGTTGTTGTACGCGATTTCATCCGCCAGATTAGCCAGCTGAGCTTCCAGAGTTGGTTGCTTGCGCTCTATGAATCGACGACCAACATCACCTAATTGTTGTGCATTCGTTAGCGAGCAGTGTTTGAGTACACCTTCACGCGTCTCGAACATCAAATTTAAGCCATCGAAAGCACCGTAGCGCTGCTCAAGAGAATCGACAACTCTGAGGCTCTGAAGATTATGCTCAAAGCCACCGTAATCTTTCATGCACGCATTCAAGGCATCTTGACCAGCATGACCAAAGGGGGTGTGCCCAAGATCATGCGCTAAAGAGATCGCCTCAACCAAATCCTCATTCAAGCGCAAATTGCGTGTGAGTGAGCGGGCAATCTGCGCGACTTCAATACTATGTGTCAGTCGGGTACGAAATAAATCACCTTCATGATTAACAAAAACCTGCGTCTTGTATTCCAAACGCCTGAATGCTGTGGAATGAATAATACGATCACGGTCGCGCTGAAATTCACTGCGCGTTGGCGGTGTTTGCTCTGCGAATTGACGCCCTGGCGAGGTAGATGCCAAAGCAGCGTAAGGCGCGAGATGCGCTTCGAATTCGGGCATCATCGGGCGGTTTGCACGCAAGATGAAAGCGTGGCTTCGAGAAGTTCTGCTGGCGCCGATGTCACCATAGCTTTGCCTAAGGGTTTAAGAAGAATAAATTTAATCTTGCCACCTTCGTTTTTCTTATCGACTTCCATCAGATCTAACCACCTATCTTTACCAAGATCTGGCGCAACCGTGAATAAACCTGCGGCTTGAATTAACGCGATAAGTCGATCACGATCAGCTACATCCATATAGCCCATACGTACGGACAAATCCGCCGCCATCACCATACCGCAACCCACTGCCTCACCGTGTAACCACTCGCCATAACCCAAGCCTGATTCGATCGCATGTCCAAAGGTGTGACCAAAATTCAAAATCGCTCGCAAACCTGTTTCTCGTTCATCTTGGCGCACGACCTCGGCTTTGATTTCGCAGGATCGCTGGATTGCATACGCTAAAGCTTGATCGTCACGCGCCATCAGTTTGGCTATATTATTTTCCTGCCACTGAAAAAATTCGGCATCAATAATGGCACCGTGCTTAATCACCTCGGCCAAACCGGCTGATAGTTCACGTGTGGGTAAGCTCATTAGTGTGGCCGTATCCGCAATCACAGACTGCGGCTGATAGAAGGCCCCAATCATATTTTTACCCAATGGATGATTGATCGCCGTTTTGCCGCCTACCGACGAATCGACTTGCGCCAGCAAGGTCGTAGGAATCTGCACAAACGGCACACCGCGCATATAGGTTGCCGCTGCAAACCCCGTCAGATCACCAATCACACCACCGCCCAGTGCTAGCAGCGTAGTTTTACGATCGCATTTATTTTTCAGCAGTGCATCAAATACCTTCATCAGGTTATCGACATTTTTTTCTTCTTCACCATCCGGCAACACGATGGATAGGCAGTGCTTACCCGCAGCGGTCAACATGCTAGATAGCCGCTCTAGATAGAGCGGAGCCACTATGGTGTTAGTAACAATCACCACTCGTGTACCAGGTATGTAGTCTGTAAACGCTGTTTGCTCTAGCAAGTGCTTACCTATCACAATGGGATAACTGCGCTGACCCAAATCGACGTTCAGCTTAGCGAATATTTCTGGAGGTGACTTCATGGATGATCTACCGAACTTTCGTTATTCGACTCAGGCTGATTTTCAGCAGGTAGGGTCTCGGATACATTGGGCAGCTGGCCAAGGATAGTCTGAACCACTGATTGCACGTTGGGACGACCGGTCTCAATAATGATATGAGCCACTTCCTGATAAAGCGGCGCACGTTGCTGGGAAAGCTCTTCGATACGAGCTTTAGGATCGTCGATCTGCAATAGCGGACGATTACGATCATGACTAGTTCGTTGAAGAATACTGTTGACCGAGGCGCGAAGATAAATAACGGTGCCACGTTCTTTAAGCAGTTTACGACTTTGCTCATTCAGCACCGCTCCACCACCGGTTGCCAAGACTATGCCCTCTTGTGATGTGAGGTCGCGAATGACGTCAGCTTCGCGCTGACGAAAACTCGCCTCACCCTCAATCTCAAAGATCCACGGTATGGAGGCTCCTGTGCGCGCCTCGATTTCATGATCAGTATCCACAAAACGCTTATTCAAGCGCTTGGCCAACGCTCGGCCTATGGTCGTTTTACCTGAACCCATAAGACCGACAAGAAAAATATTAGTAGTTGAATTCAACATGCTTGCCCGCAGCGAGCGCTAGTCGTCGCCGTTTTCCGCAAGAAAAACCACAGTTTACTTCATTCGTTACGTCGGGTCTGTGCTGGGAAGTCTGAGTGCCGAGTCGGTTATTTTTCAGCGAGAGAATCTGAGACCACGCGCGGAGTGATAAATATAAGTAATTCAGTACGATCGCGTGTTTTGGAAGCACTGCGAAAAAGATAACCCAGAACAGGTAGATCACCAAAAAATGGGACTTTATTCACGCCATCGATTTCGGTTTGAGTAAAAATACCACCCAAAACTACGGTGCCTCCATTTTCAACCTGAACATTAGTTTTCACGTGCTTGGTATTTATCGCAAAGCTTGACCCCACCGCCACACCGCGCGAATCTTTGGCCACATCGACAGTTAGAATGATGTTGCCGTCGGGAGTAATTTGGGGGGTTACTTCTAATTTAAGGTTTGCCTTCTTAAACTGTATCGAGGTCGCTCCACTACTCGTAGCTTGCTGATAAGGTATCTCCTCACCTTGCTCGATAATGGCCGCTTGCTGATCGGCCGTCACTACGCGTGGACTCGAAATAATTTTTCCCTTACCTTCTGCTTCAAGCGCCGACAGTTCCAGATTCAAAAATCGATTTGCGCCTGAAGAGAATAGGCTGACCGCCAAACTTCCCGGAGTAACGCCATTGATTGACGAGGCAGGCATACTAACAAACTGGGAATTGGGAATGTAGCTTCCCGCCGTGGTGGCTATCTGGCCTGTCTGCTCGCCCACACCCAAATAATTTCCGGTAACAGCCAATCGAGATGATCCGGGCAAGTTGATTCCCGAGCGATTCGTATTTGCATCGGTGAATCCTAATTTCACCCCCAGATTTTTACTGAATCTATCATCTGCCTCGACGATACGAGCCTCTATCATCACCTGACGTGTGGGAACGTCGGTCAGTAATATCAATTTACGCACTTCATCTAAACGACTCGGCGTATCGGTAATAAATAATTTATTTGTTCGTGGCTCAGAAGAAGCACTACCACGCCGCGACAGTATGCTGCCCCGGCCTACTTGACCATCGAGACCGAACACCTGACGAAACGCATCCGCTTTTTGATAGTTGAGTTGAAAGGTCTCGGTCACCAAAGGTTCTAATTCCGAAATCTGCGCGCGCTGCTCAAGCTCCAGACGCTCTTTAGTTAACAGTTCATCCTTGGGTGCGATCCAAAGAACATTGCCATTCTTACGCACATCTAGACCCCTAGCCTGCATCACAATATCTAATGCCTGATCCCAGGGCACATCTTTTAATCGCAAAGTCAGCTGACCACTCACACTATCGCTTGCCACCACATTAAAACCCGTAAAGTCCGCAATGACTTGTAGCAAAGCTCTCACTTCAATATTTTGAAAATTCAGTGATAACTTATCACCACGATAGCCGCGCCCTGAATTAGAAGATTTACTTTGCTCGGCTTTGATTGGACGCACCTCAACCACTAAACGCTTATCAGTTTGCCAGGCCAGATGCTCCCATTGGCCCGTCGGTTCTATGACCATTCGCACCATGTCAGCCTGTGCGCTGGTGCTGACGATCTGTATCGGGGTGCCAAAATCTTTAACATCTAGCCGACGTCGCAATACATCGGGCAGGTTGGTTTTCATGAAATCTATCACCACTGTTTGACCTTGCCTGCGCACATCAACAGCGGACTGCGCTTTAGCAAGGTCGATGATGACACGACCTGTTTCACCACTGCTACGCCGAAAATCAATATCGAGTATCGTATTTTTCTCACTAGCGAGAATAGTGGATGCTTCGGCATTTGATTTTACAAAAGACAATGGAGAACTATCCGGCTCTGACAGTGTGACTATTAATTCTTGATTTTGAGCACGAGTGGAAAAAACTAGAGGTCGCTTTAATGCGAGCACTAATCGTGTACGGCCCGCCACCTGAATAATATCTACGTGTCGTAAATCCCCACTATCTAAAACACGTCTTAGCTGACCCGTCGCATTAGCAGTATCTGCAAAATCTAATACGACCCGCGGAGGATTTTGGGTTATAAAACTTAACGGTGTAATAGTTGGTAATTGTCTAAAGCTTATATGCAACTGCTGTTGCGTACCACTTCGCGAAACATCAATCGCGGTGATCGCATTAAAATTTTGGCTAGACTCAGCTTCTGATTCTTTGTTAATCGACTCGGCACGCGCAGTCATCATGATTAAAAAAATTAACATCAAACATTTTAAGTTAAGCAATGATTGCAACATTCTCATTTGGCCTCCCGCATCGACAGCTGTACTAGTCGCTTTACCCAGTTACCATTCGCTTCCTGAACCGTTTCTTCAATTTCAATAGAGTCGCCCATAATATTGATCACCTCACCCAAGTCTTGACCTAGATGATCACCTTTACGTAGTTGATACAAAATTTTTCCGACTTCCACTAATGCCACGTTTTGGCCTGAACGACCCAGACTACCGACCATACGAAACTGATCCAGTGGATAGGATTCGAGAGGTTCACGCGATCGTTTCAAATTAGGACGAATGCCCGCAGTGTCTGAGATATCAAGTAACATTGAAATCTTTGTGGCATCGAAAGGATCCACTCGACCAGTCGCCTCATACACTGCGGGAGAAACTGCCAATGGCTTGGGAACTGCCAGCGGGCTGGTGTGCATAGTGCGGCGCACTGTTGCCATCCATTCACTCAAGCTTTCATCATTAGATACTTCACACGCTGCGAGAGTAAGTAAGGAACAAAAAAATAGAAAGCGCATCAACTCATTTAAAAAATAGTTAAGATTTTCTAAATGTCGATTTCCAAAAAAAATTTGTGCGAATCCACAATTCAACTGATTCTGAATTCCAAAAATCTTCTTTCTCATTTAGTTTTTTTCTGACTTTTCAACATGGATTTCGCATCATCACTTGCCTCTTCTTTATCGAGGTAACGATAAGTGTGCACAATAGCTTCAAATGTTTGCATACCTTCTTTCTGTTGATTAATTAGCAAATGATCAATGGTTACTACACGAGGAAGATTGGCAATATCGCTGACAAATCCTGCCAAAGCGTGATAATTCCCCACTAGCTTGATAGCAATAGGAAGCTCCGCATAATAGGGACGTAATTGCAGTTGTTCCGGTTTGAATAATTCAAACTGCAATCCACGGCCTGCACCGGCTTGATTAATTTCAGATAGCAGTGCATCCATCTCGGATTTGTCTGGCAACTGTTTTCCAAGCAGTTCTACCCTTGCTAACACTGCCACCTTCTTTAATCTCAGCGCATCTAAATTTTGTGCTTGCCCCACTTTGTGACGGAATAATTTACGTAGCTCGTCTTCTTTAGCGCGTGCTTGATCCAGTGATTCCCATTGATCAAACCAACACAACCAGGCACCAGAGGCGATTACGCTAATTAAAAATGCAGCAAATAACGTGACTCTTGGCGCCACGGGCCACAGCCCTGGATGACGTCCTTGCAATTGCGTGAACTGTTGTCCCCAAGCTTGGATAGCCTGTCCGATATGGTGAAGAGCATTATTACTTTTCATTTTTAGTTTTACCGAACTACCCTAGGGAGATGCTAATTTATTGCGAATTTTATGGCGCGCCAGCACAGCGGTGCAACGCAACGCGAGCTCAAGTGAATCAACGAGTTAGCCTCGATTAATAATTCCGAAAATATCTTTCTTTATTTAACCAGCGCTTCTTTTGGCATCGCCACAGTAAAATCAAATAATTTTCTACTATCTTTTCCAACACCATACGTAGCTGATTTTATTTCTATTAATTCTGGTTGACCCAATCCTAATTGACTGGGCGGTTGACTTAAATTGCGCAACAATTCTGAAACTCGCGCATTCGATAAAGCAAATCCAGATAAAACGATCTGATCACCTTGCTTTAAGGACTTCAGCATAATCCCCGATGGCACTTTCTCGGTAAGAAAACTTAACAAATAAACTGGGTGATTACGATTGATCTGTAATTTTTCTACGGCCGCTTGGCGATCTTGCAATGTGTTGATCTCTTGATTCAAAGTGCTAACTTCCTGAATTTTTAAATCGAGGATTTTTATTTCTGAAGTAAGTAGTGCATTTCTTTCTGATTGTATTTTTAATTTTTCTTCATTAATAATCCAAACCACCAAAACAATGCTAAGTGCAAGGACAACATGTAACGAAACCAGCCGATTAAAAATAGCTTTCTTTTGATGACGCCTTTCCTCACGCCAAGGTAAAAAATTAAATCGCATCATGAAGCTTTATCAGCCATAGCAAGTCCAGAGGCAACCAACCACGAAGAAGCCTCCATCTGAAGCTTAGCTTTATTTATATTGG
>Ga0114959_10004207_pt1 | contig 11098 bp, 10 predicted proteins | sample C_130625_EF_Meta_FD_87317 | JGI IMG/M metagenome (GOLD analysis project Ga0114959, IMG submission 87317) | Freshwater microbial communities from Lake Croche, Canada to study carbon cycling - C_130625_EF_MetaG | ecosystem: Environmental > Aquatic > Freshwater > Lake | place: Lake Croche, Canada...
GCCCACCGAGATACCGGCAAAGTTGACGCCGTGGTAGCCTTTTTCGCGGCCGATCAGGCGGGTTTTGGTGCCCTGGCCTTTGGCACGCCAGTAGGCGCGCGCCATCTTGAGCGAGGTGTCCGCGCACTCCGAGCCCGAACCGGCAAAAAACACCCGGTCCAAGCCCTCGGGCATCAGCTGGGTGATCTTGTTAGCCAGCTCAAAAGACAGTGGGTGGCCGTACTGAAAGGCGGGCGAATACTCCATGGTGCCAATCTGGCGGCTCACCGCTTCGGTGATTTCGGGGCGGCTGTGGCCCAGGCCGCAGCACCACAGGCCCGAGAGGCCATCAAAAATTTGGCGTCCGTCCTGGTCGGTGTAGTACGCGCCTTTGGCGCTGACCATCATGCGCGGATTGGCTTTGAAGTTGCGGTTGCCGGTGTAGGGCATCCAGTGCGCGTCCATCCAGGCGGCATCGCGCGGATAGGGCGAGGTGCTGGTCACCACGGTGCTGTGGGGGGCGGTGTCATGGGGTTTCATAGCGGTCTCCTAGGGGCGGGGGGCAAGGTGGACAGCGCTGCGCCGCAGCGTCTGTGGCCATTGTGAACTTCTCTGTTACTCTTATAAATATCTAATTATCGCTATTTAGTTGCCTATTTATGAAAGTAACTCCCCCTGCAGCCGCCCCGCAAGCGTCCGCGCGCAGCCCGGTGCTGGGCCAGCTCAGCGACATGGATTTGCGGCTTTTGCGGGTTTTTCGGGTCGTGGCCGACTGCGGCGGCATGGCGGCGGCCGAGTTGGAGCTCAATATCGGCAGCTCCACCATCAGCCGGCATATCAAGGATTTGGAGACTCGTCTGGGCCTGATCTTGTGCCGGCGCGGGCGCGCCGGCTTTGCGTTGACCGCCGAGGGGCAAAAGATCTATGCCCAAAGCACCCACTTGCTGGCCGCGACCGACGCGTTTCGCAGCAGCGTGGACGAGATTCACCAGCGCATGGGCGGCCAGTTGCAGGTGGCCGTATTTGACAAAACCGCCAGCAATCCGCAGGCCCATGTGGCCCAAGCCATCGCCCTCTTTAGCGACCGGGCGGCCGACGTGGCCCTGCACCTGCATGTGGCCACGCTCAACGGCATAGAGCGCGGCGTGCTGGACGGGCAGTTTCACCTGGGCATCATCCCGGGCCACCGCACCTCGGACACGCTGCACTACGAGCACCTGTTTGACGAGCGCATGCACTTGTACTGCAGCGCCAGCCACCCGCTGTTTGCCGACGCGCCGACCGGCGTGTCCGAGGCGCAGGTGCGCGCCTGGCCGTTTGCCGGCCTGGGCTACCACTCGCCCAATTTGCAGGTCAGCCAGCGCCTGCGCCTGGTGCGCAGCGCCACCGGGTATGACCAAGAATCGATTGCCACCTTGATTTTGTCGGGCCGTTTTTTGGGCTTTTTACCCGACCACTACGCCAGCAGCTTTGTGCATCAGGGCCAGATGCGGGCGGTGGTGTCCGAGGTGTTTTCCTACGATTGCGCGTTCTTTGCCATTACCCGGCGTTCACCGCAAGCCGCGCGGGCCACGCGGGCGTTTTTGCAGTGCCTTCAAGAGGCCCACGGCCGCGCCAGTGCCCAGGGCGCTTAACGGACATCGGCGGCGCTAGGCCAAGAATGGAAAATCGGCGATCGGCCGCTCCCCATCGAGGCAGGCGGCCAGCGCTTTGCCCGAGCCGGCGCCGTGGGTCCAGCCCAGGGTGCCGTGCCCGGCATTGACCCACAAACCGCGCAGCGCGGTTTGCCCGATATAGGGAATATTGGTCGGCGTGGCCGGGCGCAGACCCGCCCAAAACTGTGGATTGCGGCCTTCTTCGGGCAGGCGCGTGTCGCACATGCCGGGCCAGATGGCCTCGACCCGGCGCGCCAGCATGTGGCAGCGCGCTCGGGCCACCGGGTTGTCCAGGCCAACATCAAAGTCGCCCACCTCGATGGTGCCGGCCACCCGAATCTGGTCGCCCAGGCGGGTGACGGCGATTTTCTTGGCATCGTCGATCAGCGACACATCAGGCGCGGCCTCGGGTCGCAGGATGGGGAAGGTGGCGCTGTAGCCCTTGCCCGGGTAAATCGGCAAATACAGGCCCACCGAGCGCAAAAGCGGCGCCGTAAAGGAGCCCCCGGCCAGCACCACGGCGTCGGCACGCAACAGCGTGGAAGCTGCCTGCGGCGTGCCCGCTTGACGCACAGGCACCAGCCGCACGCCCTGCACCTGGGCGCTCTGGTGCACCAGCGACTGCACCGATTGCCCGAACAAAAACTCCACGCCCCGCGCCGCGCAGGCCCGCGCCAAACCCTGGGTAAACACGCGGGCGTCGCCCGTCTCGTCGCTGGCGGTGAAGGTAGCGCCCACGATGCGTTGCCCATAGCCCGCCAGCGAGGGCTCCAGGCGCAAGAGTTGCGCGGTATCGATCACCTCGCGCTGCACGCCAAACTGCTGCATCAACTGGGCCAGCGCGGCGGCGCTGTCCAGCGCAGCCTGGTCGGAAAAGATGTGCGCAATCCCGCGCTCTAGCCGGTGGTAGGCGATGCCCGTCTCGGCTACCAAGGCCTTGAAAGCGCTGTGGCTGTACTTGCCCAGGGCCACGATATGGCCCACGTTGCGGTGAAAGTCCGCGTCATTGCACTGGGCCAAAAACTGTAGCGTCCAGCGGTACTGCTGCCAGCCCGCGCCCAGCGGCCACTGCGGCCGAAACAAGAGCGGCGCTTCCTTGCTGAACATCCAGCGCAAGGCCTTCAGAGGCGCCTGCCGATTGGCCCAGGGCTCGCAGTGGCTGACCGAAATTTGCCCAGCATTGCCAAAGCTGGTCTCCAGCGCAGCATCCATCTGACGCTCGATGACAGTGACCTGGTGGCCGCGCTCAGCCAAATACCAGGCGCTGGTGGTGCCGATGATGCCGGCCCCTACAACAACAATATGCATAGTGCGTCCTTGCGCGTGGCGCTTGCAATTTAGCCGGACCTTTCACGGTTTGAACTCCAAAGTAGCAAACCATGCGCAAAGTCTGGCAAAGCACCGCAGCGGCTAAAATTCAGGCATGCCCTCCAGCCACCTACCCAAAATCTCGTTCAAAGTACAGATGCTACAGGCGCGCGAGGAGGCCATCATCCAGACCGCCAGCCGCCTGCTTGCGCAAAAAGGTTTTGAAGCCATGACGGTGGACGAGGTGGCCGCCAGCGTGGGCATCGCCAAGGCCAGTTTGTACAAGCACTTTCCCAGCAAGGAAGACCTGGCTGCCGCGGCGATGGTCAAGGTCATGCAGCGGGCGCAGGCCTTTGTCAAAGCCCTGCCCGAACAAGGCGCCATCGCCCAGCTGCGCGCCGTCGCCCGCTGGACCATGGAGCTGCAACTGCAAGGCGACATGCCCACCCTGCCCAGCCAAAACTCCACGCTGCGGGCCAAGCTGATAGCCAACACTGCCTACATGGACGGCCTAATCGAGGTCAGCGACCGCCTAGGCGCATGGATCGAAGAGGCCCAAGCGGCCGGCCACATCCACCAAGGGCTGCCGCCGATTGCGATTTTGTACACCCTGTACGCCCGCGCCTGCGACCCGGTGCTGGAATTTCTGAAGATGGGCGGGCAGCACGATGATGCGCAAATCATCGACATGGTCATGGCCACCTGTTTTGACGGTCTGGCCGCGCGCTAGCGGCGCTGCGTCCTATATCTCGATCAGCGTCTGCGCCTGAAAGTGGGCTTGCTCATTTTTATGCGCATAGCCCAAGGGGTTGGCCACCACGCGGCAGCCGCGGTGCACATAGTCGTGCGGCGTATGCAAGTGGCCGTGCAGCCAAAGCTGCGCATAGTCCAGTAAATCGTCCAGCGCGTTGCAAAAACCGGCGGTGCCAGGCACGCGGCCATAGCGCGGATCGGCGCTGTGCAAGCTGGGCGCAAAGTGCGTCACCACCACCGTGCTGCCCGCAAAGGGTGTGGCCAGCGCTTGACGCAACCAGGCCTGGCTTTGCAGGCCTAGCGTCCGCACCGCCTCGGCCAACAAGGGCGCGCCACCCAGCGTGGTGCCGGTTTTTTTCAAATAAAAATCGGCGGCGCGAAAGGCTTTTTCACGTGCTTTAAGTTGCGCGCCCAAGTGGCGCGGGTCGCAGGCGGCATCGGGCAGGCCGGCGTGCGGACCTAAGGCATCAAAGTCCGACCACAAAGTGCTGCCCAGCATGCGCACGGGGCGGCCGTGGACGTCGGTCCAAGGCAGATGCAAGACCTCGCCGTCCAGCCACGCGATACCCAAGCGCGCGCAGCTGGCACGCAAGCGGGCGTGCGCCACAGGGAAGTCCATGCCGTCGTACTCGTGGTTACCAGGGATGAAGTAGACCGGCACCGGCCAGCCCTGCAGCGGCGAGAAACGCGCCAGGCCAAAGTCGGCGTCCTGCAGGCGCGAGCCTGCTTGGTACGAGCCAATGTCGCCGGCCAGCACCAGGGCGTCAGCGCCGGGGGCGTAGCGGGGCATCCAGTGCGGCTGGCATTCCAGGTGCAGGTCTGAGAGGAGTTGCAGCTTCATGGCGCAGACGGACCGGTGGGCAATGGCACCGAAGCAGCCACCGACTGCACCTGCTGGCGCAACCACTGGTGGGCACCGTCGTTGTCCATGCGCTGGTGCCATAGCGCATCGACTTGAATGGGCGGCACCTGAAAAGGCAATTCGCGCACCGCCAATTGCGCCTCAAAACCGGTAAAGGCTACAAAGTGGCGCGGCAACACGGTCAGCAAATCCGAGTAGGCGACCACCTTACCGGTGGTGAAAAACTGGTTCACCGTCAGCACCACGCGCCGGCTGCGGTTCAAAGGGGCCAGGGCCTCGTCGATCAGGCCATAGGCACGGCCGGAGAAACTTACCAGCACATGCAGCGCAGCGCAAAAATCATCCAACCCCAAAGGCGCTTGCGCCAGCGGATGGTTTTTGCGCATGACGCAAACGTAGTCGCTGGCAAACAGGCGCTGGTGCGAAAAAGCCACAGGCAGGCCGCTTTGGCGGCGCAGCGCCAAGTCCGCCAGCACGCCCGGGAAATGGCCGACCGCCAAATCCACCTGCCCGTCATCGAGCAGCGGGCGCGGGTCGCGGGTGGTCAGCGGCACAGTGCGCAAGGACACACCCGGCGCTTGCGCCATAACCCGCTGCACCAAGCCCAGCATCAGCTCGGTGGCAGTGGCGTCGGCCATGGTCAGCACCAAATTGCACACGGTTTGCGCAGGCACAAAAGCGCGCGGGCTCAGGGCCGACTGCAGGCGGTCTAGGGTGGCGCGCACCTCCGGCCACAAAGCCAGGGCCTTGGCCGTGGGCACCAGCGTGCGGCCCTGGCGCACCAGCACTTCATCGCCCAGCGCATCGCGCAGACGGCGCATGGCATTGCTGACCGCCGGCTGCGTCAGGGCGAGTATGGGTGCGGCCCGCGTCAGGCTGCGCTCGGCCATGACGACATCAAACACTTTGAGCAGGTTCAGGTCGAAGTTGCGCAGCTGGACGGGCGGAAGACTCATGTATTGATTTTATGAATATAAAACATCATAAATATAAAGTAGACACGCATTAGTAGTAACCCTAGTATCGCGCCATACACCACTGTTCTGTGGTTCAGCCATGACTTTCTAGGAGCGCAGCATGCCTTATTTGATGCACTACAACGCCGCCCACGACCTTTCCGCGGCCCCCGCCAGCGCTACGCCCGGCGCCACCGCGCCGGCCGAAGCGTCCAAAACCTTGGCCGGCGTCTTGTCCGCCTCGGTACTTGCCGCCTTGCTGGTGGTCGCCGACCAACTGATCGACAGCTGGGCCGATGGCCATTTGCTTTTGGCCTGGGTGCTTTTGTGGTCGGCGGTATTTACCGTTTTGGCTTTGTTAACCCAACCTTTGCGCCGCCTGAGCACAGCCGCTGCGCTGTGGCTGCTAGGCCACATGCAAGCTGCGGCGCAGGCGCGCCGTGAAGCGGCCTTGTGGGACTATGCCTGCCAAGACCCGCGCGTGATGGACGAACTGCGCGCCGCGTTCGCCCGCGCAGACTAGATGCAGTCCAGAGGGGCTGTGTTACACATGCCATCGATCGTCCATCGGTAGGCCTACACGCGTGGCCCCAGTTTTTTAAGGTGCTTTACCAAAATACATAGTCACCGACACCGGGCCGCAGTAGAGTGGGGGCCGGTTCACTCTTTTCTTAACCCATGCAAATCACTTTTTCGCACCTCTCTCGCGCCCTAACCGCCGTTTTCGTGGCCTTGGCCTGCACGCTGGCCTTGGCTTTGCCTACGCCCAAAGACATCAGCGCTGCCGTCGAAGCGGGCGATTTCAAACGGGCCGAGACCCTGCTGCTCGAGGTGCTGGCCGAAAAACCCAATAGCGCCAAGGCGCATTACGAACTCGGTGAAGTGCTGGCCCGTGAAAAGCGGTACGACGAGGCTTTGGCCCAACTCAAGCAAGCCCGTGCTATCGACCCGGCGCTCAAATTCGCCTCCAGCCCCGATAAATTCCAGCAGGTACTCGACAAAGTTGGCGCAGCTGCCGCATCGGCCCGAGCTGTGACACAGGTTCCGGCCAGTCCGGCTGCTGTCAGCGCAGCACCAGCGCCTGAACGGCGCGACAGCGGCATTCCCACCGGCTACATTCTGGGCGGCATATTGCTGATCGTGTTGGTTGTGGTGCTGATCCGTCGCAGCAATGCAGCCACCAGCGCACCCCAAGGCATGTACCCCAGCGCTGCGCCCTACGGCGCGGGCGGTGCCATGGCGCCCCAGCCTGGCTATGGCGGCTACGGCGCGCCGGCACAGGGTTCGGGCATCGGCGGCGCCGTCATCGGCGGCGTGGCGGGTTTGGCAGCGGGCTACGCCCTGAGCAAAGCCCTCGAAGGCGGTCACGAAAGTGGCGCATCAGCCCAACGCGGCAGCGACAGCAATGGCTACGTTCCCATGGACAACCCCGCGCCCGACTTGGGCAGCTTTGACAGCGGCTCGGCCGGTGGCTGGGACAACGCCGGCGACAGCGGCGGCGGCGGCGATTCGGGCGGCGACTGGTAAACCACCCCACCGCGCCATGTAAGGTGGCGCGGGGCCGCTTCAGTTAAGCTTGCAGCGACATGGGCCACGCAACGCAAACTACCAGGAGCACGCCGCTATGAGCACCTCAGACACATCCGGATTTGGCAAGTTCGTGCCCGGTTTTGACTTTTTGCAAAATCTGGCCAAGGCGGCCGGCAGCAACCCTAGCGCGGCCGCAGGCGTGCCCAATTTATCGCAGTGGCTGGTGCCCAGCCTCAAAGTCGAGGACCTGGAAAAGCGCATCGAAGAGCTCAAGCATGTGCAGTTTTGGCTCGACCAAAACGCGCGCGCGCTAAGCGCCACCATCCAGGCCCTGGAAGTGCAAAAAATGACCATGGAGACGCTCAAGGGCATGAACTTCACCATGGGCATGCCTGGCGCTGCCAGTGCGTCTCCGGCGGCCCCCGAGCGGCCCGCACCCCAAGCCGAACCAGCCCCCGCCGCAAAGCCGCAAACCAAAGCCGCCAAAGCCAGCGCCGAGGCCGCCAAAGTGATAGACCCTGTCGCCCTGTGGGGCTCGTTAACACAGCAGTTCCAAACGATTGCGGCCAACGCACTCCAGGACGTGGCCAAGCACAGCGCCCCGGTAGCCAAAAAAGCGCCGACTCGCAGCAAGGCGGGTACTAAACCGGCCACCAAAACCGCTGCGCGCACGCGCCGCAAAGCCAGCTAAGCGCACAGCGCCGCCGCACCCCACCGCGCATGACGGTTTTTTCCTACGCCCACGCCACGCATCCGCAGTGGGACATGGCCTGCGCGCTGGTGCTGGCGCAACTGCGCGGGCAAATGTCCAGCAGTCTGCACGCCGTCACACCCACGCTGGCCTTGCTCTACATCACCGACCACTACGCAGAGCAGGCGCAAGAAATTTTGGACCACCTGAGCGCCGAGCTGCCCTCGGTCACCGACTGGTCGGGCACGGTGGGCGTGGGCATTGCGGCCAACAATGTTGAATACTTTGACGAACCGGCGCTGGCCGTCATGCTGCTGGACCTGCCCTCGGACCAGTACCGCGTGTTCTCGGGCGTCTCGCCGCTGGGCTTGGGCTTTGAAGCCCATACCGCCTTGGTCCACGCCGATGGCGAGACGGCCGACCTGAGCGAGCTACTCAGCGAAATGGCCGCGCGCACCGACACCGGCTATTTGTTTGGCGGCCTGTGCAGCAGCCGAGGCCGCAACGTGCAATTCGCGCTGGCGGCTGACGGCACGGTCAGCGGCCAGGGGCGCGCCAGCGGGGTGTTTAGCGGCGGCCTGAGCGGCGTGGCCTTTGGGCCCGACGTGGCGCTGATCTCGCGCGTGACCCAGGGCTGCAAGCCCATCTCGCCCACCCATGTGATCACCGAATCCAAAACCAATGTGGTGCTGCAACTGGACGGCGAGCCGGCGCTAGACGTCTTGCTGCGCGATCTGGCTATTTCCCTAGACCAGCCCCAGCACGCGCTGCAAACCGTGCGCAACACCCTGGTCGGCCTGGCCCGCCCACCCACGGGCAGCGACAGCGCGGCGGTACGCAAAACCGGCAATTTCGGCAACGACGTACTGGTGCGCCACATCATCGGCCTGGACCCCGGGCAGCGCGGCGTGGCCCTGAGCGAATACGCCCACGTAGGCGGCCAACTGGCTTTTTGCCAGCGCAATATGCAGGCCGCGCGCGCCGACCTGACGCGCATTTGCGCCGAAATCCGCGAAGAGCTCAGCCCCGAAGACGAATTGGCGAGCGCCACGGGCAGCGCACCGGCACCGAGCGCCGGCGGGCAACGCGCCATTGCCGGGGCGATTTATGTCAGCTGCACCGGCCGCGGCGGCCCGCACTTTGGCGGCCCCAGTGCCGAGATGCACATCGTGCGCCGCGCCCTGGGCGATGTGCCGCTGGTCGGCTTCTTTGGCAATGGCGAAATCGCCCACGAGCACCTGTACGGCTTTACCGGCGTGCTCACGGTGTTTACCACCGCGATTTAAATTCTTTTTAAGCGGCGGCGCTGGCGCGCTGCAAACGGTCGGCCACACCGGCCCAGTCTTCGCTGTCCGGGACGGCCTCGATCCAGATCTGAGAGACGCCGGCATCGTCAAAAGCCCGCAGCACGGCAAAGAGCTCCTGGGCCGTGCGCGTGGCGTCTGGCGGCATGGCCCGCAAAAGCCATTGGGCCGCGTCGGGCGCCTGGTCCAAGTCCGGGCGGCTGCGCATGTACACGCCAATGCGTCCGCCACCTTCGTGCGCAGCGCGCGCCAAGGGCTGCAAAGCGGCTTGTAAATCGGCCAGCGGCCACAGCCGCACACGGGCTTGCGGGGCGTAATGCGCCGCCAAAGTACCCGAGGCGCGGGGTGCGGGTGCGCCCGCAGCCATCTCTTGGGGCGTCCAGACACGCTGCCCACAAGCCTCTGCCAAAGCCGCCACACCCACCGCGCCGGGGCGCAGCAAGACGGGCACGCCGCGCGTGCAATCGACGATGGTGGACTCGATGCCCACGCCGCACGGCCCGCCATCGAGCACCAGCAAGGCCTGCGCTGCCTCGGGGGCCAGCCCCGCATTCATCTCGCTATGCACATGCGCGGCCGTGGTGGGGCTGACGCGCCCAAAGCGGTTGGCGCTGGGCGCGGCCAGGCCCCACACCACCTGCCCGCCCGCGCTTTGGCGCAAAGCGCGCAAGAGCGCTTGCGCCACCGGATGGGCCGGGCAGCGCACACCCACCGAGTCCTGGCCCCCGGTGGCGGCGTCGGCCACACCGGCTTGGCGCGGCAAGATGAGCGTGAGCGGGCCCGGCCAAAAAGCCTGCATCAAGGCCATGGCGAAGCGGGGAATTTCACGGCTGAAGAAACGCGCGCCGCTCAGGCCGCCGTCCAGATCGGCCACGTGCACGATCAGCGGGTGGTCGGCCGGGCGGCCTTTGGCGCTAAAAATTTGGGCCACGGCCTGGGCATTGCAGGCATCGGCGGCCAGGCCGTAGACGGTTTCGGTGGGCAGGCCGAGCAATTGGCCGGCGCGCAAAGCGCGTTCGCAGCGGGCTAAGGCAGCCGGGTCGTGCGGGTCCAGCACCATGGCCTAGAAGGCGGCGATGCCCAAAATCTGTGCCGCCTGCAAGGCGACCGCGCGCACGGACTGCACGTCCGCAGCAGTCAAGGTGAGGTGGCCCATCTTGCGCCCAGCACGCGCCTGGCGTTTGCCGTACAGGTGCAAATGTGCGCCGGGCAAAGCCAGCACCGCCTCCCAGGGCGGCGTGCGGTCCATGTCCGGGCCCCACAAATCGCCCAGCAAATTGAGCATGACGCTGGCGCTGTGCTGGCGCGGCGCCACCAGCGGCAGGCCCGCTAGGGTGCGCACCTGCAGATCAAACTGCGACTGGTCGCAGGCGTCCAGGCTGTAGTGGCCGCTGTTGTGCGGGCGTGGCGCAATCTCGTTGACCACCAAAGCACCGTCTTGGAGCACAAAAAACTCCACGCACAAGACGCCAACGTAGTCCAAGCCTTGGGCTACCGCCTGCGCTGCGGCCACCGCCTGCGCGGCCAGGGCGGGCGGCACATTGCCCGCATACACCTCGGTGACGGCCAGAATGCCGTCGCGGTGCAGATTGCGCTGCACCGGGAAATGCACCATCTGGCCATCGGCACCTCGGGCCAGCAGCACCGAGCATTCCAGCGCCAGGGGCAGCAACTTTTCCAGCACGCAGGGTTGGTGCTGCAGCTGCGCCCACGCGGCCGCTAGCTCGGCGCGGTCGGCTACCCGCACCTGGCCTTTGCCGTCGTAGCCCATGCGGGCGGTTTTGAGGATGCCGGGCAGCACATCGGCGGGTACGGCGTCCAGATCGGCCGGGCTGGCGATACCGAAAAAGGGCGCGCACGGCACGCCGCAGCGCACAAAGTGGGCTTTCTCGGCCATGCGGTCTTGGGCAATCGCTACCGCGGCTGCGCCGGGCGACACGCGGCAGTGGGCGGCCAGGCTGGACAGGGCCGCGGCCGGCACGTTTTCAAACTCGGTGGTGACCGCTGCGCACAGCGCGGCCAGTTGCGCCAGCCCCTGCGGGTCTTGGTAGTCGCAGCAA
>Ga0114959_10004208_pt1 | contig 11097 bp, 9 predicted proteins | sample C_130625_EF_Meta_FD_87317 | JGI IMG/M metagenome (GOLD analysis project Ga0114959, IMG submission 87317) | Freshwater microbial communities from Lake Croche, Canada to study carbon cycling - C_130625_EF_MetaG | ecosystem: Environmental > Aquatic > Freshwater > Lake | place: Lake Croche, Canada...
CCGTCGGACGTGCAAGCGCAGGCAAAAGCCGAACCTACATTCAACGCTTACAATTCAGTCATGGCTTTGGCTCCTCTAGGATGCCCGGTGACTCCAGAGTACAGGTTATGTGATTACTACTTGGCATCATCAGCATACTCTCTATTTCCGGGGTCGAAGATTTATGATTACATTAGCGACGGCGTGATTCCTTTATTGGCAAAAGCTGGTCCTCGTGTCGTAGAACTGGATATCTATGACGACGGATCGGGAGCGCCGGTGGTAGGATTGAAGAACCAGAAACTAGGTACAGATTACGCTTACAACACCGTATCATTTGGTGCTTGCTGTGTAGGTATTGCGAACAACATGTTCAATACTGTTTCATGCCCGGTTGCCACGGATCCGTTTGTGTTGAGTTTAGTGTTCCATACTACGAACAATAATGTGATGAACGCATGTGCGGAAGCGTTGAAAACAACGTGCCACCAGTATTTGCTCGATGTATCGTACGGATTCCAGCGTAAGAATTTGGCGATTGAGCCGATATGCAAGTTACAGTCCAAGCTAATCATTGTGTCCGGAACGGAAGTAAAAGGTACATTGATGGACGAGTTAGTGAATATGTCTTGGGGCACATCAAATTTGCGTCGATTGACATATACCCAAGCGGCCCAGACGAATGACAGCAATGAACTGATCGAGCATAACCGAAACAATATCACGATGGTCGTGCCCGATATCGAGGGAGATTTGATCAACAAGAATCCCCAGATCTTGCTGACATACGGATGCCAATGGAACTTAATGAATTATGGGTCGGTCGATAGTGCGATGGAAGTCTATATTGGGGACTTTCAGGAACATAGTACGGTTCTTAAACCGGAAGCTCTACGTGCACTCAAGCCCAAGCAGTACAGGCAGCCAGTACTCCCAGATCCATCCGTTTCGTTCCAGCCGAGGCAGCATAAATCGCCAATTTACAATATCACCGTCTAAAAGACGATCTGTCTAACTCAATAAAATCTTGCGTTAAAATAAAAAATGGCAAACAAGTGGCTCGCGCACGTCAAGAAGACGATGAAGGCCCACAAGGGCATGAAGTTCGGCCAGGTCCTGAAGCTGGCGAAGAAGTCCTACGGCAAGAAGGGTGGTGCTGATGAGGCTGTAGATGAGTCTGTCTCTTCCTCTGAGGAGATGACGCCTGCGCCCGCCGCGGGCCGCCGCCGCCGCTCTCGCAAGACTGCGCGCAAGACTCGCCGCTCCCGCAAGTAAACTCTATATAGAATAAATGGCGAACAAGTGGTTATCACATGTTCGTAAAACTCTCAAACTCAAGAAAAACAAAGGTAAGCCTTTTGGCGCAGTTCTGAAAGCTGCCAAAAAGACCTACAAAGCCCGAGGTGGTGCGAACGAACGCATAACGCCTCCAGATGTGGAACCATCTGTTCCAGTGACTGTCCCGCTCAAGGACGAGTATGGTCTTGTTAAGCCGACAGACGGCGGACGTCGTACGCGCCGCACTCGCCGCTCCCGCCATCGCAAGTAGACGTTTTCAAGAAAAAAGAGTATAAGGAACATATAAATACATAATGGGCGGTGGATTACTTCAGCTCGTAGCCTACGGCGCACAGGACGCATACCTTTCCGGCAATCCCCAGATTACCTTCTGGAAGGGTCTGTTTAAGCGCCACACGAACTTCGCGATGGAGCCGTTCCGCATTAACCTCACTGGCCAGGCTGCGTGGGGAGCCAAGCACTCGGCGCTCATCGGTCGCCATGCCGATCTCTTGTATTCCACGTACCTCGAGGTTGTTATGCCTGTTGGAACCTTCAATAACGATCAGGGACGTCTAGGTTACAATCTCCTCAAGTATGTTGAGCTGGATATTGGCGGACAGCTGATTGATCGTCTATATGGTGAGTGGCTGTACCTGTGGGACTCTCTGTCAAGCGACCTGACGACGTCCAAGAAGCTGTGGAACATGGTCGGTGCTGGACCGTCTACGTCTTCGATTACCCAGGCGTACAGTGACAATGTCTTCGTCGCAGCCACGTCTGGAGGTGCTGTAACGACTGCGGCGTTTGGATCTAAGGCGACGACGGTTGCGTTCACCGACACGTCTGCCTGCATCAGCGGTAGCGGCAACTCTGGTCACCCTGCTCTCCCGAATGTCCTGTACATCCCCCTCAACTTCTTCTACACTCGCAACCCCGGTGCGGCTCTCCCGCTCATTGCCCTGCAGTACCACGAGGTCAAGATCAATATCGAGTGGAACGATGCCCAGTTCATTGCCGGAAATTTCGTAACAGGTACCAAGACGCTGAAGCAGCCTGTTCAGGCGGCCGTGTATATTGACTACATCTACCTCGATACCGAGGAGCGCCGCCGCATGGCGCAGAACTCGCACGAGTACCTCATTGAGCAGACGCAGTTTAATGAGGACAAGGGTATTTCATCGTACAATAACCGTATTGACCTGACGTTCAACCACCCCGTCAAGGAGCTGGTATGGGTTGTACAGCCTACATCCTACACCAACTGCTCGATCTCCAAGGGGTTTGGCAATACGCGTCTCCAGCCGTTCACATACGATCAGGATGCCGTGTACGAGCAGCACCTACAGATCAACGGACAGGACCGCATGGACAAGCGCTACGGCGACTATTTCAACTCTGTCCAGACGTTCCAGCACCACACTGGTTATGGCGCAACCGTCCAGACTGCTACAAGCTTACCTGTTCACCAGCCAGGCATCTACTGCTACTCGTTCGCACTCCGCCCGGAGGAGCACCAGCCGTCTGGAACGTGCAACTTCTCGCGCATTGATACAGCCACGATCGTACTGAACATGGCTGGCAATGTTACCATCAACCCCGATCTGGATGCGACGTGGGATGTGCGCGTCTATGCCGTGAATTACAACATTCTCCGCATCATGTCGGGCATGGGCGGTCTGGCGTACAGCAACTAAACTCCTGCTTCATCTTCTCCAAATACAGAATAGCGTCCATGAGTTCTTCCTGAGTATGTTGAATCCAATCTAAAGGCTTCAAATCCTTACGATCCAAATTGGTTCCGTACTTCTTAAATCCAAACTCTGCGCGGCTTTTAAAAGCAGATATGACGGCTGTAACTACAGAGTCATATTTCGGTTCCATTTTCATTTCATGCTGACGTATACGTAAACTAAAAAATAGGATTGTTCAATCCTAAATTTTAGTTTTTATTTAAAGTTCATTTAGAACATGTTCAGGTCAGACATACTGATTGAACTCTCCTTCTCCGACTCTTTCTCAAGAATCTCGTGCACCGTCCTGCGTTCCTCCTCGAAGATCGCATGATCCTCTTCAGTCCCTTCCGGCAACTTGGTCTCGTCAATCAGGATATCAACAAACCCAGTTCCACATGGCGGCTTCTGTCCGAACATGATGTTGGCAGATACCCCACGCATATTATCGTTCTCACCCGTGAGAGCGGCATTGAATAGGTGCTTGGCCGTCTCCTCGAATGACGACTTGGCCAGTACACCATTCTCCGTGTTCTTCGACATTCCCGCACGATCGGCTTTCAGGAAGAAGCCAGGGTACGTCATTGCGTCCACGAGCGTAATCAGGTGATGGTAATTGATCGATGAGCCGGCGAATGCGGTATTGAACTCACGAAGTAGTGCGATACGTGCCGCTTCAATTCCAAACACATCCTTGATCTCGTGAATATCGTTCGAGAACGAGCGCAGAGGATCAATGTTAGGAACCGTTGACAAATCCAGCAGATTCCTGCCTTCAATGTCCAGCACCCACTGGGATGCCGATACATACCCTCCAGTCTTCTCGTCATACGTCAGCTGGTCCTTGACTTCGCGAGGGTATACTCGCCCAACTCCATCAATGCCTTTGAGTACCGTATCCAGCAACTTATCTTCAATGAACCGCAGAGCCAGAACGTTCTTGACCATATCCGCCGCAAACACGATACGCATCACCAGCTTCCCGGGAGCATTCGTGTCCGAGTGAATGCACTCAAATACCTTGAGCACACGGTTATTCTGGATCTTGGCAGCAATCATCGTCATATCAATCACATTGCGCGAAACCATCTCCATATCGTCAAACTCCAATCGAACGATCCAAGGAGATGTACACAGCTGTCCATTGGTCACCGAGAACTTCTGGTACGACTGCAGAATATCGCGATCTTCCTGAACTGCCGTGTTCTCTGACAGAGGATTGGGATCGTAATAAATGCGCACCGACTTTGTGATATCTCGCAGAGTCGTCTTTTGGATCTCGCGTTTCTTTGCGATGGCCGCATCCTGTGATCCCGCAATGCTCGGGTCAAGGTACACGGTATCAATTGGCGTCTTGGGATTCGGAGATGCTGCGAGAAGCTCCATAATACGCGGCACACCTCCAGTGGCATTCGCAGCCGACGTACCGGCCGAGTGGAAGGTGTTCAGGGTAAGCTGTGTCGTCGGCTCACCGACCGATTGGGCTGCCATCGTTCCGACCATTTCGCCAGCATGAACCTTGGATCGAATGTACCGGAAACTGATATCCTTCAACAGTTCGTCGAACATTGCCTTGGTGAGACGCATCTTGATGATAGACTTCTTTGGAGCGAGATGGAATCGCAGCATCACATGAAACAGTTTGTTGTGTCGAATCAGCGGCTGGGCACACATCTTGTCAAGCTCGTCAACAACATACAGTGGCGTCAAATCAGTCTTCACAGAGTAAGGGTTCGTGTACTTTTCGACCATTCGATCGAAATGGACTGGGACAAATACCGTATCCTGCTTCGTGTACCGGAATACGTCACGTACCAACATATCGCGATCCTCAATGATGGTATCGACCATATCGTGGAACTCTTTGACTTCACCCTTGACAACTGCCGAAATATCGTCCGCTGAAATTGCGAAGTCACGGAAGATCTCTTCCATCGACATCATTGCGAGTGGCAGGGTCTGCTTCTCGACACACACCGAATTAATTCCATCGCCGCCATAATGGAACTGGACAATTGCACCATTCACGTTACGTACCGTGCCATCATACTCTACATGGATATCCTCCATCGTCTTAACGAGTCGGCGCTGAATGTATCCTGAATCGGACGTCTTGATCGCCGTATCAATCAAACCTTCACGTCCTCCCATGGCGTGGAAGAAGAACTCGGCTGGACGAATACCTCCAATAAAGCTGGATTCTACGAATCCGCGAGATTCTAGACCGTCATCGTACTTGTGGAAGTGAGGGAGCGTGCGGTCCTGTAGAGTGTACTGGATACGCTTACCTCCAACCTGCTGCTGCGACAGCAAAGCCATCATCTGAACAATGTTGAACGCATTACCCTTGGCACCAGACTTGACCATCTGATACATCCGATTATCCTTCTCCAGCTTGTCCATAACTTCCTTGGACACCGTGTTGTTCGTATCTCCAATGACTTTCATAATCTGGTTCTCCAGTTCCTCGCCGTTCTCACGCCCGTCAGAGTTCAGAAACGTTCCAGCGTGAACGGACGACATGATATCAGCAATCTTCTGCTTGCATTCCAGAATCTTGTTCTTCACGAACTGATCCGTCTCGGCATTCACAATCAGATCAGACGGACCGACCGAGAATCCGGCAAGGAGATTATACTTCGTGACAATGTTCTGGACATCGTTAATGAACTGCCCAGCCCGCTTGGGACCGAAATCGTTGTAGATCACATGAATTGCACCCTTGGATGCTGAACCGTACGCGTCCTTCCCCATCACTCCAGACTTCAGTTCGCCGTTCACGACCTTGGCCTCGCCATTCAAATTCATGAGTGGAAAGGTGGTGGACATGAGTTCCTTGCCGGTAATTGGACGATCCTTGCGACGGTACGTCGAAATCGCCCGCTTCATGCGTGCCATAATGTTCATCGCAAGGTGTTCGGGTACCTCTACATGATCCTGACTCACACGGAACGATCCAGTGAGCGTATCCTGAATAATCTGGATGATTGGGGAATTCGTGCGTGGCGAAATGATCTGGTTCAGTACCGTAGCGAGAGACTTGAGTTCGGTCGCCGAAGCGATGCTCTGGGGAACGTGCATGTTCATCTCGTCGCCATCGAAGTCTGCATTGTAAGGCTTGGTAGCTGATACGTTCAGGCGGAACGTTGAGAATGGCAGCACGCGAACACGATGGCATTCCATAGACGCCTTGTGTAGCGACGGTTGGCGGTTGAACAGCACTGAATCGCCATCAATCAAGTGACGGTGCACGACATCGCCCTGCTTCAAATCAATCGTTTCGGGATTAATGAATTTCAGGTTGACGGACCGGTCATCGTGCTTGATGTACACGGACTTGGCACCAGGGTACTTTGTCGGTCCGTTGCGAACATACGACATCAGACGATCGCGATTGTAACTCGTGACAATCTCGGGAAACGTCAAGTTCCGTGCGATTTCCTCCGGCACGCCCAGCTCATCCACATCAATGTTCGCGTCGGGCGTAATTACTGAACGAGCCGAGAAGTCGACGCGCTTACCCATAAGATTACCGCGCACACGACCAGTCTTGGCACCCAGACGTGACTTCAGGGTCTTGAGAGCACGACCCGACCGCTGGGCGGCTGGCGGAATGCCCTTGATATCGTTATCGACGTAGGTCGCAACATCGAACTGGAGGATATCCGTATACTTATCAATCATCTCGGCCGAATCGCCCTTGTCGATACGATCCTGCAGTTTCTGGTTATTGCGAACAATATCAATCAGCTTGTGTGTCAGATCATCTTCCATCCTCTGGTTATCGTCCATAATGACTGAAGGGCGTACAGTCAGAGGCGGAACCGCCAGAACCGTACACACCATCCAGTCGGGACGACTGAACTTGGAATTGAATCCAATGAGATCTACGTGCCGATCCGCGATGCGCTGGAATGTCCGAAGAACCATTTCAGGCTGCAGGGGAATCGGCTCGCCTTCATCGTACGTCTTCGCCTGAAGCTTGGCGATCGTACCTTCTTCCTTCACGACCTTTGCGATTGTGGGGGAGTTGCAGTGTGAGCACGCCGAAGACTCTTTCAGCTCATGAGTCTTGTATTCGACCGTGCGTTTCTGTACGGCGTTGAAACGGTCCATACCCTTCAAGTTCTCGGCCATCTCTTCAAGTTCTGCGTCTGGAAGGTAAGGGTTTGAGCAGTTCAGACATACGACTTGTAGAACCTTGATGACCTGGTCAATGAACTGGTACAGATACACCGGCCGAGCAAGCTGAATGTGACCGAAATGACCAGGGCACAGAATATTGTTCTGCTTGCACGTCGGGCAAATCTTGCCGTTTTCAATCACTCCGAAACGGGAATCAAAGACTCCGCCAGCTACGGGCTGATCTTTGTTTTGGTGCGTCTTGTCGGTAATGACATGAACGACACTGCGTTTGACGATTTCATCGGGGTTTGCGATTCCGAACTGGACACCGATGATAACGTCGCCCATTATTGTATTAGTCTGTATAGTCTTTAGATTCATTCTTCCATTTTTCACGGCTTGGTGACTTTCAACGTGAGTTTCCAGAACTCGTCGTCAAAGAGAATTTCTTTCACGAGCTCTTTCGGGAAATCAGCTTCCAAATACTCTCGCCAATTTTCGAAGTCGGGTCCGAGACGTTGAGCGAACTTTTTCTTGTCCTTGATTTTGATACGTTTCAAGTCTTGGAAAATGCGGTAACAGAAATCTTTTACGAGGCCAGGATTATCACTTTCCTCACGTAAGATTCGGACGGCCGAATACCACTCTTCCATTACATTTTCGGATGAAAGAATAATGGAATATCCTTCCCCCCTTCACGCACTTCCATTATCTTCAAAACTCCTTCCACAAATACCAGCACCAGGCACTAAGCATTATTGTCCAGTCACGTCTAAAGAAGTTGCTGACTACTTTAAAGTTGATGATCTCCCGATGTTAGGGTTACTCCCAAAAAAACCCAAAGAGTACTGGGATGCACTGGCTAAGAAGTATCCTAGCAATGACGAATCGTTTGTTCGCGGAATTCCATCACAGCTTTTAGCAACTAGAGTTATTTATCGGCTAATAGCCCTGTATCCAGGATTACTTAAACATGTAAAAGATGTTTCGGCACTCTCTCCGATTCAAAAAGGGGTTCAAATTGTTGGGGATGTAACCTCATTCGGATTGAATCCGGTTATAAGAACTGTTACTGATAAAGTACTGATTCCTATAGTTAAGGGATGTCGCCAGGAAGAACTTGATTTGTTATCTCCTTCTGCTATGGGGACAATTGATAAATATATTGGATCAAGTCATTCTGTTATGATATCAGAAAGTGAACATGCAACAATAGTTAAGAAACAACCCGATGGTACGTATTTACATTTTAATTCTCACGGTGTCACTCGTGAAGATAAACTAATAAAAAAACTACAAAACTTTGTAGGGCCGGATAAGACATTAGTTCATAGCACTTGCCCTCGGTTTCAAGGGACTCGCGGAGTATGTCTATTATGGTCTCTTTTATTCATTGTTTTTCCAGAGAAGTCTGGAGATGAATTATGGAAAATGTTAAATGCTGCACACGAAAGACAGCAAATTTTTGAACATCCATTTGCCCGTGCAATGCCACTTTATGTGAAAGATGTGTCGTCAGACTTAATACTGATTGCGATGTTTGAGAACTTTGTAGAAATGACTGATCGGAAACTTGATGAACTGCCTCCATCTATTAAAGCCAAACTTCGTACGGCTCTCGGTGGTCGCCGCAAAACTCGCCGCGTCAAGAATCGAAGGGGTGGAGGCCCCTGGTCGCCCCATGATTACTTATACGAGGGTTCTATGTCTGGAAATCTAGACTGGGTAAGAAAGGGTATTGCCGATGGGGCTAATGTGAACGAGCAATATATTCATGGAACAAACCTAATTTTTGCTTCGAGAAAGGGATATACCGAAATAGTTAGGGCACTACTTGCTGCTGGCGCCAATCCCAACATTCCTCGTTATGACAATGACATGACGCCTCTTATAGCTTCAGCCACCTACGGACCTGGATATACTGAAATAGGTCGGTTATTAATTGCTGCTGGAGCAAACGTGAATGCCGTCACGAAACAAAATTTCACGGCGTTATGGTCCGCAGCTGAAAGGGGTAATGTTGAGATGGTGCGCGATCTTCTGGCAGCTGGTGCGGACCAGACAATCAAGCCCGACGACGGTACAACAGTATACGACATCGCAAAAACCCAAGAAATTCGTGATTTATTAGTGCCGTCTGCTCCCCCAGCTGCTTCTCCACCCCCGACTCCTATTGATATTCCGTCTGATAGAGAGGATCCTATAACTCTTGAACCATTTGTAGAAGGTGAAAAGGTTGGATGTTTTCCAAACTCAAACCCCAGAATACGTACCATGTGTTACAAACTATCATCGATTCAAGGTTTAATTGAGAGAATTGGATATGATGGACTTATTAAAAACCCCGAAACTCGTGAGAAGTTTCCTCTGTCTGCTATAATTTATGGCATAGCTCATCTAGTTCCTCCAGTTGGCGGTAAACGTCGAACTCGTCGTAAACATCGCAAACACAAATCCAAGACCGGTAAACGCAAAACTCGCAAATAGATAATGGGAGGCAAAACTCGCCGCGTAAAACATCATGGCGGAGCTCCAGCGTATAGAGGTATTGAACGTGAATTTGCGAAGACACTCGATTTATACAAACGGTTAGAAGCGCAACCGTCTACGACACCCGAGGAAATCAGTCTTCTAAAAACACGTGCGCAAGGTATACAAAGAGCTATAAGTCAAGAGTTGGATCGATTTGATAATAATGGCATAGATCCACACCGCTCGTATCTCTACAATATTCTTATAGAAGAAGATCGTGTTCCATATATTATTCATGATAACATCTTGCCGTTTGTACGGTTAGAGGAAAGAAAACATCGCGACGCACGAATAGCGCAACGCCAAGCTGTAGCTGTCACTGGAGCCCATCCCGAATCAACGATGCCGAGTCCCGATGTAGCCAGTATGGTCGGCAAGTTCTTGGGTGGTCAACACAAAACTCGCAAACTAAAACTGAAATCTATCAAGCCGTCACACAAGAAGGAGAAGAAGTGGGATGCGACGTTCGTGTACCCCGACGGACACCAGAAAGTCGTGCCGTTCGGTGCCAAAGGGATGAGCGATTACACGAAGCATAGGGATGACACTCGCAAACAGCGGTATTTGAAACGCCATTCGGGAATGGGTGAGCACTGGCAGAAACCCGATACGCCCGGAGCTCTGGCCAAATGGGTACTGTGGAATAAGAAGACGCTGCGTGCATCCATTTCGGATTACAAGCGCAGGTTCAAGCTTTAAGATGTTCGCTGAACAATGAATTGGGCAATTGGAATTTTTCCAATGACCTTGATCTTCGATCCGCATTCTTTGACGAACTTGTCAACGCCTACAACGACGGTTGGCCACGCGAAGATATAGTCGTCAAATACGATATACCCTCCAATCTTGACTTTGTCTAGAGACATCAGACCGTCGCGGTAAACATACTCGGTCTCGTGGTTTCCGTCAACAAGCACTAAATCAAAAAACTCATCGGGAAACGTTGGAACAATATCGTCAGAGAATCCTCGATGTATCACGAACTTTCCGGGGTCCGCACATACCTGAATATTGCGGTTAAAGTTTTCCCATGCCGATTCCTGTCCCCCCTTGTATTCTGGATACTCGTCATAATCCATCCATGGATCTACGCAATAGATTCTCGAATCTGGATGTTTCGCATACGATTTTGAGATGATAATAGCGTTTCCGCCGTCCGCACACCCAATTTCAAGATAATTGATGGGTCTGTTCGGTAAAGGAATGTACGGAGTCCAACTCATGTCAGCAAGAACATTATAGAATCGTCCCTTGAACTTGGTAAGTTTATCAGCGTAGGGGGCATAGAATACGCGCGGAGTTTGTAGGAAGTTCAGTTTCATTGTAATATGTTTAGAGATTCAATATGTATAAATAACGGTGGGATTCCGGAGCGGTCAAACGGGTCAGGCTTAAGATCTGATAGGTATCTTTCGTGGGTTCGAATCCCACTCCCATCACCACACTCATA
>Ga0114959_10004210_pt1 | contig 11096 bp, 7 predicted proteins | sample C_130625_EF_Meta_FD_87317 | JGI IMG/M metagenome (GOLD analysis project Ga0114959, IMG submission 87317) | Freshwater microbial communities from Lake Croche, Canada to study carbon cycling - C_130625_EF_MetaG | ecosystem: Environmental > Aquatic > Freshwater > Lake | place: Lake Croche, Canada...
AGCATTCCGGCCGCCCTCGTGCAGCAGATCGCCGAATCACTTACGGGCATTGCGCTCTCGCAGTTGATTCGCCCCGGTGCCCCGGTGGTGTTCGGTTCTTTCTTGTCGAACATCGACATGCAGTCGGGTTCGCCCCAGTTCGGAACGCCTGAGTCAGGCATCGGCCTACTGTGCACCGGCCAGATCGCCCGCCACTTTGGTCTGCCGTTCCGTACCGGTGGCGGCCTGAACTCGTCGCAGACCCCCGACGCACAGGCTGCGTACGAGTCGATGATGACCATGCTGCCCACCTTCTTGGCCGGCACTAACTTCGTGATGCACTCAGCGGGCTGGCTCGAAGGTGGTCTTGTCGCTTCCTACGAGAAGTACGTGATCGACGTTCAGATTCTTGAAAGCCTGATCCACGAGTTCACCCCGCTCGAGATCGATGAAGCCTCGCTCGCCTTTGATGCCCATGAAGAGGTTGGCCACGGCGGGCATTTCCTCGGCGCCGCTCACACCATGGATCGGTTCCGCACCTGCTTCTACCGCCCGTTCCTTTCAAGTTCAGACAACTGGGATCGTTGGCAACGCCTCGGCGCTCGCGATACCGCCACGCGTGCAGGCGAAATTGCCGACAAGAAGCTCGAACAGTACGAAGCTCCTGCCCTCGACGACGCGATCCGCGAAGAGCTCGAAGATTACGTAATTAGGCGTCGAGCCGAACTAGGGGACTAGATTCAGGGGGATTTCTTCCCATGGCATCGTGATATGCCGCAGGATGGAAGTTCTACTGACTCTGGAGGCCATGCCATGACCGACTCGTACGACGTGATTGTCGTAGGTGGTGGTTCTGCGGGTTCGGCGATTGCCAATCGACTTTCGGCCGACCCGAGCACCTCGGTGCTTGTGCTCGAAGCGGGTCGAATGGATTACAAGGCCGACGTCTACATTCACATGCCGGCGGCGCTGACCTTCCCGATTGGCAACAAGTACTACGACTGGATGTACTCGAGCGAGCCCGAGCCCCACATGAACAACCGCCGTGTCACGGCGGGCCGGGGAAAGATTCTTGGTGGTTCAAGCAGTATCAACGGCATGATCTTCCAGCGCGGAAATCCCCTTGATTACCAACGCTGGGCTGCCGACGCCGGAATGTCGACGTGGGACTACGCCCACTGTTTGCCGTACTTCAAGAAAATGGAGAACTGCCTCGCCGGGGGAGACGAGTGGCGCGGCGATTCTGGGCCACTCAAACTCGAGCGAGGGCCGGTCGACAACCCTCTGTTCGGTGCGTTCTTTCAAGCCGTGCAGCAGGCGGGCTATCCACTGACCGACGATGTCAACGGCTACCGACAAGAGGGGTTCGCGCCCTTCGATCGCAACCTGATCAACGGTCGTCGATTGTCGGCTGCGCGCGCCTACCTGCATCCGGTGATGGGTCGCAAGAACCTCACGGTTCGCACCAGTGCGCAGGTCGCCCGCGTTCTGTTCGAAGGAAAGCGTGCCGTTGGTGTCGAGTTAGTTGGCAAGTCGGGTGTTGAGCGCATCAACGGCGGCGAAATCATTTTGTGCGGTGGTGCATTCAACTCGCCCGCGCTGCTGCAGTTGTCGGGTGTTGGCGACTCGGCACACCTTGAAAGCGTTGGTATTCGGCCGATTCACCACCTGCCCGGTGTCGGCGAGAACCTTCAAGACCACCTTGAGGTTTATGTTCAGCACTCGTCGAAGCAGCCGGTGTCGTTGAACCCGAATCTGGCGTTCTGGAAGCGGCCGTTCATTGGTGCGCAGTGGCTTTTCCTGCGCTCTGGCCCTGGGGCCTCGAACCACTTCGAAGGCGGCGGATTTGCCCGCAGTAACGACGACGTCGACTACCCGAACTTGATGTTCCACTTCTTGCCGATCGCGGTTCGGTACGACGGCACGGCCCCCGAAGGTGGTCACGGATATCAGGTGCACATTGGCCCGATGTATTCAGATGCGCGGGGCACCGTGAAAATCACGTCGAGCGATCCGTCGAAGGCGCCAGCGTTGCGCTTCAACTACTTGAGCACCGACCAAGACCGTCGCGAGTGGGTCGAGGCCATTGCGGTGGCGCGCAAGATTCTGAGCCAAGACGCGTTCGCACCCTTTAGCGATGGTGAAATTTCACCAGGACCACAGGTGCAAACCGACGAGCAGGTGCTCGACTGGGTTCGCACCGATGGCGAAACCGCCTACCACCCCTCATGCACCACCCGAATGGGCATCGACGACATGTCGGTGGTCGATCCGCTCACCATGAAGGTTCATGGTCTTGAAGGAATCAGGGTTGTCGACGCATCGGTCTTCCCGTATGTAACCAACGCCAACATCTATGCACCCACGATGATGGTTGCCGAGAAGGCAGCTGATCTCATTATGGGCAACACGCCGTTGCCCGCCGAAAACGTTCCCTACTACCAACTGCGCGAAGGTTCGCCGCTGTGGGCAAGCGAATTGGGCAAGGCAACAAATGGCTGATCTATTCATTGATGGGCAGTGGGTTAGCGCTCAAAAGGGTGACGCCCGCGAAATTCGTTGTCCGGCCGATGGCACTCTTGTGGCTACGGTCGATGAAGCCAGTCGGGTCGATACCGAACTAGCGATCGCTGCCGCTAAGCGAGCATTTGACGATGGCCGATGGTCGTTGGTCTCTGCCACAGAACGTGGTCAGTTGGTCGCTCGGGTGGCCGATCTGATCGAGCGCGACCAAGAAATCTATGCCCGCGCCGAAGCCCTTGATACAGGCAAACGAATCGTTGAAGCCCGGTACGACATTGCCGACGTGGTTCGCGCCTTTCGTTACGTGGCGGGCTTAGCTGACAAGAATCTGGGCCGAGTGATCAACCCGGGTGCCGACGGTTCAACCTTTGGCCGGGTTGTTTACGAACCTGTTGGGGTATGTGGTCTGATCACGCCGTGGAATTACCCCCTTCTGCAAACTTCGTGGAAGGTTGCGCCGGCACTGGCCGCCGGAAATACGTTTGTTCTCAAGCCCAGCGAACTCACACCTTCGACAGCGATCTTGCTGATGCGTACTTTGCAAGAGGCTGCTCTGCCCGATGGCGTGGCCAATCTGGTGCTTGGCGCGGGTGCCGAGGCTGGTGCACCACTGTCTGATCACCCCGATGTCGACATGGTGTCGTTCACCGGCGGGCTGGTTACTGGTCGACGAGTGATGGCTGCGGCAGCAGCAACCGTGAAGAAGGTTGCCCTTGAGCTCGGCGGCAAGAACCCGAACATCGTGTTTGCCGATGCCGATCTTGACGCGGCCGTCGACAACGCGTTGACCGCCGTGTTCTTGCACTCGGGCCAAGTGTGTTCGGCCGGTGCCCGCTTGATCGTGCACGAATCCATCCATGATGCATTCGTCGATCGCGTTGTTGAAGGTGCTCGCCAGATTCGTCTCGGTGGCCCCTTCGATCCGATGGCGCAAACCGGCTCGCTCATTTCGGCTGCCCATCGCGACAAGGTGGCCAGTTACGTGGCCGCAGCGTTGGCCGAAGGAGCGGTGCTGCGCTGCGGAGGTTCAGCTCCAGACGACGCCGCGCTCGCGAACGGTTTCTACTACTTGCCCACGGTGCTCGATGGATGTCGCACCGATATGAACTGCGTGCAAGACGAATCGTTCGGGCCGGTGATGACCGTTGAGACGTTCACCGATGAAGCCGAGGCCATCGCCTTGGGCAACGACACGATGTACGGCCTAGCCGGTGCGGTCTGGACTAGCGATGCTGCCAAAGCACATCGAGTAGCTAGCGCATTGCGGCACGGCACGATCTGGATCAACGACTACCACCCATACATGCCACAGGCCGAATGGGGCGGCTTCAAGCAATCTGGTGTGGGCCGTGAACTCGGTTTGGCCGGACTCGCAGAATATGTTGAACCAAAACACATCCACGAGAATTTGCTTCCCGGGCCAAGTGGATGGTTCGGCGGCACGGAGGCGAGCAACGTATGAGCGCGATGATGGAAGCGGCAGAGCAAGACCTCTCGGCGAACGCCGCCATTTCTGTGCGCTCGCTCTGGAAGGTATTCGGCCCGAAGGCCGACAGCGTTGCTGGGTCACCACTTGCCGACCTCAGTCGCGCCGACTTGCTCGAACAAACAGGCTGCGTCGCCGCGGTTCGCGATGTGAGTTTTGACGTTGCGCCGGGCGAGGTCTTTGTCGTCATGGGACTTTCTGGTTCGGGAAAGTCAACACTCGTGCGCTGCCTGACTCGGCTGATTGAACCCACAGCCGGCAGCGTGCTTGTGGGTGGTGAAGACATTCTCACTGCCTCGCCCGCGCGACTGCGGGAATTGCGTCGAACGAGATTCTCGATGGTTTTCCAGCACTTTGGATTGCTGCCGCATCGTCGAGTGATCGACAACATTGCGTACAGCCTCGAGGTAAATGGCGTTAAGCGCGATCTGCGCCACAAGCGAGCCAATGAAGTGATTGAACTGGTTGGGTTGCATGGCTACGCCAACCATTACCCCGAACAACTTTCGGGCGGAATGCAGCAGCGGGTGGGCCTGGCACGTGCCTTGGCTGTCGATCCGGAAGTGATGTTGCTCGATGAGCCGTTCAGTGCACTTGACCCGCTGATCAGGCGCGACATGCAGAACGAAGTGATGCGTCTACATCGCGATTTGGGCAAGACCATGGTGTTCATCACCCACGACCTCGCGGAGGCATTGAAGCTGGGTGACCGCATCGCCATCATGCGCGACGGCGCTGTTGTGCAGATGGGAACTCCTGCCGAAGTGGTCGGCAATCCTGCCGACGAGTACGTCGCTGACTTCGTGCGCGATGTACCGAAGTCGCATGTACTCACCCTGGCCGCGATTGCTCGCATACCCAAGGAGGGTGAGGCTCTTGATGGTCCGCGACTTGAGGCCAGCACTCTGATCCGCGATGCAAGTCCGGTGATTGCCGAGGCCAGTGGAGCAGTCACGGTAGTGGCAAAGGGTGAGGTAGTCGGGGTCGTCACAAGTGACGATGTGTTGCGCGTCATCTCGGGTGAGTCGACGGCTGCTCGGCACGAATCATCATGACCATGGTTCGTGGGCTGCTAGCCAAGCGATGGGTGCTCGTTCTCATTGTTCTGGGCGTGTGGATCGTGCTGGCCACGGCGTTCAGTGGCGTGTCAACTTTAGAGTTGTCGACCGCCACCGATACTCCGTTTACGGCGTGGCTGCGTGACTTAGCCGCCTCAATTCGAGGCAACCGAACCACGAGCCCGGCGTTCATCTATTTCTTCAACCCCATACGGCTAGGCGTTCAAGGTTTCATTGAGCCGATTCGAGCATTGATCTCCCTGCCAGCCGACGGTGACATCATCCCGGTACTGGGCTGGCTCGGAGTTGTGGCGCTGATCGGATACGTCGTGTACGCGACATCGAACCTGCGCACCTCAATCTTGTCTATGGCCTTGGTTATGGGCTGCGGGGTTTTGGGTGTTTGGGCCGACAGCATGGACACGTTGGCCATGACTCTCGGGGCTGTGTTTTTGTCTCTGCTTATCGGTTTTCCGCTGGGGGTGTGGGCCGGACTCAACGATCGGGTGATGGCATTTCTGCGCCCTGGCTTAGACCTAGCCCAGATTCTTCCGACCTTGGTTTACCTGGCGCCGCTGGCGCTGGTCTTCCTGATCGGTGTGGCAGCGGCCACGATCGCTACGTTGATTTACAGCATCCCGATCTGCATTCGAATCACCGCCCACGCTGTGCGCAGTCTCAAAGCAGGCCCAGTGGAAGCAGCGCAATCGATGGGGTCAACACCGTGGCAGTTGCTGACCAAGGTGCAACTACCAATGGCCCGCCAAACCCTGATTTTGGGTGTTAATCAAACGACTCTTGCGGCGTTGTCTTTCGTGGTGATTGCGGCTCTCATCGGTGCACCGGGGCTCGGAAAGCCGGTAATCGATGCCCTCACGATTCGCAATGTGGGCGATGGCCTCACCGCGGGTTTGGCGGTGGTCTTTTTGGCGGTGATGCTAGATCGGGCTACGACGGCGGCAGTCTTACACTCACAGTCGTACGTACCCGCAACGGGTGCGGCGCGAATTCGCCGTCGCATCGGTCTGATCGGTGGCGCGGTTGCCACCCTCATTGCAATGGTCTTGTCGCGGCAGCTGCTTTGGGCGGCAGTATTCCCCAAGCAACTCAACTTCGGTGACCAGATTTCAGCCTTCTTGAGCACAGTCGTGAAGTGGTTCACCAGTACGTTCGAATTCCTCACGTCTGGGCTGAACGCCGCATTCACTGCACTGCTGCTTAACCCGCTGGAGAAGCTGCTAGCCGGTTCGCCCTGGTATCTGACAATCATCGCCATCACACTGGTGGCCTTGATCTTGGGTGGGCGAAAAGTTGCTGTACTTTCGGCGATTCTGATGGTGGGGATTGTGTCCATGGGTCTGTGGAACGACACCATGATCACCCTGTCGCAGGTGCTTCTGGCAACGGTGGTCGTCATGCTGGTGGGCATCGTGCTGGGCGTCATCGCCGGCCGTAGCGCGCGAGCCGAACGCCTGCTCAAACCGATTCTGGATGCCGGCCAAACCCTGCCTGCCTTCGTTTACCTGGTGCCGGTGCTTGCACTATTTGGCCCAACTCGCTTTGCGGCGATTGTTTGCGGTGTCTTTTATGCGGCCCCAGTGGTCGTTCGCGTGGTGGCAGACGGAGTTAAGGGGGTTCCGTCTGACATGGTGGAAGCCGCTGTCGCTTCCGGATCTACCACCACCCAAGTGATCACAAAGGTGCAGTTGCCAGCGTCGAAAAAATCTCTCTTGCTCGGAGCTAATCAGGGCTTGATTTTCGTGTTGGCGGTCATTGTGATCGGTGGGCTGGTCGGAGCAGGTGGGCTGGGCTACCTAGTGCTGGTGGGTCAATCCAAGCCTGAACTGACCGGCAAAGGGCTTGCGGCCGGAATCGCAATCGTGTTCTTGGGCATCATGCTCGATCGAATTGCTCATGCGAGCGCCCAACGAACAGATAGAAAATCGCTCTAATTCACCCGTGTTTACCCGGTTGAGACACAACCGCAACAAATAATTCCGCTCATTCGGGAAAGTGCAGCCTAGGATCAGAGAAGTCAACGCTCCAGTCGAAAGGACCACACATGAAAAACGCACGGAGCACGTCGGCCATCCTGGCCACCGCTCTCGCGGCATCAAGCCTGCTGCTCGCCGCTTGCGGCAGCAGCGTCAACAACGCAACGTCTTCGAGTGCTGCGCCGTCTGGTTCGTCGGCGTCTTCAGCTAGTTCGGCAAAGGCGTGCGGCAAGTGGGGAATCGCGATGAACGCCTGGGTTGGTTACACGGCTTCTGCGCAGGTTCTCACTAACGTCGCCGAGTCAATGGGGTGCACGATCACCCAAACCAAGCTCGATGAGGCGGCCACGTCATACGACGCGATGGAGGCTGGCTCGGTCGACGTAGTTGTTGAAGACTGGGGCGGCGGTCGCTGGAAAGAGTGGGTTGACCGCGGTGCCATCAAGGAAGTTGGGCTCAACGGCAACGTCGGGCTAACCGGAATGTTCGTTCCGCAGTGGATGTGCGACAAGTACCCCGACATCTCTGACAGTGCAAACCTCAACAAGTACGCCGACCTATTCAAGACCGCCGAGTCTGGCGATAAGGGCGCTTGGTACGAAGGACCTCCTGGCTACACCACGATCGGCGAGAAGATGATCAGCGCTAACAAGCTGAACTTCAAGGCGATCAACACTGGCTCTGAGGCGGCCCTGATCGACGTGTTTACCAAGGCCGATAAGAATTCAACTCCAGCGCTTGCCTATTGGTACACGCCGCAGTATTTCAACGCGAAGGTCAAGCTGTGCCGCATCAACTTCCCGAAGAGCGACTGGACCGACCCCGCCAAGGCGACGGGTTTGACCGACTACCCCGAATTGCCGCTGCAGAAGTTGGCCACCACCAAGTTGGTTGATTCCGGTGATCCATTCGCCAATCTCGTGGCCAACTTCAAGTGGACCAATGATGATCAAAACTCAGTTGCCGCTGATATCGAAGGGGGAATGACTCCCAAGGAGGCAGCGCAAAAGTGGATTGACGCTCATCCAGACCAGGTGAAGGCCTGGACGGGAATGTAGTCCTGCTCGACGCTTTCGAATGGTGGTCCATCCCCGAGGGGTGGGCCACCATTCGTTTGCCTAGACTCTCGCCATGCTGATGATTCACCGAGCCAACTGGGTGTTGCCCATCACTGATGAGTTCGGTCGCGCGGTGGCACCGATTCGTGAAGGCGCCGTTGCTATTGATGGCGAACAGATTGTGGCTGTGGGGCCAGCGTCGGCGGTACTGGCGGCCTTCGATTCAACAACTGCGGTGCGCGAGTGGTCGGGCGTGCTCATGCCCGGCTTGGTCAACGCGCACACACATTTGCAGTACACCGGATACGCCGACATGGCGCTGACAGACCTGCCATTCCCCGAATGGATTTCGGAGATGATTCGGCGCCGTCAGACCACCAGCGATGCAGATTGGGCGAGTGCTGCTGCCGACGGAGCGCGCGAACTCATCCGCACCGGAACAACCAGTGCGGCCGATGACGTCACCGACGACGCAGCGATAGCGCCGGTTGCCCAGGTGGGCATCGGCGGTGTGTCGTATCTCGAGATGTTCGGCTACGACACGGCCACGTGGTCGGCGACCGGCCGCGAATTGTTCAACCATCGACTCGACTCTGCTCCGACCACTCGCGAAATCGGAACGATGGCACACGCCATCTACACCCTCGACCCCGAGCCATTTCTCGACATCATCAACATCGGTCGGGCGCGCGGTATGCGATCGCAGGTGCATCTAGCCGAAGCCGCATCCGAAACCGAATTCGTAGCCTCTGGATCGGGTCCGTCGGCTGACTCGGCGCGTGAAGCTGGTTGGGACTTTGCACTGGTTCGTGATGGTGGCGCCGGCGTTAGCCCCACTCGCTTCTTGGCCGATCTTGGCTGCCTTTCGCCACAAGTTCACGCCGCTCATGGCGTTCACTGCGGAAGCGATGATCGCGCACTACTTCGAGTAAACGCCACGACAGTCGCACTGTGCCCGCGCAGTAATCGCATTTTGGGCTCGGGTACAGCGCCGATTGCTGACTACTTGCGCGAAGGCTCGCATATTGCATTGGGCACAGACTCGCTGGCCTCAAGCCCGAGCTTAGATTTACTTGACGAGGTTCGCGCCGCATTCGACCTTGCGCGCGCGCAGGGTTACAACGAGCCTGATCTTGGCGCTCGGCTACTGCACGCCGCTACGTCGGGCGGGGCTCGCGCTCTAGGTCGCTACTTGCCCAGCGATCACCCGGTGAAGAGTGGACTACCCGCGCGACCGGCCCCGATCGGTGCGCTATTTCCCGGTGCGCAGGCCGATCTGGCCATCTTTGGTGCTGACCTGTCAATTGCCTCGCCCATTGACGCGGTGGTGCTCAGTGGTCATTGCGTCGGCACAATCCTGCGGGGCGATGTCGTCTTCAGCATGTGATGCGCGAGTGAGTGTGCCAGTAGGTCCGAGAATCTGATCGAGTACACAATCGACGATCTCAACCGGGCCGGCGGGTGTGAAATCGGGAACTTCGAGGTCGTGCAAACGGAGTGCGCTCATTAGGTATCACCTCGCCTGACCCCTATGGCCGTGATAACGAGACAAGCAGAACGCCGTATGCCCGAAAGATAATGTGGCGCCAAATGGGTGAACGTGATTGACCAACTTCCGACATCCGGACGTTAGTCCCTAGTGCCCTCCGCACTTGACCGGTCTGATTGAACTAGTCGTGCAACGGGAAACCCTCGCACTTGGTGCGAGGGGGGGGCAGCAGTGAGTGGATTATGGAGCGTTCCGACCATGGGCGCCGGTGATGTAACAACCGATACACCCGATGTCAGCGACTACGTTCACATTCGTGTTCAAGTAGCTCCGGCCGTTGGCTGTGAGTTCGTCAGCGACTCGATTTATGAGCTGTTGGGCTACTTACCGATTGAAATTTACGAACAGCCGGCTCTTATCTCTAGTGCGGTAGACGAGCGCGATCTGGGCATCATTGCCCGCTTATTGGCTGCGCCAATGGGTGAGACGTTCGACGAGATTATTCGCTGGAATTGCAAAGACGGATCAAGTGTTCGCACGCATGTCACGGGCCGACGCGGGCAGAGAGCCGATGGCGTAGAGCTGTGGGATTTGCGCGTACACGAAATTGATTCGCTGATTTTAAATCGGGCTCAATCGGCTGGCAGCCAATACATTCTTGAGAACACATCAGACATCATCGTGCGGCTTGACGAAAAATCAGTGGTGCTGTGGGTATCTCAGGCATACAGCCGAATTTTTGGTCGGCCGTCAGCTGACTTGGTTGGCCAACGGCTCATTACGCCACATCCGAGCGGACTCAATCCGCTAACTCACCACTTACATCTTGCTGGGCACAATGGCGATTCGAGCCGACTTCGATTTCGACTCGAAGATGCGGAGGGTCGCCTGCACTGGGTGGAGGCTCGTTTTCGCGTGATTCGCGACGAATTCGATGAAGTGATCGAGATGATCGGAACTCTGCGCCAAATCGATGAAGAAGTTGTTGAAGAGATCGAGCGACAACGGGTAGATCTCGTGCAGTCGCAGGTGATGAAGGGCCTTGGAGTCGCGGTTCTGTTAGTGGATGTGAATGGCGTGATCCAGTGGGCCTCTGATGAGGTGCGCCACATCTTGGGATATCCACCGCTTGAACTGCAGGGTGTCAAGGTGGGGGCCCTTACTCATCATGAAGACACATTGAAGTACCGCCGCGATCAACGGGAGACCAACTCGGGCGACTCGCGTGCAAGTGAATATCGGTTGCGCAACGCAAGCGGTGAGTACGTGTGGGTGTACGGCATTAGCCGCACTGTTCTTGATGCTGATGGTGTACCGATATCGAAAGTGGTCACTCTGCTTGATGTGCACGATGCCGTGATTGCGCGCCGACAGTTGATGGATAGTGAGTCGCTGTTTCGTCTTGCCCTGATCAACGCACCCCAGGCGATGCTCGTGGTGAGCTTGGCCGGTCGGGTACGAATGGTCAACGAGGCCGCGACTCGGTTACTCGGTCGCGATTTTGCGGGC
>Ga0114959_10004211_pt1 | contig 11089 bp, 11 predicted proteins | sample C_130625_EF_Meta_FD_87317 | JGI IMG/M metagenome (GOLD analysis project Ga0114959, IMG submission 87317) | Freshwater microbial communities from Lake Croche, Canada to study carbon cycling - C_130625_EF_MetaG | ecosystem: Environmental > Aquatic > Freshwater > Lake | place: Lake Croche, Canada...
ATAAACGATAAAGTCGCTTCATTAATAGAGGTAGCGGCTTGGATAACACCGATGAACAAACCCACTGCCAGTGCAACGAGGAGCAGTGGTGAAGAGATCAGTACGATGGCCCAGAGTGCGCTACGACCTAGATCAACAACGGTTGCGACTTCCATGATTGTGTCCTTTTATTCTTTATCTTGTTAAGGCATCGCGAAACTAGATGCGAGTGAGCCCATTAGCATGCTCCAGCCATCGACCAGAACGAATAACATTAATTTGAACGGCATAGATATCATCATGGGTGAGAGCATCATCATGCCCATCGACATCAACACTGATGAGACGATCAGATCGATCACTACAAACGGTATGTAAATCAAAAAGCCAATCGTAAAAGCGCTTTTTAATTCAGACGTCATGAAGGCTGGCACTAGCGTTGTGAATGGCACCGATTCGGGTCCAGTCAATTCACCCTTAGCGCGCGAAATTTCCATAAACATCGCAATATCTTCTTCGCGGGTTTGTGCCAGCATAAAGCCGCGTATTGGCGCTTCTGCAGCGGCTAACGCTTCTTCAAACGGCAAACCAGAATTCATATACGGCAGGATGGCGTTTTGGTACACATCCGTCATCACGGGTTGCATGATAAATAGAGTAAGAAACAAAGCCAAACCTGCGAGCACTTGATTTGGTGGAGTCTGACCCGTACCCAATGCCTGGCGCAAAATCGAAAACACGATAATGATGCGAACAAATGAGGTCATCATTAGCAGCATTGATGGCAGCAAGGTTAAAACCGTCATCAAACCTAGCAATTGCAGGGTCAAGCTGTAGGATGTCACGCCACCTTTACCGGTAACGACATTCACTATTGGCATGCCCTGTGCAAATACCGTCTCCGGCATCAGCGATGCGCCTGTCAGTAAAAGCAGGGCGATGAGGACACGGCGCCACATAATCAGCCCCTATCCTTGTTTTGTTTGGCAGCGTTTACCATGTCAGCAAAGCGTTTTGCCAGCGTAGCGCTAGGTTCAGTAGATGCCGGTGGTGATACATGATCTGCTGCGATTTCTTCCTCTGTCAGCGGAAAGCCGGCGAGGGTATTAATTTGTTGAACAGTGACGCCGACTAAAATATCTTCATCTTTTACGCGCAGCAGAATAATTTTTTGACGCGGACCGATCGACACCGTATCAAGAATACGAATACGGCGCTGGCCCATGCCGAGCAAGCTACCGTTTTGCATCTTCTTGAGCGCATACAGCACCACTCCCAGAAGGGCTAGGACGACAGCAAAGCTGACGATGAAAGATAACCAATCAGTGGCGTGCATGATGTCTTTGTTTTAGATGTTGCGCATACGTTCAGAAGCAGGAACGACGCGTGTCAGGCGAATGCCATAACGATCATTGACGAGTACGATTTCACCTTGAGCGACAACGGTGTCGTTGACTAGTAGGTCAAGCGGCTCGCCGGCGATACGTTCAAGTTCCACGACACTACCTTGCGTTAAGCGCAGCAGATCGCGAATTTTCATTTTGGTGCGGCCAACCTCCACCTTGATAGCCACCGAAATGTTTTGCAACACGTCGGGATTAATGTGGTGATTAGCAGCTTCTTCAACGAACTCGTCGTCTTCAGCCTGATCTTGGTCTGCCGTAGTTTCACTCATGATAGATCCTGATGTGGTCGGTTAAATTAAATAGTTTCTGGGTTGAGAGAGTTTTCAATGCGGATCGCCACATTGGGGCCTGCCATGCCTACTTGGCATTCAAAGGCGGGCAGGTCGCCGATATAAATAGTTGCTAGCTCTGGTTTTTTGAAAAACAATAGGTCGCCTTCTTTAAGTTTTTCAATGTGATCGTAATCATCGATGACTTGACCTAACAATACCTGCAGTTCAACCATCGAATCGCCCACTGCTTTAGTGAGGTCATCACGCCATTTCATATCTGAATCGGCACTACCATCGGCCTGAACGCGATTGCGCAGCATTTCGCGGAAAGGTTTTAATGCGGCATAAGGATAAACTAGGTCAACAAAACCTTTATTGCCACCCACGCTTTCAGTTTCAAAGCGAGATGAGATGACTAAATCATTTTCGTCAGCAATTTGTGCGAATTGGGGATTGATTTCGGAGCTGACATGTTCAAACTCGACCACCATCAGCGGTGCCCACGCTTCTTTTAGTGCGCGAAAAAATACTTCCAAAATAATCGAGATGACGCGCGATTCAGTTGCAGTAAACATTCGCGTAGGCGCTAAAGCATTGCCGCCCCCATCGCCCCCTTTATCGGTCGATCGTCTTTTCTGGCTGGCCGGCATGCCGGCTCCAGTACCACCAAAAAAATTATCGAGAGAAGAGAACACTAGTGTGGGCTCGATCATGACTAGCGAAAAACCACGCAGTGGATTGATGCGAACGGTATTGACTGCAATCGGTGGGCGCATATCTTTCAGATAGTCGCCGAAACGTATAATTTGTGCACGCGTAGGATTGATACGCGGACTCGTACGTAATACATCCATCAAGCCCATTCGGAACAGTCGAACGAAGCGTTCATTGATCATCTCGATAGATGATGTGTTGACTCCCAGCGTACTGTCTTCACTAGCTAAATCATGTTTCTTAACACGTGTAGTCAGGTTAAAGCCGGTATCAATTGCAATGGTACCGTCATCGATACCCTCTGAGAGGGCAGCGAGTTCTTCTGCTGACAGTAAGTTGCTTGAGGTTGCCATGACTTTATCGTTCCAGTGCGTTTATTCTTTATGATTTTACTGAACCACGAATTCGGTGAACATTACTTCTTCGATGCCACCAAAGCCTTCATATTTTTCGAGTAGCGAGTTAATCACTAAACGTAAATCCTCAGCTAAAGCTTTACGAAAATCTGACTTGACTAAATCGGCTTCGGTTTTTTGACGCATGACGTCAAGAATACCCGCACGCAGAGCTAGCTCATGAGTTTTCATGTTTTTGATTACGCGCTCATCATAGTGAGTCATGACGGTTAAGGTAACTTGCATCACCTTACGTGAGCCAGCAATATTCGACAGCAAAGGTTTTTCGAACGCATAGTAATTGAACTTCCATCGTTCAGCTTCACCTTCTGGGCTTGCGAGTTCTTTGCCTTCAGATTCGGCAGCGGGCTTACCATGATCATCTTTTTTCTCGCTGCCATGTGCATCGGCAGCAGGAGCGCCATGCCCATCGCCGGCCGGTGCCTGTCCATCTCCGTGGCCTTCAAGTTTGTCGAGTTGAGCATCGACTGCCTCTTTCGGTTTCTTATTAAAGAAACCGGTAGCGAGCAGGGTGCCGCCTACCGACAAACCGATCAGTAGCAAGACTGCTACAACGATCAGAATGATCTTAACCAGCGGACCTTTTTTCTTCGGTTCGCCTTCGACTACGTCTTCTGCTGGAGCTTCATCAGCCATTACATCCCCCTACGAGGTTTCATTACGATCAAACCAGGACATCCAAGCCGTTGTTGTCGGCCGCAGACTTCCTAGTTGTCAAACTAACGCTGGGTTGACCGGCTGTTGCCGGTGAACTCTTCGACACCCCACTTATTGTAGTAGGCGCTTTTTGGCGCCCAGGTGTCGAATTTCCGCCATTTTGACCATCTTGTCTTACGTTAACATTCACTTGAGCAACTTCCATGCCTGACTGGGTTAGAGTTTCTTTCAGGCGGGGCAGTCCATCGACGATTAAGTCGCGCGTCATGGCTTCGCTGGCATTGAAGCTGGCTTCTAAGTTGCCCTGCTTCATATCGAGTTTGATTTCGATGTTTCCAAGATCTTGAGGTTTTAGTGTTAGCTCAACATTCCAGTCACCGCGGGCAATCTGGGCTGCCAAGCGCTGGCCTAATGCTTCTCCGAGACGCTGAGATAATTTTTGATATTGGTCTGCGCGTAGATCAATATCAGATGGCGTTGCGTTGGTCTGCCCGCTACCTGATCCCATGCCGCTGTCAGAGTTGGCGTTAGCATTGGCCGAATTGTGTTGGCGGTGCTCCCACATTATGCGCAAATCTTCGCCGGTAAGCTCAGTGCCTAAACTTAAGGTATCTGTCACCACCGATTTATCGTCGGCAGCGCTGACAGATGAGACGTCTATTTTTGCAGCTGCTGATTTGAAGGATTCGCCGCTAAGAGCGGCAATTTTGTCAGCACGCTGGATGACTTGTTTAGTTTGCAAACGTTTGGCAAATTGCGCGGCTTCGCCGGCGCCTAGTATTAAGGTCGCGGCCAGATCCTGTAACGGCGCATCTTTGCTTGTAGGTTGTTGAGCCGCTGCTGTGCTTAGCTCAATGGCCTTCTGATTATCGGTTTTGACTGTAGAGTCCGATACGGCTGAGGCTTCCTTTTTGGTCTCTTTCGCATTCAGCTGGCTAGATTGATTGATTGACCAACGCAAGCTGCCGTCGGTGCCTAAGTCAAGCACACTCATACCATCAGCATCAGTTTTTGGTTCAAGTGATGCGGGTGTTGCCTTTAAGGTATTGTCAGCTGGAGTGGCTTGAAGTATTTGAGTTTGTTGGCCTGCAGCCAATGGACTATTGAGAGATTTCAGGGAATTGGGATCGACCATACTGTTTGTGTCGATGGCTGGGCTGGCTTGAGTAGATGCTGCCGAGTGCTGAAAAATTAGCGCCAGAGATGACTCATCCATACCTTGCGAGCGTGCGAATGCAAACAGGCTCTCGTCGTTCATGGTTGCTTTAGTGCTGGTAATGATATGGACAGCGGGTCCGAGTATTTCGGATGCCAGCCCCTCTGCCGGGGGTGATGCTTTGCCAGTCTGGGCGGCAAGATCTTGCCCCTTCAGATCCATTTGCATAGAAGAGAACATGTCACCAAACTCGCCACCTTCTGCGGGCGTGCCAAATGAAAGCGCTGATTTGACAGGTTTTTTAGCTTGGTGTGCTGCGTTTACAGCTGGATTTGATACTGAGTTCATCGTGATTTGCTTCCAGAGTTGCCTTCAAGTGGCAGTTCATTAAGCAAAAATCATGTCAGGTCAGAAAATCCTCTAAATAAAACCTTTTGAGCCATAGCTTGGGAAGCTGGGGCGGTATGGTTTGACTTCAAGGCCAAGGAAGCACGGATTCAATAAAAATCAGATATTTCTTGAGTAATGGGCCGAAGCTGCGCTCTTAATTTGCTTAGCCTCGAGTCGCACAGCTGCGCTGGCTCGCCATGAAATACGCAATAAATCACCATCTCCCTAAGAAATTCAATTGTCAAAATAAATATAAGAACCTGCTCTGATTCATCAGAGCAGGTTCTTTTGGATGGGAAGAGGGTTAGCGGAGTGGCTTAGTTCAGTGCCATTGTCCTGCTAGCGGCAGGTACTAGGGTAGGAACTTGTAGCCATGCGCTACGAATCTCGTTCATCAGATTATGGACTTCCTGCAAAGCTTCCATGTCGTTGTTTGCATTCACATGGAATAGGCGACGAGTCACGTAAGCATAGAGGTCATTCAGGTTGCGAGCGATGTCGCCACCTTTTTCAAAATCGAGTGCGCCTTGGAGACCGACCACAATGCGGCCAGCACGGGAAAGACTTTTTGATTTTTCTGCGATGGAACCACGTTCCATATGGCCGCGAGCCGTGGCGAGACTCTCTATCAGGCCATCGAACAGCATCTGAATCAGCTGCACGTTGTCTGCGCCCGATACACCGGTTGTTACTTTAACATCGCCGTAACTGGCAAGGGCTCGTTCTCTCATATTCATGGTCTGTCGCTCCTGAGTAATTCATTGCGTCAGACCTATAATCGGCGGGTTGCCGAAAGACTTGAGGATCGATTGATGACTTCTTATAAAACCCTTTTAGATCAAGTGGTTGGAACTGCTTCTTGTTTTTTTGTTGGTGCTTCAGCCGCGAGGCGTTCGGCCGCCATGGCTTCGGCTGCGGCTTGCAGTTCATCTAGCTCGCTACTGCCTTGAACGCTGTTTTCTGAATCGGTAGCGATGTCGTCGCCTTGAGCTATCTCATCTGAACTCTGTTCTGGTCCGGGTAGTGCGGCGACAGTTTCTCCATCACCCTCGGCAACCATGTCCTCATGGGATTCTTCCTCTGATTCAAACTCTTCCGGCTGTTCCGGTGGAAGTTCTTCTTCTTCCTTGAACGGCATTAGGAGCTTAGACAAGGGGAAAGTTGGCAATCTCGTCGCTGAGAAAATTTCGTCACCAATTTCATCAAGTTTCCCACGCAAGATGTCATGATCCTCATCAGGTTCGGTGATCAGGCTGTAGCCAATTTTGTAGATGCCGACGGCAAATTGATGAGGAATCCAAGACTCGACATCGCCACGCAGGGTGGGCACAACGCGCTCACAGCGCACGGGCATCAAAAAGCCTTCGCGACCATCGCGCTGGCCTTCTTCAAACAGAATTTCTAAATGTTTTTGCAGCACGACTTCGTAGCGCGGCCTCAGGGGCAGAATTTCCTTGGTAGTGATGCCGCGTAGTGGAACCCCTTGCATCGCATCCCAAAGTTCAATGCCGGACAAGCCGCCAAAGGTATCTGCGGGATTGAAGCGTGGTTTTTGGGCACTTTTACCTGTCTGTATGTCATCCACTTTTTCGAGGGTGAAGAACATCACGAGCAGGGCGCCTACCAGTCCGATAAGAATCAAAAGCAGCAGTATGGTGTTGATCTGTTGCGCCATAAATAACCTCTATTTAGCGGGGCCGCGGCTCGGACTTCAGCTGAGTGCGAAGTTTTTTCACATTGGCCGATAGGATTTGCGACACCCTAGATTCGGACACTCCCAGTACTTCGCCAATTTCGCGAAGGTTCAGTTCTTCTACGTAGTAGAGCGAGATCACCAGCTTGTCGCGCTCTGGCAAATGATCAATCGCATCCGTTAACGCTTCCATCATTTGTGCTTCTTCGACGATCGCATCGGGCTGACGCGAGCTATGATCTGGCAGGTTCATGACTTCGTCGGTCACGACTTCGATCGAGTAGGTCTCGAACTGGCGTGCGTTACCGCGATCTTTTTCAAAACTATCGAGCTCCACGCCCATGTACTCGGCTAACTCGGCTTGCGTTGGTGCGCGTCCGAGCTCAGATGCCAATGCCTGATTCGCCGTGCTGTGCGATTTATTAAATGCGACAGCAGAGCGGGGCAGGAAAGACAAGCGGCGAACTTCATCAATCATCGCGCCGCGCACTCGACTGTGTGCGTAGCTTTCAAACGCCACACCTTTGGTCGGATCAAACGCACGCGCGGCTTCGATTAACCCAATCATGCCGACTTGAACCAATTCGTCGACTTCCATGAAAGGGGGGATGCGCGCTTTAAGATGCACGGCGATACGTTTGACCATCCCCAAATTTTCAAGGATGAGGGCCTCGTCGGGGCTCTTGCCGGCTTTTCCAGTCTGTTCGTATAGTCGGATTGATGGTGGCATGGCTTAAGCCCCTTGGTTCTGCCGTACCAGCCGTTCCATGAAGAACTGTAGTCCTCCAGAGACGTGATTGATACTTGGCAGGTGGGTGATGGCATCAGCCAGACGGCGGTAATCTCGCGCACCGGCACTGCCGGGTGCGAATTCCATGACTGACTGATATTTTTTGAGTGCGGCGAGGATCATCTCGTCAGACTCAATGGATGTTAAATATTGTAGGGTCTTACCTAGAAAACGATCGCACACTTCATTTACGCGGCGATACAACTGAGCACCAGCGGCCTGACTCTCCACCATATTGGGTATGAGATAAATTTCATCCAGCTCGAGATCGCGCGTCATGACTTTAATGATGCCGTATGCATCCGCAATCGACGACGGTTCATCTTTAACGACGATAAAGCGGCGCTGGCAGGCTTCCATAAAAGCCAATACCGACGGTGCGATGCCGGCAGCGGCATCTAAAATCAAATAATCAATATCATCATCGAGTTCTGAAAAAGCTTGCACGATGCCAGCCGTAATCGCTGGGCTTATCGCAGCCATTTCGTGCACTCCAGAGGCGCCGGGCACGAGTAATACGCCTTGCCGTGAGGTGACAATGATTTCTTTCAGCGTTTTTTCACCTGCAATCACATGCGATAGGTTGTATTGCGTCTGACAACCGAGTGCAATTTGCGCATTGGCTAAACCTAGATCACCATCGAGCAGCATGACTCTTTTATTCATCATGGTGAGTGCGACCGCCAGATTGGTCGAGAGCGTCGTTTTACCGACACCACCTTTTCCACTGGCGATGCCAATCACTTCGGTGTTACGTTTTGCAGTTTTAGCTTGCATGAGCGGCAGTCTCTATTCGGTTGACTAATGCATGAGTGGCAGTGACCACGGTCATTTCGTCTTTATCTAGTGCTTCGTCGGCCAACAGCGTGGTTTCTAATCCGAGCCCGTGAATTGCCAGTGCCACCAGTTCATTGGCGGTCAGTACTTGAGAGCCGTCGGTGGCGAGTGGGCTGTGGGATGCAGCGGACAGTTTGACTGGCTTTTCACACAGCATTTGCAGCAGTGCCCAAGGTTGAGTCGCTTCATCCATGCGCGAAACCATCAAGCTGGCCCAGTTGATTTTCATGTCCGCCAGATAGCGACGAACGGTCGTTATCGAGGCATCGGCAGGCACAATCAAATGAGCGCTTAATTCTGGGCAGCACTCAATGATCTGTTGAAGTTTTTCTGCGGTCTGCACACCGGGAGTATCGATTAAGACTAGACGACGCTGACCCAGTTCAGAGAGCAGGGTTTTTAATGTATCGGCATCGTTAGCGCGCAAGCAATCGACACCGGATTGGGCGCACAACATTTGTATTTGGCTCCAAGCACCAGCGCGTTGATCACTAAAGCTAATCACCGCAACTGATTCCGCACCTTTACGTTCAGCTGCAGCGCGGGCTAAGCGTGCCACCATTAATGTTTTACCTGCACCGGCTGGGCCCGCAATGGCATGCACACCGCGTTGGGGTAGTTTGGCCCAATGTTCGCCCAGGCTTTTAGTCAGGTGGAGTCGCAATGCCTCCTTAGCTTCATCCAGATCTGTCATCGTGTTGATGTGATCAACTAATAAGGTACGCAATGAAACAGGAATACTGGCTTCGGCCAAAGCAGCGATCAGTGGTCGTACCGCCGAGTTGGCTGAGCTTTCCGACTGCCAGGTAGCGACTCGTTGGGCAAGCTTGAATTCTTTACGTATGGCAGAGAGCTCATCACGAACCATGTCAACAATTTCACGACCACGTATGTATTCGCGATGCTGAGATGCGTTTGACGAATCGCCATCGTGTTCTTGATGGCGATCGTTATGTGCATACTGGCTGGCATCCTGTTTGATCGAGCTATCGTCGGCAGGGGAGGCAGTCGCACCTTTATCTAAGGCTTTGAATGACTGATGTAGCACTTCGCCGAAGCGTTCACCATCGCTACGCGAACTAGCTTCAACCCATGGCTCAGGGTTTACGTCGACAGCGACAATCACTTCGATCATTCCGTTGGCGCGTGAATTCGACACGAAGAGCACGTCCTGACCGTACAGGGCAACCGCCTTTTCGGTAGCCCGTCGGAGATCTTTTGCGAGGATGCGTTTAAGTTCCATGTTTTTTCCTGTTACGGCTAGTCTGGTTAGGACTTGCTCTGTGCTTCAACCGTATAAATAACTTTAACTGCTTGATCATCGGGGATCTCGGTATACGAGAGCACCGTCATTTCAGGTATACGGTGGCGAACCATCTTCGACAGCCAAGGGCGGATCGAAGGTGCCACCACGAGTACAGCGGGGTTACCATCATCTTCAACAACGCGGCCCGCTTCGCGTAAAGCGGCAAACAAACTTTCTGCTAGGCCGGGTTCAATCACCACCGATTGTCCAGGCGCGCCATTCGACAAAACGTTGTGCAGTAGTTGCTCCAAATCGGGTGCCAGCGTCATCACTGGCAAGCTATCTTTCATGTCCACTAGCTCTTGTACGATCATGCGACCAAGCTTGGGGCGCACATAGGCGGTGAGTTGTTCGGGATCTTGCGTTTTGCTGGCTACATCGGACAAGGTTTCAACGATGGTGCGCATGTCACGAATTGCCACCCCTTCGGCGAGCAGGTGCTGGAGTGTGCGGGTAATGATTCCTAAGGCCATCTTGCCGGGGACGAGGTCTTCAACTAATTTGGGTGACTTAGCCGCTAATTTGTCGAGTAGCTGTTGGGTTTCATCATGCGAGAGCAGTTCAGAAGCACTGTCGCGTAGTACTTTATTGAGATGGGTGGCGATTGCCGTGGCTGGATCAACCACGGTATATCCCAGCGTGCGTGCATAGTCGCGCTGTGCAGGGTCAATCCACACCGCTTCCAAACCGAAGGCCGGCTCTTTGGTCGGTATCCCTTCCAGCTCGCCGTAGACTTTGCCCGGGTTAATGGCCAATTCACGACCGCTCTTTATTTCACCACGGCCGCGCACTACACCATTTAAAACGATGTGATAGACATCGGGATCGAGATTTAATGCATCACGAATGCGAACTGACTGAACTAGGAAGCCCAGCTCAGCCGATAGTTTTTTGCGTACACCCTTGACGCGTGGCATTAACTGCCCGCCAGTCTCAGGATTGACTAATGGTATTAATCCGTAGCCGATTTCCAGGCCAATCAAGTCCACTTGATCGACATCATCCCAGTCCAACTCTTTGGGTGCGTCAGGTTTGTCATCGGCCGCCGCTTGTTGTTCGGCTTCTTTCGTAAGTACATCCTCTTGATTGAGCAGCATAAAGCCAAGACCAGCCGCAGCTAAGGCGAGTGTTAGAAATACTAAATGCGGCATGCCAGGCACCACACCCAAAATCGTCATGATGGTCGCGCCAATGAAGAGTGCGGTCGGGTTGGCCAGTTGCGTCATGGCCTGCTCAGTCATGGTTTCCGCTGTCGTCACACGCGTGACGATGATGGCGGTGGCCAGCGATAAAAATAAGGAAGGAACCTGGGCCACCAAGCCATCGCCGATGGTCAGCAAAACATAAAGCTTGCCGGCTTCGGAGAATGACAAGCCGTGCTGACCGACACCAATGGCCAGACCGCCGATGACGTTAATTAGTAAGATCAGTAATCCGGCGAGGGCATCGCCGGAGACAAACTTAGAGGCACCA
>Ga0114959_10004212_pt1 | contig 11088 bp, 8 predicted proteins | sample C_130625_EF_Meta_FD_87317 | JGI IMG/M metagenome (GOLD analysis project Ga0114959, IMG submission 87317) | Freshwater microbial communities from Lake Croche, Canada to study carbon cycling - C_130625_EF_MetaG | ecosystem: Environmental > Aquatic > Freshwater > Lake | place: Lake Croche, Canada...
TCCTTGTCCGGCCGATTGATGGCGTATGACAGCCTTGAGCAGTCATTTATGACCTACAAGATTCGTCGCGATCCGAAGTGCCCGGCGTGTTCTATTGAGCCCGAGGAAATCATGATCGCCGAGTACGACCAGTACTGCACACCGCACGCCCCTCATTTCGCTCATTGATTTGTTGGGCTGACCGTTGGTTCTCTGACCGAAGGTCAACCGATCAGAACTGAGCAGTAGCGACGGGTCGCGTGACAGGGGTCAATGTCATGCGAATATGGACGACATGAGAGCGAAAATCGCAACCGGGGCGGCGAAAGTCAAAGGCGTCGTGCCTGATGGCGCAGCCTCTGTCGGCCTCGGAATCGCGATTTCATCGATTGCCTCATATGTCTTCGTTGTCATCACGCTGAACTCGCTTGATGGTGGAGCGAAAGCGGCGTTCTCGGCGTTCTGGGCCGTCATCTTTGTGGTTGGACCCGGCTTCTTCCTTCCGATGGAGCAGGAAGTTGGTCGCGCTGTCGCTCACCGTCGAGCACTAGGTGATGGAAGTCGTCCACTCGTGGCGAAAGCGTTCAAGCTCGGTGCTGGCCTCACGGTCATTCTGATCATTGCGACGATCGCTCTTTCGCCGTTGCTCTCAAAGGAGATCTACAACGGCGATCAATTCTTTACCCTTGCTCTAGCGGTGAGTTTGGTGTCGTTCTTCCTATTGCACCTGTCTCGCGGTGTGCTCGCGGGCGAAGGTCGATTCCGTCCCTACGCAGAAATCATTGCGATAGACGCGATTGTCCGATTGTTAATCGCTCTTGGGCTCGTTGTGGCCGGTGTGACGTCCGCCGGGATCTTTGCCTTGTGCATCGGATTGTCGCCTCTGGTTGCGCTGCCGTTTGGGCTTCGGGGACAGCGTCAGATTCTTAAGCCGGGTACTGACGCCCCATTCGGAGAACTTTCGAAGAACCTCGGATGGTTGTTGGCTGGCTCTGTCTTCATGCAGGCGTTGGCGTATTCGCCACTTCTCGGCGTGAACTTGCTCGGCGGACCTGAGGACGAGGCCATTGTCTCAGGATTCGCGTCGGCGTTCTTCATCGCCCGCCTTCCGGTTTTGGCCTTCGGGGCAATCCAGGGCGTTCTTTTGCCGAAACTCGCCGGGTTGGCGGGAAGCGGTCGGAAGCATGAATTTAAGAGCGGACTCGAAAAGTTGCTCGCTCTTGTTGTTGGTATCGCCGTTCTGGGCACGGTCGGAGCTTTCGTCCTCGGGCCCACAATTGGAAAAATCCTCTTTAAGGATTTCTCGATGAGTGCGAACGGGCTTGGGCTCCTTGCCGCCGGTAGCGGTGTCTTCATCATTGCGTTGACACTTGCGCAAGCACTTATGGCTCTTGGTGGTCACCGCATGACAGCAATCGCCTGGAGCCTTGGTCTTGTGGTTGCTATCGCATGCATGAGCACGATTCAGAGTCTTGAACTGCGCGTTGACCTCGGATTCCTCGTCGGGTCGCTACTAACGACCATCGTGATGTTCGTCGCCGTCGTCCGCCGCCGGTCGCGAATGGACGATCTCGGTGTTGGCGTATTGGTTGAAGCAATCGAACATGAACCGATTGAAATCTGATGGACGCCGACACAACAGGCGAGTGGTACACCGACCGCCTTCAGCGCATAACCGGGCGAGGCTGTAAACGATTCGTTCCTGATCCTTATCGATGGAACCTCCGGCGGCTGAACCTTGGACGCACGCTCGATATCGGCTGTGGGATTGGTCGATGCCTCGCGTTCATCGATGGCAACGGCGTTGGGGTCGATCACAACGAGAAGTCAGTCGAGGTCTGCCGCTCCCGCGGGCTCGAGGCCTATACGCCGGCGGAGTTTCTCACTATCGACGTAGGGCTCTTCGATTCCATTCTGCTTTCGCATGTTCTCGAACACACGACCATCGCCGAGGGCAAAGAGTTGCTCGAGTCGTATCTCCCGAATCTCAAGCTAGGCGGGCGAATTCTGCTGATTACGCCCCAGATGGCTGGCCAGAAGTCTGATCCGACCCATGTGCGTTTTCTCGATGCCGAGGCATTGCGTCAACAGATCGCGGAATTGGGTGGAGTCGAGATCAAAACTCGCTCATTCCCATTCCCGCGATTCGCTGGTGGCCTGTTTCGCTACAACGAATCTCAGGCAATCGGGGCGATTCCGGGTGGCGTTGCGTCGTCCTGATTGGGGAGTACGCTTTTTCCTAGGCGGAGGAGCACGTTTCTCGCGTGCGTCCAGTTGAGGTGTGCATGTCCGTCTTCAAATTCCCCAAGCGATCTGTGATCCGGCGACCACTGTTGCGGCGCGGCATTGCTGCGGCGTTTTTCTTGGCGGTCGTGTTCCTTGCGACGAGTTGCCTTCCTGGAGTTGTTACGTCGCCGACATCGGGATTGAGTTACGGCAAAGGCCCGCTTGATGCAATCCGTGATGCCGCTGATCGCACCACCACAACCGGCCCGTATTCGCAGTGCGGGCTGACCTCGCTTGAACTTGCCGTCATGATGATGGTGCCGACCTATTTCGAAGCAGGCGGCTCTGTTCCCTCGCCCATGACTCTCTCGCGGTGGGACAACGTCAACGTCCGGGCTGAAAATGCGAATCTCTTTGCGTTCGGCCAAACGACTGGCCTGTATGTCAACGCGTTCTTTAGTCCCGGTATTGGCTTGTGGCAGTTCGACTCGGCAGGCGGTTGGGATCTCACTGCCGCCGACGCAATTGATGCGGTCACGTCATCAAATGCAGCGGCTGCGACGATTGCTTATCGCTGGTGTAATGCTCCCGATAGTCGCAGAGTCACGCCGCAATCTCGGCGCGCGTATGCGTGGGGACCTTGGTTTGGCTGCAGCTCCGGAGCGAGTACCAACTGTGAAGATCGATACCAACAACTTGTCCTAGAAGGTGCGATTAACTCGGCTCAAGACGCGACGGTCGACACGAGTGGTGGGATGTCGTTACGCACTTGTGATGTTTTTGGACTCGGAGCAAATCTTCCGTGTTGGTATGTAAATCCTGCGAATGCTCAAGGTTCTCGTGGCTGGACCTACGGAACCTATGACCCGGCTCGACCTGATCTCTACACGCCGTTGCCCAAGCCGTTCTATGTTGTGCGCGCAAATGGGCGCGAGTATCGAATCTGGCTCAAAGTCGATACTGGTTATGACGTCGGTATCACTGCCTCGCATCCAGTCACTACGAATGCTCGAACATCACTTGTGTGGGAGCGACAAGCGAGCCTTTGCGACAAGACGCAGTACCGCGGCGAGTGCGGAGGAGCGCCTCCGATCGGCGTACTTGATTCGGTAACGGTTGGGAATGGTTCGATCACCGTCAAGGGTTGGGCATGGGACCGCGACACCATCGGGCAGGTTCCGATCAACATCTATATCGGTGCCATTGGTAACGCCTCGGCGACTGGTGGCTCCCGACCTGATGTAGCGGTTGCCTATCCAGTTGCGCCCGGTAACACCGGTTTCGATGTCACACTGCCGTCACCTGTTGGACCCCAGCGCGTGTGCGCGTATGCCATTGATGTTGGCGGAGTTCTTGGAAATCCTTTGCTCGGCTGTCGCGATGTCGTCGTGACGTCCACGCCGCGCGGCATTATCGACACGGCGAATGCTCGTCCCGGTTCAATCAGCGTTTCGGGCTGGTCGGTCATTCCTGGCGATCCATCAAGTGTTGCGATCATTTCGGTCGATGGCGTCGTTGCGTCACGAATTACGAGGACCGTGGCTCGTCCCGATGTTCAAGCCGGTATTGCTGGCATTGAGCTGGCTTCGGGATTCACCGGTTCGATTGATGCGACCGGCGGACGGCACGTCGTCTGCCTTACAACTGGTTCACTGCCGCTTGGAGCGCTCGGTTGTCGAACCGTTGATCTTCCTGGTGGATCACCATTCGGCGCACTTGATGTCGTGACGCCGCGAGTTGGGGGAGTGCAGGTACTGGGATGGTCTGTCGATCCTGACATTGCATCGCCCGACACCGTGCACGTTTATGTCAATGGCGTTGGCTACGCGCTCACTGCAAACGCGAATCGACCCGATGTCGGCGGCGGTCTTCCCGCTTATGGCTCCGCGCATGGTTTCGTCGCTGACCTCCCTGCTCCTGGTGGCTCTGTCACCGTCTGCGCCTACGGCATCAACGTCGGTGTTGGCACTCACACGCTCTTGGGTTGTCGTTCAACAACGGTGCCGACTGGTTCGCCTATTGGTGTCATTGACACCCTCTCCCGTTCGGGACCGAACGTCACCGGTTCAGGCTGGGTGTTTGATCCCGACACCGCAGATTCGATCCCGGTTCACGTCTATGTGAACGGAGTTGGTTACGCAGTAGTCGCGAACGGATCTCGTCCCGATTTTGCTGGAACCATGCCGTTCTACGGTGCGGCCCACGGCTATTCATTCTCGCTTCCGGTGGGTGCCGGCCCTGCAACGGTCTGTATCTACGGCATCGAATCAGCCGGTTCCGGCGGCAACGTACTGCTGGGCTGTCGCACCGTTTGAGGCAGGTCATGCCTCAGCGCAACCACGTGGGCGGGTAGGCGAAGGGGTCCAGCGAGGCGGCCCCTGCTAGAAACAACGCCGTGAAGGGACTCATTCTCTCCGGCGGGGCCGGCACACGGTTGCGACCAATTACCCATACCAGCGCCAAGCAATTGGTGCCGGTTGCGAATAAGCCCATCCTGTTTTTCGGAATCGAAGACATGGTCGAGGCCGGCATTACCGAAATCGGAATTGTCACCGGCGACACCGGACCTGAAATCCAAGCTGCAGTCGGAGACGGCTCTCGCTGGGGTGCCAAGGTCACCTACATCCCACAGGACGCACCATTGGGCTTGGCCCACTGCGTCTTGATTGCCCAGGAATTTCTCGGAGACGACGACTTCGTGATGTACCTCGGCGACAATCTTCTTCGTCAAGGTATCGCGGAGTTCGTTAAGAGTTTCGAGGCCGACCGCTCCGAATCACGCGCTGAAGATGCGCAGGTCCCTTCGGCGCAGATTTTGCTTGCTCGTGTTCCCGACCCTCAGCGTTTCGGCGTAGCTGAAATTGGTGCCGATGGGGAAGTGACCCAACTCGTTGAAAAGCCGCTTGAACCGAAGTCGGATCTCGCTCTAGTCGGCGTCTATCTCTTTGATCGTCACATCCACGATGCTGTCGCTGCGATTGAACCTTCGCCTCGCGGAGAACTTGAAATCACCGATGCCATCCAGTGGCTGATCGATAACGGATATCGCGTTCGCCACGAGGTGCTCGAGGGTTGGTGGAAAGACACCGGAAAACTCGAACCACTTCTCGAGGGCAATCGACTCGTTCTTGACATGCTTGATTCGTCGAATAGCGGAACCGTCGACGCTGCATCGGTCCTCGAAGGAATCGTTGTTATTGAGTCAGGCGCCGAAGTCATCAACTCAACGTTGCTCGGCCCAGTGATTATCGGCGAAGGCGCAAAGATTGTGAACAGCACTGTCGGTCCGTACGCATCGATCTATTTCGATTGCGAGATTTCAGACAGCACCATCGAGAATTCAGTGATTCTTGAGCAGTCTCGAATCACGGGAATTCATTCCATCGCTGACTCACTTGTGGGTAAGCAGGTGGAAGTGCGGAAGTCGCAACGTGAGCCGCATGCGACGCGTCTGATGATCGGCGATCATTCCGTCGTCGAACTCGACTAGTTAGAGCCGAACAGAAAGTGTTCACCCGGGTCCTAGGCTGGAAATGCGGGTGATGGTCGGAATGAAGTTGGGGGCCATAGAATTGTCGTTCGGCGAATGTCCGAATCCACCTCATGGCCCCGCTGCAGAACTTCCCCGACACTCCGCTTGCTGAGAGTGAGTCGCCTTCGTCGGTCGCATCGACAAAGGTTCTACACGTCGTTCTCGTAGCGCTTGCGTTTGTTGGCACGTCACTCGCTCTTTCGTTCGTTTCTTCTTTGGCAACCGCCACCCCCGCAAGCGCGCTCTTGCGTGGAATCGATGTCGCGAGTTGGCAGCATCCAGGAACGTCTGGCTCAACGTGTGGCCGACCTATAGATTGGGTGCAGGTCCGCAACTCTGGAGTTTCATTCGCCTACGTGAAATCGACAGAAGCAACGGGCTACACCAACCCGTGCTTTGCTCAAGATTGGGCGGGGATCGCCGGTGCGGGATTGCTGCGCGGGTCGTATCACTACGCCAAGCCAGCTCTTCCCGTCAGTACCGCAATTGATCAAGCTCGCTACTTCGTTTCTCGTGCTGGTTCTATGAATGGGCCCGGCGATCTGCCGGGCATGCTTGACCTCGAAGAGACCGGGGGTCTTAACGCTCCAGAACTCTCCGATTGGACGCGAGCGTTCATGAATGAAGTCACGTTGCTCACCGGCAAGAAGCCGGTGCTTTACATGGGAGCGTTCTTTTTTCCTGGGACTATCGCCGCAGACATCTCTGCGAACTATCGACTTTGGCTACCGAGTTACATGTGTCAGAGCAACGCGGGGGAGAGACTGTGTGATCCCTACACCGACACGCGTCAGCCGCGGCTTCCCGCAGGTTGGTCATCGTGGACGTGGTGGCAGTTCTCGAGCATCGAAAATGTTCCTGGCGTTTACGCGAACTCCACTGGAGCCGCACTCGACAACGTGGATATGAATTTCTTCTGCTGCGACCTCGGTTCGTTACAGGCACTAGCGGGTAGCGGAGGCGGCGCGGGTTCGCCGTTCGGCATTCTTCATTCGATCTCGGTTCCCGACCCCACTTACACAAACGTGTTCGGCTGGGCGATCGATCCTGATTCTCGTGATCCGATACCCGTCGACGTCTATGTCTACGGGCCTGATGGTCAACCCGGTATGGGTCGACGGCTTGATGCAAGTGGTGAGTTTCCAGGTTTGGCTGCGGCCTATCCGGGCTTTGGAGGCGCTCATGCATTCTTCACCTCGATGCCGATTCCACTCGGTGCGAAACAAGTCTGCGCCTTTGGTATCAACGTTGGGTCTGGCGGCAATACGTCGTTGGGTTGCAAGTCGCTTGGTGGTGATCCCTACGGAGTTATTGACACTGCGCGATCGGTTGGGCCAGGACGCATTGAGGTCAAAGGTTGGACCATCGATCCAAACGGTGTGACGCCGACGCAGGTCGTTGCTCGCGTGAATGGCGTCGATACTGTCGTGACGGCCAATGAGAATCGCCCCGATCTTGGTAACCCGAGCGGATTGGGTAATTTGCACGGCTACACAGCCACAGTTCTTTTGCCTTCTGGGGGCAATGTTCAGATCTGCATGGGTGCATCAAATTCGATAGGGCCAGGAAGTTCGGTATCACTTGGATGTCGGACCGTTGCGTTGCCTGGGGGTTCTCCCATCGGCGTGATCGACACAGCAATTAGTGGCGTTGGCTCAGTTTCGGTTAGCGGTTGGGTCGTCGATCCGGATACTGCCGCGGCAATTGATGTCCATGTGTATGTCGATGGTGTTGGTCGTGTTGCGTTGCGTGCCGATGGGATTCGCAACGATGTTGCTGCAGGTTTTCCTGGGTACGGCGCCACGCGCGGGTACAGCGGGAGCGTTTCTGTTCGAGGCGGCACACATAGCGTCTGTGTCTACGGCATCAATGTTGGCGTCGGAACGAATGTGCTGCTGGCATGCCGGAACGTACAGGTCAATGGAGGCGCGCCATTCGGCGCACTTGATACTGCGACGCTGAACAATGGAGCGATTCAGGTAACCGGTTGGGCTGTTGATCCGGATACCGCGGCATCAATTCCGGTGCACGTGTATCTCGACAGCCAGGGCTACGCCATTACCGCTGACGGAAATCGACCTGATATTGCTGGTGGACTTCCTGCTTACGGGGCGGCACACGGATTCAGTGGGCAATTGCCCGCTCCCGAAGGTACGCATTCAATCTGCGCGTACGCGATCGACGCAGTTGGTGGCGATGGCAATCGACTGCTTGGTTGTAAGACCGTCAACGTTCCCGCGGGAAATCCTGTTGGGTTCGTTGACGGAGCTTCGATCGTCAATGGAAATGTGACCCTCAATGGCTGGGCGATCGATCCGAATACGGCCAACCCCGACATCGTGCACGTCTATGTGAATGGAGTCGGTTTCGAGATCATCGCCAATGGAAGCCGGCCTGATCTGGGCAACCCATGGGGTCTCGGCTCAAATCACGGGTGGTCGTTTTCCACTGCCCGCATCGGCAGTGGAAATCAAAATGTCTGCGTCTACGCATTGAACATCGCCGGATCGGGTTCCCATCAGCTTTTGGGTTGTCGCAACCTTTCCTAGAACCGACTGGGCGGTCGGCTAGCGTAAATTGACCATTCGGCGAAGACGGAAGGCCCCGCCCCAGTTATGGCAACAATCACCGAATCCGATCTCATTCGCGGCGTGTACATCGTCGATCCTGAGATTCACGGCGATGAGCGGGGGTTCTTTGTCGAGACCTACCGCCGGGAATGGTTCCCTCAAGGCAGAGAAATGTTGCAGGGCAACCGCGGCGATCGCCAAGCCGGAGCTGTTGTCGGACTTCACTATCACCTTCATCAGGCAGATTATTGGTACGTCCCTTACGGGACCGCTCGCGTTGTTCTCCATGACCTCCGCACCGATTCGCCCTCCGATGGTGTGACGCAGTGGCTCGACCTGGGTCGTCAGGCCGATGGCACCCATAGTCACCGCGGTGTGTTCATCCCGCCCGGCGTGGCTCACGGCTTTGCCGCATTGACCGATATGACGATCACCTATCTCGTCGACAATTACTACAACCCGGCCGATGAGCTCGGCGTGGCGTGGGACGACCCCGCGATCGCCGCCGATTGGGGAGTCGACGATCCGATCCTTTCTGATCGCGATCGTAAGAACCCAGCACGGGCCGATATCGAATCGCAGTGGCAGCCGCATTGGCGCCTGCGTCCCTGAGAGGCATCCCATGAAGTTGTTCATTACCGGCGGTGCCGGATTCATCGGTTCGAATTATGTGCGCCACGTACTTGCGAATTCCGACGACGAAGTCACCGTGTTCGATGCGCTGACCTATGCCGGCAATCTTTCGAGCCTGACCGATGTTGCTGACGATGCTCGCTACTCGTTTGTTCAGGGCGATATTTGCGACCGAGAAGCCGTTGCTGCGGCTATGGCGGGTCACGACATGGTCGTGCACTTCGCTGCTGAAAGTCATGTCGATCGTTCGATCGTCGATCCCGACACGTTTGTGCGTACCAATTGTCTTGGCACAAACGTCATGTGCGACGTCGCTCGCAACATCGGTGTTGAACGATTCCTTCACATCTCAACCGACGAGGTTTACGGATCGATTGAGGACGGATCGTTTGTCGAAACCGACCGCCTTGGCCCGCGTTCGCCGTATTCGTCGTCAAAGGCCGGCTCCGACTTGATCGCGCTCTCCTATCAAGAGACCTATGGGCTGCCCGTCATCGTGACGCGTTCATCGAACAATTTTGGGCCCTTTCAGTTTCCCGAAAAAGTCATTCCGCTCTTTGTTACCAACCTTCTTGATGGCAAAAAAGTGCCGCTCTATGGCGATGGCTTGAACGTTCGAGATTGGATCCATGTTCTCGACAACTGTGCTGGTGTCGATACCGTTCTCCGAAAGGGAACGATCGGCGAGGTCTACAACATTGGTGGTGGCAACGAAACCACGAATCGTGAACTCACGTCGATGGTGCTTGCCAACATGGGTGTTGGCGAGGAAATGGTCGAATACGTGCAAGACCGACTCGGACATGATCGTCGCTATTCCATCGATTGTTCGAAGGCCAACGCTCTTGGCTGGAAGCCATCGCGTGATCTCGATGTCGCTGTTGCCGAGACCGTGGAGTGGTACCGGGCCAACCGTGCCTGGTGGGAACCATTGAAGGCTCGCTGATATGCGAGTACTCATCACGGGTGCCGGTGGTCAGGTTGGCCACGAGCTCGTTCGCGTTTTTGGCGCCGGTGGTCACGAGGTCGCGGGCTTCGATCATGCAGGCCTCGACATCACCAACCGCGATTCGGTCCTTGCTGCCGTCGTGGAATTTCACCCCGACGCGATCGTGCATTCGGCAGCTTGGACTGCGGTTGACGCGTGCGAAGGCGATCCCGACCGGGCCTTCGCCGTCAATGCGATGGGTACCCGTTTCGTCGTCGAAGCGTCTCGGCTCGTTGACGCCGCAGTGCACTACATCTCGACCGACTACGTCTTCGATGGCACCAAAGATTCGGCGTATCTGGAATGGGACCAAACCAATCCTCAGTCGGTTTACGGCGCATCGAAATTGGCTGGCGAGCACGAACTTGGCGAGAACTCGTCGATCATCCGCACGTCGTGGGTCTGTGGTTTTCACGGCCCCAATATGGTCAAGACCATTCTGCGAATCGCTGCAGAAAACGACACGTTGTCATTTGTCGATGACCAACGTGGCTGTCCAACGTTTGCCGACGATCTTGCGGCGATGATTGCCCAACTTGTTGTCGAACGTCGCACAGGCGTTTTCCACGTCACCAACGCTGGGCCTGTGAGTTGGTATGAGTTCGCTCGTGAAGTGCTGATGGCGAGTGGTCAGGATCCTGAGCGGGTGCTCCCGGTTTCCACTGCCGACCTGCAACCACCGCGCCCTGCACCGCGCCCAGCAAATTCAGTGCTCGACCACGCTGCACTTCGACTGTCGGGAATCGACACGATGGCCGATTTCCGGGAGCCGTTGCGGCGTCTTGTCGCTTCGCTTCGTTAAGCGAAGTACAAATGCTTGTTGCTGTGATGGGTTAGCGACGCGCTAACCACATGCCTGACATCAAAGGTGGAATGACGACTGGTTGGCCCTCCCATGGCATCTCGGGTACACCGAGTTCGGGGCACGGAACGAGTCGCTCAATAGACGAGAACCCATTGGAGAGCACCGCTCGTTCGAAATCCTCAGCACCCCACGTGCGGAACGCGATCGTGAGGCCGTCTCCGCCGTGAATTTCGGGATCGTTGTCGATAGAGGAAGCGCCGCTGGCATCTGTCCAGTGGAGTTCACCGTTCAACATCGACCAGTCGGTGATACCGGGGTAGTACTCGTCGGTGTCTCCGCCGCTAACGGGCACAGA
>Ga0114959_10004219_pt1 | contig 11068 bp, 7 predicted proteins | sample C_130625_EF_Meta_FD_87317 | JGI IMG/M metagenome (GOLD analysis project Ga0114959, IMG submission 87317) | Freshwater microbial communities from Lake Croche, Canada to study carbon cycling - C_130625_EF_MetaG | ecosystem: Environmental > Aquatic > Freshwater > Lake | place: Lake Croche, Canada...
AGACGCAGGGTGGCAACAACAATGCGTATGCGCAGGACAACGAGATCGCGTGGCTCGACTGGTCCCGCGCCGATCCGGTCCTGCTGGCCTGGACGCAACGCCTGATCAGGCTGCGCGCCGGGCATGCCGCGCTGCGCGAGGATCGATTTCTGACCGGCTCTGCCACGGCGGGCGTGCGGCCGGATGTGCAATGGCTGGGGGCCGATGGGCAGGCGGTCGACTGGTCCGCCTGGCCGGGTGAGACGCTGGTGATGGCACTGTCCTGCCCGGGTGATCATGTCTGCCTCGTGCTGCATCGCGGGGCTGTGGCGCGGCCGATCACCCTGCCGGATCCGCCCGATGGCATGGCGTGGCAGCTTCTCGCTGACAGCGCCGCGCCGCTGGCGCCGCCGCATGGCGTGGATGACGTGACGGCCTCGCCCCGCTCGGTGCTGCTGCTGGGCGCAGCGGCGCAGCCTGATCGGGCGCGCGCGGCGGATCCGGCTGTGCTGCAGAGCCTCGCCGCCCGTGCGGGCATCGCTGTGGACTGGTGGGAGGTGGACGGCACGCATCATCAGGTCACGCCGGAGACATTGCGCAGCCTGCTGGCGGCGATGCATCTGCCGGCCGAGACAACGGATCAGGCCCGCGATGCGCTGGCGCAGCTCGATCGGCCACGCCCGCTGCCCCCGGCCCTGGTGCGGCGCGTGGGTGAGGCGCTGACCTTGCCGGTGCCGCAGACGGGCGGGCGGTCGCGCGCTTCTCTCTGGCTGCATATCGAGACGGCGGCAGGCGAGACACTCCGCCATCGTGCCGTGGTCTCGGATGGCTGGGTGACGTTGCCGGAGCTGCCGATCGGTCGCCATCGGGTGCGGCGGGATGACGCGCCGGAGGATAGCTGCGGCGTCACCGTGGCCCCCGCTGCATGCGTGAAGCCGCCGCTGGCAGCGCCTGGCTTTGGGGTCGCGGCCCAGCTTTATACGCTGCGTCGGGCCGGCGATCAGGGCCTTGGCGATTTCACCACCTTGCGCGACCTGATGCGTGACACGGCCCGTGTCGGCGGCGTGGCGGTCGGGCTCAATCCGCTGCACGCGCTGTTTCCGGACCGGCGCGAGCGTGCCAGCCCGTATTATCCGTCTGACCGGCGGTTCATCGATCCGATCTATCTCGATTTGCCCGGCAGCTTCGCGCCGCCCGATGCGCCGGACATCGACTATCCGGCGGTCTGGGCGCTGAAACAGTCTGCCTTGGCCTGGCCGCGCCCTGAATCGTCCAACACCGCCCAGTTCCTTATTGCCGGGGGAGAGACGCTGCTGCGTTTCGCCGTGTTCCAGGCCATTGCCGAACTGCATCCGCGCATATCCTGGCAGGACTGGCCAACCGGCCTGCGCGATCCGGACAGCGCCGAGACCGCCGCATTCGCCATCGCCCATGCGGATCGCATCGCCTTCCATGCCGCGTTGCAGGCGGAGTGCGATGATCAGCTCGCCCAAGCCGTGGCCGAAGGCGCGCTCCCGCTTGGTATCATCCGCGATCTCGCCGTCGGCTGCGCGCCGGACGGTGCAGAGGCATGGGCGCTGGGGCGGCAGCTCGCTCAGGGGCCCTCGATCGGTGCGCCGCCTGATCCGTTCTCTGCCGAGGGCCAGGTCTGGGGCCTGCCGCCGCCAGTGCCGCATCTGATGGCGGAGGGCGGCTATGCCAGCTTCGCGACCTTGCTCGCCACCAATCTGCGCCACGCCGGCGGTTTGCGCATCGATCATGTGATGGGCCTCGCACGGCTGTTCTGGGTGCCGCCGGGGGCGCGCGGGCGGGACGGCGCCTATGTCCGTTACCCGCTCGCCGATCTGCTGGGGGAGATTGCGCTGGCGAGCCATCAGGCGTCAGCCTTCATCATCGGCGAGGATCTTGGCACTGTGCCGGAGGGGTTCCGCGAGACGCTGGCGCTGCAAAACATCCTCAGCTACCGCGTGCTGCTGCTGGAGCGTGCCGGCCGGGATTTTCTGCCGTCAGCCGGCTATCCGGACCTCGCCACCGCCAGCGTCTCAACCCATGATCTGCCGACGTTTCTTGGCTGGACCCAGGGCCAGGACATCAGCGAACGCGCGAGGCTCGGTCTGCTTGATGAGGAAGCCGTGGGCGTGGCCGAGCGTGAGGCGGAGGTTGCGGCACTGGCCGCGGCGCTGCCGGAGCACACGGGCGATCTGGTGGCCGATGCCCACGCCATGGTGGCGCAAAGCCCGTCCTGCCTGATGCTGATCCAGGCGTGCGACCTCGCGGGGGAGACACGCGCCGTCAATCTGCCGGGTACCGATATGGAGCGACCCAACTGGCGGCATCGTCTGCCGGGGCCGGTGTTTGATGGCCCTGTGGCGGCCCGCATTCTGGCGGCGGTCACGAAAACGCGGCCAGGTGGATAGCCCCTGGCCGCGTTTCGTCGATTTCATTCAAGGCTGAACGGTCCGCGGAACCAAGGAACATCCCACGCTGCATACGGCGCGCAATGTTCCTCAATCCGGATCACACCATCAGCAGCAATGCTGCCAACGATTGTTCAGTGGCAATGCTGCCACGGGGCAATCGTCCCGTCCTCACGGCGCGCGCCCATACGCAGATGTTCAAAATCCTTCACCTGCTGACCGCCCACCTCAAGTGCACATTCCGGCAGACCGGGGTTGCGCATCATCTCGGCCGGATCCATCGGACGGAAGCCGCCGCGCTCTTCGGTGTTGTGGAAGTGATTCTCGGGGAACACCTCATCCGTCACCTGGGCAACTTCGTTGATGAAGTTGAGGATGATGTGACGCGGCTTGACGTCGCTCAGATCGCCCTCGAAAATATTGCTCTCTTCGTCGTAACGCACTGTGGTGGAGCTGCGGGTGTTGCGGCCCTTCACGAACACGCCGTTCTCATAGAAGCGGAACGCCGGGTGGAGATGAGCGACGCAGCCTGGACGCTCCGGATCGTTGCGGCGGACGAAGGTGTTCGGGTCCGGATTTTTGAAGTGATCGTAGCCGAACTCGAGGTTGAAGAGGATGATCTTCTTGGTGGTGAAATAGGGGTTCTCGAGGAAGTAGTCGATCGGCATCTCGTAGAACACGCGGGCCACATTGGCTTGCTTGTCGATCACCACGGCATCGGCCATCAGCGCATGGTTCTCATAGAGACCAGACGAGATGCTGATGCGCTTCACCATCGCATGGCCCAGCGCCTTCAGGTCTTCCACGGTTTCGAGCGGGAAGACGGCGTTGGGGGTCGGCACGCCGTGATAGCGCTGCTCCATGTAGTTGAAGACCGCGCGCGTGGCGTAGCGGAAGCCATGCACCGAGGTGTTCGGGCCGCGCTGGTTGCGGCCGTCCATCACCGCGCCGATGAAGTAGAGATCCGGGGTGGTGCTCTCCCACACGGCGCTCATCTGCGGATACTTGCCCATCTTCACCGTCTTGGGGAGGATGTCCGGTGCCCACATATCCTCGTCGATATATTTCCAGCCGGTGCAACGGATGACGTAGTCCACCGGCATCCAGCCCTCGGCGACGCCGGGGTTGGTCCAATGCGGGAACTCTTCTGTGTAGAACACCTTCAGCACGCCGTCCGGCTGCTTCTCGATGCGGGTCGGGATGATGCCGAACATGCCATGCATCATCTTGAGCTGCGACATGTCGAGCACAGCGTTGCCGGAGGAGCGCACGTCACCCACGTAGTGGGTCTGCCAGGCGTGCTTCATGAAGTTGTTGCGCAGCGCCACGGTGATCACGGCCGCGGCGTTGGCAAGGTGGTTGGCGGTCTCGAAAGCGGAGTTACCAGCGCCCATGATGAGCACGCGCTTGTTCTCGTAAAGCTCGAGATCGGTCTCATGGTCCTCGTAGCCGATCGCGTGCTCGATGCCCGGGATGTTGGGGATGTTCGGCTTCACCGGGCCGGTCGCCATCATCAGGGCGCGGCAGCGATACTCCGTGCCATCCTGCGTGGTGAGGATGAAGTGCTTCGTCTCCGGGTCACGGGCGATGAACGTGACGCGGGTGTTGAACTGCACCTTGATGTCGAAATGCTCGCGATAATCATTCAGGTACTTCACGAAGCTGTCCGCCAGCGGGAACAGGTCCTTGGAGTAGCCCTTGAAGCGGAACGAAAAATCATGCGTCAGCAGCGAATGCCAGTCGAAACGCATGTTGAAATCGGCTTCGTCGAACCAGTTGAACCGCTTGTTGAACGAGTTCAGGCGGCGATGGCGCGGGAACTTCGCGAAGAAGCTGCCCACCATGTCCTTGCCTTCAAGGATCAGGTAGTCGCGCCCGGCCTGCTCCATGAGGTAGCCCATCTGGAGCCCGGCCGGCCCGCCGCCGACAACGATATTGTCATGATAGATAGCAGACATGCAGCACCTTCCTGGTTAATCGCAGCCCCCAATACAGAACAGCACGCCACCTGGTAAAGGCCTCTCACAAATACGGCCCACAAAATTGTGTGAGCGGCGCCTTGTTGACGCCATCAACACAAAGTTGAGTCGATCAATATTAAGGGCAAGCCCATGGCGCCGCTCTAAAAGCCCGCCGCGTTCAGACGCCGGGCAAACCGCGCATCCATCGGGCCGCGCAAGGCCGTCTGGCAGAGCATTGAAAGTCATTGCCCCCTTGCCCCCGCGCCGAAAATTGCGCAGTTTGAACGCCAATGACCGGCGCAATCGCCGTATCCGTCCAGGGAACCCCAGCCATGCTTCTTTCCCGTCGCCTGCTCGCCCTCGCCGCCACAGCCGCACTCGCCACCGGCCTCGCCGCCCCGGCGTCGGCGCAGACCGCAGCCAATCCGCTGGTGGTGAAGTTCAGCCACGTCGTCACGGACGCGGCGCCGAAGGGCAAGATGGCCACCCGCTTCAAGGAACTGGCCGAGAAATACACCGCAGGGCGGGTGAAGGTGGAGGTCTACCCCAACTCCACGCTCTACAAGGACGCAGAGGAACTGGAGGCGCTGCAACTTGGTGCCGTGCAGATCCTTGCCCCCTCCACCGCCAAATTCGCGCCGCTTGGGGTGAAGGAGTTCGAGGTCCTCGATCTTCCCTATCTCTTTCCCGACCAGGCGACCTATGACCGCGTCATCAACGGCCCGCTGGGCAATGGGCTGCTGAAGCGCCTGGAGGCCAAGGGCATTCATGGTCTCGGTTTTCTCGACAACGGATTCTATGTGATTTCCGCCAACCGGCCGCTGAAGGTGCCTTCGGACCTCAAGGGGCTCAAAATTCGCATCTCCGGTTCGAAGGTCGATGACCAGACCCTGCGTTCGGTGGGCGCCAATCCACAGATCATGGCGTTCTCCGAACTGTATCAGGCGCTGCAAAGCGGTGTGGTGGACGGGGCGCAGAACACCCCCTCCAACTACACCACCCAGAAGCTGCACGAGGTTCAGAAGAACATCACCGTGCTCAATCACGTGCACCTGCAATATGCCGTGATCACCAATCGGAAATACTGGGAAGCTTTGCCCGCCGATATCCGTGCCGGTCTTGACAAGGCCATGGCGGAAGCCGTCGCCTACAACAACTCCATCGCCGTGCAGGAGAATGTCGACGCCATGGCGGCCATCCGCGCCTCCGGCCGCAGCGAGATCTTTGACCCGACGCCGGAGCAGATCAAGGTTTGGCGTGACGCCTTCATGCCGATTTACAAGACGGCCGAGTCGCGTATCAGCAAGGCCATGATCGACGAGGCGCTGGCCGCCGTCGCTGCGAAGCCCTGATCTCGAGCCCTGGAACCAGCCGATGTTCATGCGCATTCTGGACCGGCTGGAGGAGATCATCATCTCCTGCCTCATCGCCGGCGCGACGCTGCTGATCTTTGTCGCCGTGCTGCATCGCTATGGCAGCACGGTGCCCTTCCTGTTCGAGTATCTGCACCCGATCGATCTGACCTGGGCGCAGGAGCTGTGCATCTACATGTTCGTCTGGATGGCCAAGTTCGGCGCCGCTTACGGCGTGCGTCAGGGCATCCATGTGGGTGTGGACGTGCTGGTGAACCGGCTCGGCGTCAATCAGCGCTTCAAGGTGATCCTGTTCGGACTGCTCGCCGGCGCCGTCTTCACCGGCATCATCGCAGCTCTGGGCGCCAGCTTCGTGTGGGACCTGTCAGACACCGACAGCCGCTCCAACGACCTCGAAGCGCCGAAATGGATCGTCTATCTCGCCATTCCGTTGGGGTCCTCGCTGATGTGCTTCCGGTTCCTCCAGGTCGCCTTTGAATACTGGCGCACGGGGGACGTGCCGCACGGCCACGCCCATGTGCCTGACGCCGCCGCTGAAGGATCACCCGCATGAGCAGTGTCGCCACCGGGTCAATCCCGGCCAACCGCGGAGCGGCATTCTCCTGGGTGATGATCCTGCTGCCGCTGTTGCTGCTGGGTGTCTGCATGATGTCCAAGCTCGGCATGCTCGACGTGCCTTCGGGCATGCGTGGCGCGCTGATCGCCGCCCTGCTGATCTCGCTGTTCATGACCGGAATGCCGATCTCAATCGCCCTCGGCCTGTCGGTTCTGACCTTCATGTTCACCATGACGCAGGTGCCGATCGTCGCGGTGTCGCTGAAGCTGTTCACCGGCATCGAGAAGTTCGAGATCATGTCGATCCCGTTCTTCATCCTCGCCGGCACCTTCCTCACCCAGGGTGGTGTTGCCAAGCGCATGATCCGCTTTGCCACCACCTTGATCGGCCATTGGTATGGCGGGCTCGGCATGGCGGGCGTGGTATCCTGCGCGTTGTTCGCGGCGATCTCGGGATCGTCCGTGGCAACGGTTGTGGCCATTGGCTCCATCCTGCTGCCGGCGATGGTGGAGCAGGGCTATCCCAAGCGCTTCGGTGCCGGCGTGATCGCCACCTCCGGCGCCTTGGGCATTCTGTTCCCGCCCTCGATCAACCTGGTGATCTATGCCGTGGCGACCTCGGGCATGAACCCGATCGGTCCAAACGGGCAGCGGGTGAGTTCTGCGTCCATTGGCGAGCTGTTCATCGCCGGTATCGTGCCCGGCATCTCGCTGGCGGTGCTGCTGGGTCTCACCACGTGGTATCAGGCGCGCAAGAACAACTATCCGCGTATGCCGGAAGCAAGCTGGGGCGAGCGCGGGCGGGCATTTCTGGATAGTTTCTGGGGCCTGTTCCTTATCATCATCGTCATCGGCGGCATCTATGCCGGCATGTTCACGCCGACCGAGGCTGCGGCCATGGCGGCTGTGTATGCCTTCGTCGTGGCGGTGTTCGTCTACAAGGACCTCAAGCTGGTCGATGTGCCGAAGGTCCTGCTGTCCTCGGCCGCGATGTCGGCGATGATTTTGTATATCGTCACCAATGCGGTGCTGTTCTCCTTCCTGATGGTGTCCGAGCAGATCCCGCAGAGCATGGCCGAATGGATGAGTGCCCAGGGCTTTGGCTGGATGGGCTTCCTGCTGCTGTGCAACCTGCTGCTGCTGGCCGCGGGCAATGTGATGGATCCGTCGGCGATCGTGCTGATCTTTGCGCCGATTCTGTTCCCGGTGGCGGTGCGTCTTGGGGTGAACCCGACGCATTTCGGCATCATGATGGCGGTGAACATGGAAATCGGGCTGTGCCACCCGCCGGTGGGGCTCAATCTCTATGTTGCGTCCGGGATCGCCAAGATGGGGATCACAGAGCTGACATTGGCGGTGCTGCCTTGGTTGGCGACCATGATCGGGTTCCTGGTGGTGATCACCTACTGGCCGGGGCTGACGCTGTTTCTGCCGCGGTTGTTGGGCATGGGGTGAAGGAAGCAAGTGCTGGGCGGAGCCGAGTGCGTCGCTTGCTTGACCCCACCACAACCATCCTCGATGCTGCTCCAAACGGCCAGAGAGCCGACCCTATGAGGAGAGCCCCATGATCACCATCCGCCGCACCTCTTTGTTGCTTGCCGCCGGTTTTGCACTGGCCGCGGGCATGGCGCAGGCCGAGACGCTCACTGTGTTTGTCTCGCCCCAGCAGCGGCCGGACGTGATGCGGCTGGCCTTTGACAGGTTCGAGGCCGCGCATCCCGGCACCAAGGTCGCCATTCAGACCGGCGGCACCACCTCCGAATTGCAGGGCGCCTACCTCAACACGGTGATGTCGGCGAAGGACACGACGCTGGATGTGTTCATGCTCGACATCATCCGCCCCGCCCAGTTCGCCGCCGCCAACTGGACGGTGCCGCTGAACGATCAGGTGGGCGATGTGGGCGCGCTGATGAAGCGCTATCTGCCGGCTTATGCCGAGGCGGACATGGTGGAGGGCAAGCTCACCGCCCTGCCCGGCTTTGCCGATGTGATGCTGCTCTATTACCGCAAGGACCTGCTGGAGAAATACGGCCAGAAGGTGCCTACCACCTGGGCGGAGTTGCAGGCCTCGGCCAAGATCATCCAGGCGGGCGAGAAGAACCCCGAGTTGCAGGGCCTGTCGTTCCAGGCCGCGGCGATTGAGGGCACGGTGTGCACCTTCCTGCTGCCCTATTGGAGCCAGGGCAAGAACCTGGTCCAGGACGGCCGTCTGACCTGGGATCGTGACGCGGCGCTGAAATCCTTCGCGCTGTGGACGGACATGGTCGCCAGTGGCGTGGCGCCGCGCAATTCGGCCGAGATCGCCACCGAGACAACCCGCAAGGATTTCCAGGCCGGCAAGGCGGCATTTGCCGTGCTGTGGTCCTATGGCTGGAGCCAGTTCCAGGGGCCGGAATCGGCGGTGAAGGACAAGGTCGGCGTCGCGGTGCTGCCGGCCGTGACGGGTGGTCAGACGGCGTCGTGCATCGGCGGCTGGCAATGGGGGGTGTCGGCCTATTCCACCCACAAGGCCGAATCGATCGCGCTGATCCGTTTCATGTCCAGCCCCGAGATCTCCAAGTTCCTCGCCGTACAGGCCTCGCTGATGCCGGTGTTCCCGGAAGTGTATGAGGACAAGGACGTGCTGGCCGCCGTGCCGTTCTTTGGCAGCGTGTTGCCGGTGGTGAACTCGGCCCATGCCCGCCCGGTGACGCCGCGTTACAACGAGGTGAGCGACATCATTCGTACCCAGACCAACGCCGTGCTGGCCGGCGCTGCAACTGCGGCGGACGCGGCGACGCAGATGGAGGCAAGGCTGCGGCGCGTGCTGAAATAAGGCAAGCGGGATGGCGCGAAGCTGGCGCGATCCCAGCGAGGCGACGCTGGCGCGGGTTCTGCTCGCGCCGGCGTTTCTGTTGCTGGGGCTGATTGTGGTCTATCCGGTCGGCCGGCTGCTCTGGACGAGCCTGTATGAGCTCAGCCTGACCTCGGGCCTGCCGAGGCGATTTATTGGGCTCGAGAATTACCTCTCGCTGCTGGACGACCCGGTGTTCGCAGACGCGCTGGTGAACACCTTGCTGATCGTGGTGATCACCGTGCCGGGGGCGATGCTGGCGGGATTGGGTCTGGCGCTGGTGGCCAATCTGCCGTTTCGGGTAAAATGGCCGGTGCGGCTGTCGCTGCTGCTGCCCTGGGCGCTGCCGCTGGCGTTTGCCGGCACGATTTCGGCGTGGTTCTTCCAGTCGGAATATGGCGTGGTGAACGATGTGCTGAGCCTGGTGCGCACCCAGCGCATCATCTGGGTGAACTCGCCCAATCTGGCGTTTGGCGCGGTCTGCGCCACCATCATCTGGAAGGCGTCTTCCTTCGTGGGGCTGATTTTGCTCGCCGGTCTCCAGACCATTCCGGGGGAATTATATGAGGCGGCGCAGATGGATGGAGCCTCGCGGTTGCGGCAGTTCTGGAGCGTGACCTTGCCGCTGCTGCGGCCCTCAATTGCCGTTGCGGTGATTTTTCGCACCATCACCGCCCTGCAAACCTTCGACATTCCCGCCACCATGACCCGCGGTGGACCGGGCAGCGCCACCACGACGCTGGCGATGATGATCCATCAGACCACGGTGGATTTCCTCGATCTCGGCTATGGTTCGGCGCTGGCGGTGGTGCTGTTCCTGATCAGCATGGCGTTCAGCGCCATCTATCTGCGTCAGGTGCGCGCGGCATGAAATGGCGTCATCTCGCGGCCCTGGCGGTGATGGTCAACGGGCTGTTCCCAGCGCTGTGGATCCTGGCCACCTCGCTCAAGACCGAGGCGGAGCTGACCCGCACCCCCATCACCTGGCTGCCGCACGCGCCGACGCTGGCGAACTACGTCCATGCCTTCCATGATCAGCCATTGGCGCGATTCGTGTTCAACAGCGTGGCGGTGGCGCTGGCCTCCACGGCGCTGACCTTGTTTGTGGCGACGCTTGCGGCCTATGCCCTGGCGCGGCTCGCCATTGGGTTTCGCGATCTGGCGCTGTCAGCGATCATCGCCGCCTCGACCTTCCCGCTGGTGACCTTGCTGGTGCCGTTGTTCGAAACGATGCGGGCGCTTGATTTGCTGAACTCCTATGCCGCCCTGGTGCTGCCTTACACCGTGCTGTCATTGCCGGTGTGCACGCTGGTGTTGGTGAGCTTCTTTGAGAGCATCCCGCCCGATCTGGAGAATGCCGCCATGGTGGATGGCTGCACCCGGCTTGGCGCCTTGTGGAAGATTCTGGTGCCACTCGCGGCGCCGGGCATGTTCACCGCCGGCATTCTTGCCTTCGTCAATGCGTGGGACGAGTTTCTGCTCGCCTTGTCGTTCAACGCCGCCCCCGCCTTGCGCACCCTGCCGGTCGGGATCACGCTGTATCAGGGGGAGTTCACCTTTCCGTGGCCGGTGATATCAGCAGCCTTGGTGGTCGGCATCACGCCGGTGGCGATTCTGATTGTGCTGTTTCAACAACGCGTGCTGTCCGGCCTCACCGCCGGCGGTGTGAAGGGGTAGGCGATGATTTTGATGGCGGGCGATGGCGAACTGGTTTTGGCACCGGAGATCGGCGGCACCATCGCCTCGTGGCGCATCGGCCGGATCGATCTGTTCCGCACCGGCACCGGAGATGCGGCGCGCGACCAGGGCAGCTATCCGCTGGTGCCGTTCTCCAATCGCGTGGCTGGCGGAGCGTTCACATTTCGTGGTCAGCGCCATGTGCTGCCGGTGCTGCTTGGCCCCTGGGCGATCCATGGCGCCGGCTGGCAGAGCCAATGGGAGACGCAAGGC
>Ga0114959_10004221_pt1 | contig 11068 bp, 9 predicted proteins | sample C_130625_EF_Meta_FD_87317 | JGI IMG/M metagenome (GOLD analysis project Ga0114959, IMG submission 87317) | Freshwater microbial communities from Lake Croche, Canada to study carbon cycling - C_130625_EF_MetaG | ecosystem: Environmental > Aquatic > Freshwater > Lake | place: Lake Croche, Canada...
ATCATCATCAGGGCGTACATGTCGAGCGCGGGGTCGACAAAGAAGGTGGTGCCGGCAATGCCGCCCCAGTAGTACAGTCCCGCCGAGCCGGGTACGGCCGCGACGCCTTGCGCAGTGCGCACCGCAAAGCCCAGGCCAAAGCCGTGACCGGCCGGCAGCAGGGTGCCCTTGATGGGTCGGCCGTCCAAATGGTCGGCGGTCATGTAGGCCACGGTCTGCGGGCCCAGCAAGCGGGTGCCGTTCAATTCACCCCTGTTGCGCATGAACTGCAAAAAGCGGGCGTAGTCCATGGCGGTGGACATCAGGCCACCGCCGCCGCCTTCGAGTTGCGGGGTGTGTTTCGGATCAATCAATTTCATCAACTCGCCGCCATCGGGGTCATGCGCAAAGGGCTCCGCAATGCGGTGGTGGTGTTCAGTCGGCACCACAAAGCCGGTGTCGACCATGCCGAGCGGCCCGAAAATTTCTTGTTGCAAAAACTGCCCCAGCGTTTGCCCGCTGATGACTTCGACCAAGCGGCCCAAGACGTCGGTGGCGCGGCTGTATTCCCACACCGTGCCGGGTTCATGCTGCAGGGGCAGGGCCGCCAGGGTTTTGCAATAGGCTTCGTTGGTGCGCTCGCGCGAAGCGATTTTGACGTCTTCATATTGGCGCTGTACGGCCGAGTCCCCCAAAAACTCGTACGTCAAACCTGCGGTGTGGCGCAGCAGGTCTTGCACGGTGGCCTGCTGCTGGGGTTCTACCAAGCCTTTTGGTGTGTGCACGCGTTGGTTTGCAAATTCGGGCAGGTGCTGCCCGACCGGGTCGCTCAGCAGCAACTGGCCACGCTCCATCAGCATCATCACAGCGACCGACACAATCGGCTTGGTCATGGAGTAGATGCGAAAAATGCTGTCAGGCTGCATGGCGCTGCCCGCCGCCGGGTCTTGCTGGCCGACGCTCTCGAACAAGGCGATCTGGCCTTGCCGCACGATCATGGCCACGGCACCGGGCAGTCGCCCACTGGCCACCTCGCGGTGCAAAACATCCATCAAGCGCTGGGTGCGCTCAGGACACAGGCCGACGTCGGCGGGTTGGGCGTGGGGCAATGCTTTGTGTGCTGTCATCTGTGGCTCCGGTTGAAGGGTGTTTTGTACACCAAGGCCGCATGTGGGGCTATCACCTGGAGCAACCGGATCGAGGCCCGCATTTCTACAACATCAGCGCGCCGGATCCGTCAGCATGGACAGCAAAACGCCGTCTTTGAGCCAAACATGATGGACGATGGCGGCCCCGGCGTGAAGGCCTGAGAGCCAGATGATCACGTCGCCCAGCAAGCCGTGAATTTCGCCCCAGTCGGCCAGTTCGGCCAATGGCGAATTGGCAATGACCGGCATGTCATTGACACGCAGGCCAAACAACAAGGTCAACGGATGTCCTTCGCTGCCCAGGGCCAAAAGGGCCGTTGCGGGCACTGACAGCAGCAGCGCCCACAGTAAACCATGCGTAGTTTTGGATGTCAGCTGCATCCAGTTGGGCATCTCAAACCGAGGCTTGGCCGGTCGTACCAACAGCCACAGCAGGCGCAGCAAAGTCAGCGCGGCCACCAGCATGCCCAGCGATTCATGCGTCACGATGTCCCAGCGTGTCGCAGGATCCAGGCCTTCGCGCAATTCGCGACCAAAGTGCTCTGGCCCCAGTAAGAAGGCCCCGATCACGGCCAGGGCGGTGAGCCAATGCAAGGCTCTGCTCAATCTGTCGTAATGCGTGCGCGTTGTGTGCATGGTGTTCTCCCTACTAAGGGTTCGATTGTGGGGGCATTGGCGGCCACTGGTGTTGACCCGATCCCTTTTGTTGAGGCAAATCAAGGTCTTGGCAATCGGAAAGACCTGCAGATCTGGGGTGCATTCGTTGGATGCATTCGCCAGGTGCGCGGCCAAATTGTGTATGGTCGGACTTCTTGTCTTTTGGACATTCAAAAGGAACATTCCATGGCTATGGCTTGGCTGACGGCGCTCAAAGTCGTTCCGTGGGGCGACGTGATTGAGCACGCGCCCAATGTGCTCAAAGCGGCACGCAAATTGATGGAGCGCCAAAAAACAGAGCCTGCGCCCAAGGCAGACACCGATATGGACATGGCTGGCCAGTCTGTGCCCAGCTTGGGCGAGCTGCAAAACCGATGGATAGCAGCTCAGGTTCAGCTGGATGACCACGCCCAAATGCAAGCGCAATTGACCGAAACCTTGGCCGCATTGGCTGAGCAAAACGCCCAACTGGTCAGCGCTGTCGAAGTACTGCGACGTCGCACACGGCTGTTGGTGTGGGGCATGGCCGCATTGGTTGTGGCTGTGCTGTACTCAGGCTGGCGCTGACCCTGCCCCTGACGCTGAAATTTATTGGCCAAACTGCGCGCGCAGGTAGGCCACGATGGCGTCCGAGTCTTGCAGCCAAAGGGCCCTACCTTGGCTGTCGCTGATCTTCAGACAAGGGACTTTGCTTGCGCCGCTGCCTTGCAGCAAGGCTTCGCGGTTGGCGGTGTGGTGTTGCGCATCGCGCTTTTCGATGGGCAGCGACAGGCGGCGCATTTCTTGGCGCACCTTGATGCAAAACGGGCAGGTGCTGAACTGGTAAAGCGCCATGGTTCGGCATTGCAAATCAACCGTGGCTTGCGCCGCAGGCTCACGCTGCATGCCGCGGGGCTGGGTCAGGCGCTCTTTGAGCAACATGAACGGGCCCAGCACAATGCGCAGGGTTCTGAAAAAAGCACGGACAAAGGTTTTCATGGTCGCTTTGAATTTTGAATAAGGAATAAATTAAGCGCTGGATGCGAAAGCGTTGTCACAGCAACTTGGCCAGGTACTTGCCGGTGAAACTGGCGGGGTTCTTAGCCAGATCTTCGGGCGTACCCACGCCTACCACCATGCCGCCGCCTGAGCCGCCTTCGGGGCCCATGTCGATGATCCAGTCGGCGGTTTTGATCACGTCCAGATTGTGCTCAATGATGACAATGGTGTTGCCTGCATCGCGCAGTTGGTGCAGTACTTTGAGCAGCAGATCGATGTCGGCAAAGTGCAGGCCGGTGGTCGGCTCGTCCAGAATGTACAGCGTGCGGCCCGTGTCGCGTTTGGACAGTTCGAGCGCCAGTTTGACGCGCTGTGCCTCGCCGCCCGACAAGGTGGTGGCGGCTTGCCCCAAGCGGATGTAGGACAAGCCCACGTCCAGCAGCGTTTGCAGTTTGCGAGCGATGTTGGGCACCGCGTTGAAGAAGGCAAAAGCCACCTCGACCGTCATGTCCAACACCTGGGCAATGTTTTTGCCTTTGTAATGAATCTCCAAGGTCTCGCGGTTGTAGCGCTGGCCTTTGCACACATCGCAAGGCACGTATACATCGGGCAAAAAGTGCATTTCCACCTTGACCATGCCATCGCCTTGGCAGGCTTCACATCGCCCACCTGTCACGTTGAACGAGAAACGCCCGGGTCCGTAGCCGCGCTCGCGCGCGGCAGGCACTTCGGCCAGCAGGTCGCGAATGTGGGTGAACAGGCCGGTGTAGGTGGCCGGGTTGCTGCGCGGCGTGCGGCCAATGGGCGATTGGTCCACGTTGATCACTTTGTCAAAGTGGTACATGCCCAAAATATCTTCATGCGGCGCAGGCTCTTCGTGTGCACGGTGAATCTGGTGCGCTGCCGCCAAATACAAAGTGTCGTTGACCAAGGTGGATTTGCCCGAGCCCGACACGCCCGTGACGCAAGTGAGCAAGCCGACCGGGAATTGCGCGGAGACTTCTTTCAGGTTGTGGCCGGTGGCTTTGACGATTTCAATGCAGTCTTTGCCCTTGGGGTGGCGCTGTGCAGGCACGGCAATTTTTTTGCGGCCCGACATGTACTGTCCTGTCAGCGAGTCGGGGGTGGCCATGACCTCGGCGCAGGTGCCTTGCGCCATCACCCGCCCGCCATGCACGCCGGCGCCAGGGCCCATGTCGATCACATGGTCGGCCACACGGATCATGTCCTCGTCATGTTCGACCACCAACACGCTGTTGCCAATGTCGCGCAGGTGTTGCAGCGTGCCGATCAAGCGGTCGTTGTCGCGCTGGTGCAGGCCGATGCTGGGCTCGTCGAGCACATACATCACGCCCGTGAGCCCTGAGCCAATCTGGCTGGCCAGGCGGATGCGCTGCGACTCGCCGCCTGACAGGGTTTCGGCGCTGCGGTCGAGGCTCAAATAGTTCAGCCCCACGTCGTTCAAAAACTTCAGGCGCAGACCAATTTCGCGCACCACCTTGCCGGCAATTTCGCCTTTGGCGCCACTGATGCGCAGGTTTTGGAAATAGCTTTGCGCCTCGCCCAAGGTCACATGGCTGATCTGGAAGATGGCGCGGGCTTGATCGCCTTCGCCTACACGCACGTTGCGCGCTTCGCGGCGCAGTCGCGAGCCCAGGCAGTCGGTGCAGGGCTGGTGGTTGCGCAGGCGGGCCAGGTCTTCGCGCACAACCGAGGACTCGGTTTCGCGATAGCGCCTGGTCATGTTGGGGATGATGCCTTCAAAGGGGTGTTTTTTGCTGACCTTCTTGCCTTGCGCGGCGCTGGTGTCGCTTGCGGCCCCTGTGGGCTCCATGATGTAACTGAACTTGATGTTTTCTTCGCCCGAGCCAAACAGGATGACCTTGCGCACCTCTTCAGGCAGGTTTTCAAACGGTGCTTCAACGTCGAACTTGTAGTGCTTGGCCAAGCTCTCGAGCATGCTGAAGTAAAAGCCGTTGCGCCGGTCCCAGCCCTTGATGGCGCCACTGGCCAGACTCAAGCTTGGAAACGCGACCACCCGTGCAGGATCAAAAAATTCCATCGTGCCCAAGCCGTCACAGGTTGTGCAGGCTCCCATGGGCGAGTTGAAAGAGAACAGACGCGGTTCCAACTCGCTGATGGCGTAATTGCACACCGGGCAGGCAAATTTGGCATTGAACAAATGCTCAAGCCCGGTGTCCATCTCGATCACCAAGGCGCGGCCTTCGGCCAGACCCAGAGCGGCTTCAAAGCTTTCAGCCAGACGCTGGCGCAGGGCGTCGCGTGCTTTCGTGTCGTCTTCGTTGCGCACTTTGAGGCGGTCTACCACCACGTCGATGTCGTGCTTTTCAGTTTTCTTCAGCGTCGGCAGGTCTTCGACTTCAACCGTTTGCCCGTTGATGCGAAAGCGCACATAACCGAGCGCCTGCATCTGCTCAAAGACTTTCTCAAACTCCCCTTTGCGCTCGCGGGCAATGGGCGCCAAGATCATCAGGCGGGTGTCTTCAGGCAGGGCCAACACCGCGTCGACCATTTGGCTCACGGTTTGCGCCTGCAAGGCCAGGTGGTGGTCGGGGCAATACGGCGTGCCGGCGCGTGCAAACAGCAGACGCAAATAGTCGTGAATCTCGGTGACCGTGCCCACAGTGGAGCGCGGGTTGTGGCTGGTGGCTTTTTGCTCGATGCTGATGGCGGGCGACAAGCCCTCGATCAAATCTACATCGGGTTTGTCCATCAACTGCAAAAACTGCCGCGCGTAGGTCGACAGGCTCTCCACATAACGGCGCTGGCCTTCGGCATACAGCGTGTCAAAGGCCAGGCTCGATTTGCCCGAGCCCGATAAGCCGGTGATCACCACCAGTTGGTTGCGCGGAATGTCGAGGTCGATGTTTTTCAGGTTGTGCGTGCGCGCACCCCGCACGCTGATGTGGGTCTGCCGCAAGGCTTTGGCCAAGTACGAGGCGTCGTCACGCTCAAGCGCAGCGCTCAGTTCAGCGTCACGCGCCAAGGATGCATCAAGGATGGAGTTCAAAATCAGGGCCGAACACAAAACCCTCGATTATCGGCTCTATTGGTTTTGCGTGGCTGAGATGATCAAGACATCGGCCACGGGCACGTTGGCATTGGCGCCGACGGTCCTTGTAGTGACCTTTGCGATGTTATCGACCACGTCCATGCCGGTCACGACTTTGCCGAACACCGCATAGCCTGGATTGCTGCTGCTGGCATAGTTCAAAGACGCGTTGTCCACCAGATTGATGAAAAATTGTGAGGTGGCCGAGTCGGCCACCGAGGTGCGGGCCATCGCTACATTGCCACGGGTATTCAAGAGCCCGTTTTGTGATTCCAGTTTGATGGCGGCCGCAGTGTCTGTTTTTTGAACCATGCCGGTGGTAAAGCCTCCGCCTTGCACCATGAAGCCGGGAATCACACGGTGGAACAGTGTGTTGCTGTAAAAGCCTTTCGACACATAAGACAGCAAATTGCCGACAGTCACAGGGGCTGCCGTTGGGTTGAGCTCCATCACGATGGTGCCCAGGCTGGTTGTCAGGGTGACTTGCGGCTCGGGCACGGTGAGCGTGCCGGTGTAAACCACATAGTCGCTGGCGCTGCTCACGGTGAGGGTGGAGGTGCCTGTTTTGCTGACCACGCACAAGGCGGTCCGTTCATTGGCCGAGGTGATGCTGGCCAGAATCAGTTGGCTGCAAGCGGGCGAAGACACCTTGATGGTATTGTCCAAGGCATTGCCTTTCAAGGTCAAAGTGGCCGTTTGACCGAACTTCAGGTTGGTGGTGGTCAAGCCGGTCACAGGGTCGGCGCTGCCGCCCCCGCAAGCGGACAGGCACAAAAGAATCAGAGCAACGCTTAAACGGTAGGCCATAGTTGAAACAAAGTGAATGGAAAGTCCAAGCACTGCTTTAGCGCTGCTTGGTTGAATTCATGCAGATTTTAGTCTTCGAATCTCGGCTTGGCCCATGCCGGCGACTGAAAACGTGGCCCGTAAAGCCCCATAATTGCGTCTTACCTCTGAGGAATCGTTCCATGGCATCCGTCAACAAAGTCATCCTGATCGGCAACTGCGGCCGTGACCCCGAAATCCGTTACCTGCCTTCCGGTCAGGCGGTGGCCAATATCAGCATTGCCACCACCAGCCGACGCAAAGACCGCACGTCGGGTGAGACCGTGGAAGACACACAATGGCACCGTGTCACTTTTTATGACCGTTTGGCCGAAATCGCCGGTGAGTACGTCAAAAAAGGACGCCCCATTTATGTGGAAGGCCGTTTGAAGTACGGCAAATACACCGACCAAGCCGGTGTGGAAAAGAACACGGTGGACATCATCGCCACTGAGATGCAGTTGCTGGGCGGGCGCGAAGGCGGCGGAGCGCCCTCAGGTGGCGGCGACGATGGCGGTTACGACAGTGCACCTCGCCGCCCAGCCGCAGCGCCGCAGCGGCCAGCCGCTGCGCCGGCACGACCCGCTCCGGCTGGCAAGCCGGCCGCGTCGAGCGGGTTTGATGACATGGATGACGACATTCCGTTTTAATTCACTTCAAACTCCACCAACCGGCTCGCCTTGCGGCCGGCGGTGTCTTCGACTTCCAGCAGGAGTTTGTGTTTGCCGTTGGGCAAAGCGGCTTCGCTCACTTGCACACCTTGCTCCGTGACCTTGGCCACATTGAGCAGGCGTTTGGTGATGTCGATCTCAAAGCTGCCGTACAGCACCCGAAAGCTGTCGGGTTTGATGTTGCTGGGTGCGGTGGGCAAGAACTTCACAGTGATCGGCGTGGGTGACTTGACCGGACCTGGCAACACCGGAACCGTGACCTGAATGGCAGGGGCGTCTTTCACCGGCACGGCTTTGCCGATTAAACGCACCGGTGCGCCCATGGAGGCCTGCACTTCTGCGGGGCTGACCAAGTAGGCGTTTTGGGCGTCGTCACTGTTGAGGGTGGTGATGCGCACGCGGCGGTTTTCCATCGCTTGCGGTTTGTCGGGCACCAGCAATTCACGAAAGCCTTTTCCTTCGGCCATCAGGCGGTCGAGGGCGATTTGCTTTTGCTGTATGTAGTGCACCACCGTTTGCGCTCGCTCAAGCGACAACTTGTCGTTGGAACTGGCGCTGCCTTGCGCGTCTGTGTGGCCTTCGACTTTGAACTTCATGTCTTTCAGGCGCTCGCCTTTCATGGCCTGCGCCAGGTTGTCAAGCAGCGGTTTGCTTTTGTCTTGCAGGCTGGCTTTGCCTGAATCGAATTGAATCACCAAATCAATGCTGCGCACTTGCGGCACCAAGTTGCGGGTGCCATTCAAACTGCGTGTTGCGGGCGCGGTGGGTGCCAGTTGCTGCTCGATGTCTGCCACCGAGGCTTTGCTCAAGGGTTGTGCCCACAGGGGCAGGTGCAAACTGACAATGGCCAAAGCCAAGAAGATGCGCAAGGCGAAGGGCGCGATAGCGCTGTGTCTCATAGGACCTCCTGGACGCTCAAAAGTTTGGCACCAAAACTTTCAGAGCGCATAGGGGTGTTGCCACCGGTCAAATAACGGATCAAGGCGCTGCGGCCTTGCAAGGTGTTGAGGGAGTAGGTAAAAGGCGCTGCGCTGGTGGGCTCAGCCAGGGTCAAACTGTCGAGTTGCCGTGGCGTGTCGGAGACGATGACCAACAATTGGTCGGTGCCCGCCGGGCCGGCGGCTCTAACTTGCCAATCGGGTTTGGGCAAGCGCAGGGGCTGGTTGGCTTTGATCCGGTTGGCTTTGTCCAAACCGTTGGGGAACAGCACATAGAAACTTTGCGCGTCACTGCCGAGCAAGACCAAATACACATAGCCATCGTGACTGGATTTGATCGTCAGGTCCAACGTATCCTTGCCAATTAGAAGGCTGCTTTTGCTCAGTTGCACATCGACTTTGCGGCGAGGGTTTTTCTGTTGTTCCACATCGCGCAAAGTGGCTGCTGAGACCGACCAAGGCGTGGACGGCGTCTCTGTGATGCGCGGCTCCTCCAGAGGCTGGTCAACCCATGCGGGCAAGGTTGCAGGCATGGCAGGTGCGGGTGCGGGGGCAGGCGCAGGCGCAGGCGTAACCGGTGCCATGACAATGGTCACGGGTTTTTCAGGGGCAGGCGGGGGCTTGACGACGGCCACCGGGATCAAATTACGCGTACCTAAAACATGCACATGGTGCGGCTTCAAGTTCGGGACGTTGACCAACTTGGCGTTGATGCTTTCTTGTGCACACATTTGAATTTCGGTCATCGACACTGCACCCGAGCCGTCCAGGTCTTTGGCCTGACCGAGCAGGCAATCGCGAATGCCTTGGGTGGCCAAGCCGCCTTTGCCCGGTTCATCGAAACTCACTTCGTCAGGGCGTGACGAGGTGATCTGCACAAAGTTTTCGGCCAGTGCGTTCAGCCGGGTCGCTTCGCCCAACAGACTGCGCGAGACCATGTTGGAGGGTTGGCTGCAGATGTCCTGCCCGGCACCCGCTTTGAGAAAGAACTTGGGCGCGAAAAGTGGGGTGCTCAAGGCGGTGTTCAGACCCCGTGTTCCCGCTTGGGTGACCCCGCCCGAATGGCAGGCGTCAAACAGGGCGATGACTTTGTCTGCTTTTTGGCTGAGCTTGTCGGTCGCTTGGGCGATTTCCTTGTGGGTCAAGGTTTGTCCATCATAGGTCAGAAGTCCTTCCACGCAGCCACCGGCTTGCGGGTCTTGCCAGCGGGTGCCATGTCCTGAAAAGTAAATGAAGGCGCGGGCACCTTCGGGCGTGTTGTCGCTCAGCTTTTTGAATTGGCTCAGGATATTGGCTTTGGTGGCCGCGCCGTCACGCAGCATGCTGATGTTTTTGGCCTCAATGCCCATGGCCAAAGCCATTTTGCGGGCGCTTTCCATGTCAAAAACCACCCCACTCAGCGAGGGGATGTCGGGCGAGCCATATTGGCCAATCCCGACAATCAGCGCGGTGCGCTGACTGCCACTGTTTTGAGCCCAAGCCCAAGGCAAGTGGGCGCAGAGCACCAGTCCTGCCAATAATTTCGCCCACACCATAGAAACTCCAAATGACTTTTGATCACAGATTCTAGTAATAAATGGCTTTTAAGGCATGAGATGATTTGTTTTATCACTTTAGAAGGAGACCTCCGTGGACCTGCAACTCAAAGACAAAACAGCCCTCGTGACCGGCGCCAGTGTGGGCATTGGGCGGGGCATTGCCAAGGCCTTGGCTGCAGAAGGTGTGCGATTGGCCGTCTCGGCCCGCCGGGTAGACAAGCTGGAGGAACTCGCTTTAGAGATTGTGGCGGCTGGCGGCCACCGCCCCGTCATCATCGAGTCGGACCTGTACCACGACGATGCCGCTCAAAAGCTCGCTGCAGCAGCCATGGCCGGTTTGGGCCGGGTGGACATTCTGGTCAACAACGCCGGCGGTTCGCGCAGTTTCAAAGAGCTGCATGTGAGCGAAGAGGCTTGGCAAGAAGCCATTACCCTCAACTTTCATCGTCCGCGCCAAGTGGCCGATGCCTTGATCGATCAGATGATGGCAAGCCAATGGGGCCGCATCATCAACATCACCGGCAAGAGCGAACCCGAGCACACCAACGGCGCATTTTGTGCTAAAGCGGGCCTGCACAGCTGGGCCAAGGGCCTGTCACGCATGGTCGGGCCACACGGCATCACGGTCAACTGCGTGCCGCCCGGGCGGATTCACTCAGAGCAGATTTTTCGCAATTACACACCGGAATACCGGCAGTGGCAGTGCGAAAACGAAATCCCGATGGGCCGCTACGGTGAGCCTGAAGACATGGCCAATCTGGTGACCTTTTTGGCTTCCCCCTTGGCCAGTTACATCACCGGTGCGGTGATTCCGGTCGATGGCGGCTTGCGTAAATACCAATTCTAAAAAATACATCCAGGTGCCACACTGTGGGATTCATCCCTAGGAGACATTGCATGACATTTTTATCTCGTCGCCGCAAGGCCATTGCGAGCATGGCCTTGTGGGGCTGTTCATTCTTGGGGCTGGCCCATGCGGAGGGGCCTTGGCCTGCCAAAGCGATTCGTTTTGTGGTTCCCTTTGCGCCCGGCGGTACCAGCGAGATCGTCGCCCGCTCTGTGGCCGCCGAGCTGACCAAGCAACTGGGCGTGAGTGTTTTTGTCGAAAACAAACCGGGTGGCGCAGGCGTGACCGCCATGCAAGATGTGGCCAAGGCCGCGCCAGACGGGTACACCATCATCTTGGGTCATGTGGGTACTTTGGCGGTCAACCCTTACATGCTCAAGAACCAGCCTTACGATGTCACCAAAGACTTCATGC